>Ga0180300_10000034_pt1 | contig 45075 bp, 53 predicted proteins | sample GuaBasSediGuay15_FD_121798 | JGI IMG/M metagenome (GOLD analysis project Ga0180300, IMG submission 121798) | Subseafloor sediment microbial communities from Guaymas Basin, Gulf of California, Mexico - Guay15, Core 4569-2, 21-24 cm | ecosystem: Environmental > Aquatic > Marine > Hydrothermal...
GAAGCCCAGGTTGACGAGGGTACAGAAAGAGAAGCTTAAGAGGTACATGAAAGGAGACCTGACTTACGAGTGCGTGGTGGGCGGGATGAAGGAACTCACGTTCGCCTACTTCCTCTCCGGGGACTACTTCTTGGAAGAAAAGGTGGAGAAAGTGTTGGTCGCTAAGGTCTTGCAGGGGAGGAGCTGGCCGGAGATCGAGAAGCTCACGGGAGAGAGGTTTTCCGTCTGGTTCGAGCGCATGCACGAAATCGCCTCTCAGCTCCAGGCCTTTATCTCATAATCCCCTTCCACGTGGGAGTACCTCTTCTTCAAAGAGTTCCTCGCCCTCTCCCCGAAGCCATATCCCACCCTTTCCCCAAATAGAGTCAATCCGTCCTTCCTGTATTTCTTTCCTAATTTTATCAGCAATCCCATATCGTTGGTAGGGATTTCTATTTCCAATTCTCCTTTTTCCACCAATCTCTTGACGAGTTGCTCTGCCAGCCTCTCGATGAGCTTCCTCTGGAGCTTCCACTCCTTGAAGAATCTCTCCGCGGTCTTAGGGACGAGCTCCTTACTCACCCCCCACAAGTCAGAGACCTGCCTCAACAGCTCCTCATCCCTCCACAGGTGCTCCAATGCCCTTTCCCCTGCCACGAAGTTTATCCTCACCACCCCATCCTGGATCCTCTCCACGTTGAGTATCTTTATCAATCCCACCTCCCCAGTGCTCTCGCAATGCAATCCACCGCACGCCTCCACGTCCCAGCCTTCAATCTCGACTATCCTCAGGAACTTCCCAGGGGCAGCCCCCCCTTGATATATCCTCATCCCATACTTTCTCTCCGCCTCCCCCCTTTCCATCCACCTCACCTTTATCCTCCTATTTTCCATCACCACCCTGTTCGCCGACTCTTCTATCTCCCTCACTTCTTCTTTTGTCAGGGATTTGTAATGGGTTATGTCCAACCTCGACTTCTCTGGGGTCTTTTCGGCGCCGTGTTGCCACACATGGGGACCCAACAACTTCCTACACGCGGCATTCAGTATGTGAGTGGCCGTGTGCATCTTTTCCAACATCTTCCTCCTTTCCCTGTCCACCACCCCGTGGACCTTCTTTCCCCTCAGGGGTCTCTGAAGCTTGTGAAGGATGGCTTTTCCTTCTTGGACCACTTCCAACACTTTGATCCCATTGATCTCCCCCGTATCGTGTAACTGGCCACCAGCAGTGGGATAAAAGAGGGTCTTGTCCAAAACCACCCAGTTCCCCTTCCTCCAAATCACATTGGCGTCGAATTCGTACTCTCTTTGCTTCTCGTAGAACAAAGGTTTCGTCTCCAACTCTTTTTCCAAGATCCTACTCTTTTTCCTCGGCTTCGGCTCCTCCCTCCTCAATTCATTGTATACCTCTCTCCTTATATCAACCCTGACCCCCAATTCCTCCGCCACTTGTCTTATGGTTTCAGGCATCACCCCATAGCTCTGGTAGAGGGTTATCACGTCCTTCTCCGTGAGCCCCTTCTCCAACGCCTTCACCACGGCCTTCCTTGCCCTCGTTATGCTGGAGATGTATCTCTCCCTCTCCACTTGAATGATATCGAAGAGTTTCCCCACTTCCTTCAACTCCTCAAACCAGGAACCGAACTCCTTTATGTGCCACTCAAACACCTTCTCCAACTCCAGATCCAAGTTGTACCTATCGATCAGGCTCCAACACCTTCTCAAGATATTCCTCAGGTTGTAACCTCCCGACACGTTGCTCGGGAGTCCCCCATCGTGTATGGCTACTAAAAGAGTCCTGGTGTGGTCCGCTATGGAGTAGATCGCTGCCTGCCTAGATATCTCTTCCCTCAAGACGGATTCTTCCATCCCCAAGAGTTCGGATATCTCCCTCCACCTCTCCTTCTTCTCTAAGAGGGTGGAGTAAGGGGCAAACGCCTTCATGAGCTTCCTATCGGGTTTGAGTCCCACCTCCTTGTAAATTCGTTTGAGCACGTAAGGGAAGGTGACGTCGTAACTCATGGGAACCCCTTGAGTGAACCAGGCCCACCTCTCCAATCCCGCCCCCATATCTATAACCTTTGTCTTAAGCTCCCTGTAACTCCCATCAGGAAGGAGTTCGTATTGCATGTAAACTTGGTTCCCCAGTTCCAGTCCTCTCGAGAAAAACTCTATACAAGGTCCGAAGTTTCCCCCTCCTGCCCACATGTCCTCATGGAAGACTATCTCCTCCTTCGGGATCTTCAAGCCCTTGGTGAGGAACTCGTATATTTGTTGGATCCCCTCCTCCTTGAAGTAGACATATCTCTCGGGGGTGTTGAAGGTGTGTTGCCCCACCATGATGAAGCCCGTATAGTGCCTCCCCGTGAACCCAACATTAGGGATGTCGTTGAACCTCAAGCAAAACTGGGGTTCCAAAGTGGCTGGAGCAGGGGGCTCCACCTCACCCGAAACCACGTAGGGCTGGAATATGTTTACCCCAGCATCCACGAAATACAACTCATCGTACCACCTGGCCACTACAGGATATCTCTTTATGGGGACGTATCCCCACTTCTTGAAGATCTTCACGAAGACCTCCCACCCTTCCCTGTAACTCACTTTTCTCTTCGCGGGACTCTTCCCTATGAAGTCGTATTTTCCGGTGCAGTCGTCGCAGAACTCCCTAAAATGGGTGCTCCAAAATCCTATCCCGCACCTCTTGCACACGTACCTGTTATAACCCAATTCCTTCAGGGTCTTCGCTGGATAGAATTTCTTATAGTTCTGGAAGAAGATGGGCCTGAACTTCTCCTTGATCTCCCTATCGGAGAGCATGGGAAATCTAACAAGGAGAGGATATTTAAATTTAAAGAAAGTAAGAAAAGCATGGCAGTGGAGAAGCTCAACCCCATGAGGGTTGGCATCGCAATTGGGGTTCTCTGGGGCGTGTGCACCTTCTTGGCAGCGGTCTATGGGATTTACACCAACCAAACGGATTTCATTGGGGTCTTCGATGACTTCTACATGGGATACGAGGCTTCCTGGATGGGGAGCTTCATCGGGCTCGTGTGGGGCTTCATAGACGGTTTCCTCTGCGGCTTCTTCGCGGTCATCATCTACAACTGCCTTGAAAAACAGGAATGGCTCAAGCAATGGGATTGAAACCTTTCTTCTTTTTTTCTCGTAATGCTTTTAAGGCTAGAGAAGGTTTATAAAGAGATGTCTGAACAGGAAGGGGTCACCGTCAAAAAATCCGAAGATTTCTCGGAGTGGTATACCCAAGTCGTCCTAAAATCCGGTCTGGCTGATTACGCGCCCGTGAAGGGTTGTATGATCATAAGACCCTACGGGTATTCTATTTGGGAGAAGATACGGGAGATATTTGACGGGATGATAAAGGAAACTGGGGTGAGGAACGCGTACTTCCCCCTCTTCATCCCGGAGAGGTTGCTGAAGAAGGAGGCAGAGCACTTCGAGGGGTTCACCCCAGAGGTGGCATGGGTCACTATGGGAGGAAAGAGGAAGTTGGAGGAGAAATTGGCGGTAAGGCCAACCAGTGAGACCATCATGTACGAGACCTTCTCCAAGTGGATAAGGAGTTGGAGGGACCTGCCTTTTAGGGTGAATCAATGGTGCAACATAGTGAGGTGGGAGACGAAGGCCACCAAGCTATTCCTCAGGACCAGGGAGTTCCTCTGGCAGGAGGGGCACACTTGTCACGCTACTAAAGAAGAAGCGGATGAAGAGGTGAGGCTCAGATTGGAGCAATATGAGAAGCTGGTAGAGGAGTACCTGGCGATACCCGTGATCGCCGGCAAGAAGTCAGAGGGAGAAAAGTTCGCTGGTGCCCTCTACACTACAACTCTCGAGGCCATGATGCCGGACGGGAGGGCGTTACAGATGGCCACCTCTCACCACCTTGGACAGAACTTTTCTAAGGCCTTCGGCATAAAGTTCTTGGACAAGGATGGAAAGGGGAAGCACGTCTGGCAGACATCCTGGGGCCTCTCCACCAGGACGATAGGAGCCTTGGTGATGGTTCACGGGGATGATAAAGGGTTGGTACTGCCCCCGAGAGTCGCTCCTTATCAAGTGGTCATAGTGCCCATCTACTATGAGAAAGGCGAGAAGAAGGTGGTCTTGAAAAAAGCGAAGGAAATCTCCAAGAGGTTGAGAAAGGAAGACATCAGGAGCGTGCTCGACGATAGGGAAGAATACACCCCAGGTTGGAAGTTCAACGAATGGGAGTTGAAAGGCGTGCCCTTGAGGATAGAAATAGGTCCAAAGGACGTGAAGAACGAACAGGTGGTTCTCGCGAGGAGGGATAACTCGGAGAAGAAGGTGATAAAGGAGAAGGAATTAATAAGGGTGGTCAAGAGGACTCTGGAGGATATCCAAAAAAACCTGTTCAAGAAGGCGAAGAAGTGCTTGGAAGAACACATAACCTTGGTCAATGATTTCGAAGAGTTCAAGGAGGTCTTGGAGAAGAAGAGGGGGTTCTTGAAGGCACCTTGGTGCGGGGAACTCAAGTGTGAGGAGAAAATAAAGGAGGAGACAGGGGCGACCGTCAGGGTGATACCTTTCGAGGAGAAGGTGAAGTCGTCCAAGTGTTTCTTCTGCGGGAAAAAAGCGAAGTGTGTGGCCTACTTTGCCAAGGCCTACTAACATGATGAAGGACGTAATTAAAGAGACCGTAGAAACCTACGAGAAGAAAATCCTCGATGTCGGTTGTGGTCTCGCGAGGAAGGACTAAATAGCTTCTCCTATGAGGGTGGATGGCGTCACTTCGACGATCTTGACATTTAACCAATCCCCTTCCCCTCTCCCCACATAGACGCGTTTGTACCAGTTGTTCCTCCCCTTCTTCCCCTCGTCCACCAGGACTTCTCCCTCCCAGCCAATCCACTTCTTATTCCTCTCCAAAGCAATCTCATCGAACAATTTGCTCAATTCCCTACTCCTCTCCTTGACGATTTGGGTAGGGAGGAGCTTCAACTTCGAAGCCCTCGTGTTGGGTCTCGGGTAAAATTTGGAGATGTTCAAGACATCTGGTTCCAACCACTTGGTGAGCTTCAACGTCTTCTTCCAATCCTCCTCACTCTCGGTAGGGAACCCGCAGATTACATCCGTGGAGATCGTTATGTTTGGTATCTTCCTCCTAAACGCCTTAATCACGCGCTTGAACTCTTTCACCGTGTACTTTCTATTCATCTCCCTCAGGACGTCATCGCTCCCCGATTGGACCGGGACATGAATGAACTTGAAGAGTTTGGGGTGTCTATAAATACCAACCAACTCGTCCAGGATTTCCAAGACGTGGTCCGGGTTCATCATCCCGTTCCTCACCCAGAATTTCCCTTCCAAGGAGAGGACTTCCTCCAACAACTCCGCCAAGTTTCCTCCGAAGTCGAAGCCATAACAGGCGTTGTCTTGGCTCGTCAACCATATCTCCTTCACGCCTTCCTTTATTGCCCTCTCCGCCCTCTTAACTATCTCCCCGACCCTATAGGACCTCAGATGCCCTCTAGCGAACTTGGTGGCGCAGTAGGAACAACCTCCTAGACAACCCTGAGAGATGGGGATTATCTCGACGATGGGATTAAATCTGAATGACTTCATTCCTAACCTCATCTCTTCCCTCTTGAGTTCCACCACTCTCTCCCCCTTCGAGATCCTGTCCACGATCTCCCCCACCTTTTCTACTTGGTCTGGGCCCATCATGGAATGGCCGAACCCCTTCAACCTCTCAAAATTTATCCATGGGAGGCACCCGGCTATCAGTATCCTCTTCCCGTTCAGGGAGCTTATCCTCCTCACGATCTTCTCCTCAGTGGGTCCTTTGACTCCACACGTGTTGATTATCACCAAATCCGCCTCCTTCCAATCCCAAACGATCTCATGTCTTCTTCGAAGTATCTCTATCATGTACTCACTATCAGCCTTGTTGGCTGAACATCCATATGTTTCCACGTATATCCTCATGAAAAGGAGCGGAAAAGAAGTCTTAAAATGTTTTTTGGAGGAAGGAAAGGTAGGCTTTTTTGTAGGAATTCAACTCCTCCCTTAACTCCTCCACCTTCTCCTTCGAGAGCATGCCCGCTTCCTTCAAAGCGATGACCTTATTCACCATGTACCTCACCGCTCGAGGGATCTCTAGCCTGAAATACTTTCTCCTGAGTTCTCGCGAGTCCTCATCCAAGTCTCTCAGCGCCTCATCGAAATCCCCAACATCTTCCTAATTAGGGATGGGAAAGTCCTCGCCAAGTTGTCCAAGTCTTCTTTGATGAACCTCTCCAACGTGTCCCCCTCTAATCTCTTCTCAATGTAATCCTCCAAAACCTTTGAGAGATTCATCTGGTCACCTCGAAGGACTTCACTTCCTCATACAACCTCTTCCCCTTCCCCTTCTCGAAGTGCTTCCTTATAGGGGACACTATCTCGTCTAAGTAATCAGCTATCGCGTTCTTGAGGTCCAAGGGATGGATTCCTCCCTCCGCGAAGTCCCTCTCCAGAGAGGCATAATTACGGTACACCACATCCCCTCCGTACTTCCTCGGCCTCTCCACCTTCACTTCCTTGTAAACCCTGAACACTATCTCCTTCGCATAATCCAACACGGGATTATTCTTGACATCTTTAGCTGGACAATACGCCTTCCTCATCTTGGCGAAGATCTCCTCCCTGGAATCGTGGACGAATATGGCACTCTTGGGCTTGCTCTTGCTCATCTTGGAACTTATCGCTAGGTCTATCTCCTTGTTCTCGTCATATCCCCCCATCTTCTTGGGGCCCTCCAGGCCCATCAAGAGATGATGGTGAACTGCCACGGGTTTCCAGAGGCCCAATTTAGGTCCCACCTCTCTAGCGAGCATGTTGATCTTCCTCTGGTCCATTCCTAACTGACATATATCAACCCCCAACATGAAGATGTCGGCGCATTGCATCATGGGGTAGAAGAATTGGGCTACTTCGTTCATCTCTCCCTCTTTCCTTCCCATTATGGTTAGCGCCCTCAGGGTCCTCCTCACGGTCGTGTGCTTGGCTACCCTTATGACCATCTTCCAATACTCCCTCTCCATTACTAGGTCGGACGCCCAGACGTACCTCACCCCCCTCTTGAAGGGGACCCCTGCTGCCTTCCACACCTCGAGGAAATACTTCCCCACTTTCTGTATCTTTTCCAGATCTCCTCCGTACTTCCTGTTTATCCAAGCGAACCAGTCCGCTAAGTATATCTTGAAGCCTATCCCCGCTCTTAGGAGCTCTTTTATCAACAAAGGTCTATAAACCCCAAAAGGGAGGTGGGCCAACCCTGAAGGCTCGAAACCATCGTAGGCGATGGGGTGTTTCTTCTCTTCCAAGAGCCTCCTCAGATCTTCCTCAGTGATTATCTCCTCTGCGATCCCCTTCACGACCCTGACCCTTTCCTCCACGTCCATGTTCCTCATGAGCTTCCTCCCCTTAATTAATTTTATGGGGTCACCCTCTCAACGTCTCTCGGGAAGAGACAAGCTTCTCTTATGTTCTGAAGGCCCAATAATTGCATGACCAATCTCTCTATCCCCAAAGCGAACCCACCGTGAGGTGGGGCGCCGTACTTGAAGAACTTGGTAAACCACTCCACCCCCTTCGGGTCTAAACCCTTCTCCTTCACGTTCCTCATCAACTCCCCATATCTATGTTCCCTCTGTCCCCCGGAACTCAGCTCCAATCCCTTGTACAAGAGGTCCACGCTCCTGGCGTATGTCTCATCGTCCTTCATGACGTAGAAGGGTTTCACGGCAAAAGGGAACTTGTTCACGAAAAAGAAATCGCTCCCGTATTTCTCCTTGACGTGCTTCCAGAGGAGGACCTCGCTCTCCCTGTCGTAGTCTTCACCGATCTCGAACTTCTTCCCGAGCTTCTCCAGGATGTTGTAAACCTTCGGGAATTCTAAGATGGGGAACTTGCCAGGCTTCTTCGCTTTCACTCCGAGGAGCTTTAAGTCTTCTTTCATTTCTTTCCCTAGCTTTGAGATGGCATATCTCACCAGTTCTTCTTCCACCTTCATGACGTCATACTCGTTTTCTATGTAAGCCATTTCCACCGCGCAAGAGTGGTATTCGGTAACGTGTCTGGTGGTGTGGCTTGGTTCTGCCCTCCAGTTGGGTCCCAAATCATATATTTTCTCGAAACCTCCCAAGATGGTCAACTGCCTGTGAAGTTGGGGATCTTGTCTCAGGAAGGCTTGCCTGTCGAAGTATAACAAAGGGAAGACTTCTGCTCCTCCCTCAGAGGGAGTTCCCATTATGCAGGGGGTGAAGACTTCTAGGAATCCGTGGTCGTCCAAGAATTCCCTCATGTACCTAACTAAGGAGGCCTCTATCCTGAAGATGGCCTGGTTTCTAAGGGTCCTCAGGTCTATGCTCCTCCAATCCAATCTAGCATCCAACCCCGACTCTATCTTCCCGGAGATGTCCAAAGGGACGGGTTGTTCGGCTTTGCTTAACAAGATTATCTCGTTTGGTATTAACTCCCAACCGTTTCTCGCCTTCTCCGATTTCCTTTTTCTCCCTTCTGCTATGATCACGCTCTCCTTGGTGAGCTCGTCGAACTTATTAAAGACCTCTTTGCTCACCTCTTCCTTCTTAAGGGTTATCTGGTAAAACCCCTCAGAATTCCTTAAGATGATGAACCTGAGCTTCCCAAAATCCCTTAACTCCGACACGAAGCCGGCGAGCCTCATGGGAGCAAGAAGCCCTCCAGTTTTTTATGCTTTCCGACTAACCGAAATAGGTTTCTATCTCCCGAGTGCTCTCCTCTTCCATCCACTTCCTCGCCTGCTCCTTCAGGAAATCCTTAGCGAACTTCTTCACCTCCTTCTTGTAGAAGGAATAAGCTTTGAGGAAGGCCTTTGCTCTCTCCTTCTCCCCCTCGTACAAGGAAGCGACGAGGAGGTGGAGGTGATGCATGAGCCTCTGCATGAACTTGAGGAATTCCTCCTTCTCCTCATCCGAATAGAACTTCGCCTCTATCATTTGATCGAGCCTGTTGGGTTGTATCACGCTCGCCATATGGGAGGCGAGGCCATTAAACCTGTCTAAGAGGTGAGAGATGAATTCTCCCAAGAAGTTGACGGGCTCCCTTATGAGTATGCCAAACTCCTCTTCGATCTCCTCTAAAGAGGTAACTTATACTTCCTCGCCAGTTTCCTATACTCTGTTAAGACCTTCTTCCTTTCCATGGAGGAGAGAAGAAGCCTTCGTATTTAACTTTATCTCAAGGGGAAACTAGCAATCTCGTTCCAATCCTCCCCGAACGTCCTGAAACTCTTCTCCAAGAGGTCCGTCAAGTTGGGATATCTCTTCCTATTGAGTTCTTTAAACTTGTCATAGAACTCCTTTACGTCCTTCTGTTCCCATTCCTCAGCTTCCCCACCGTTCCACGGGAACTCCTTCGACAGATAAGCGCTCTCATCCCTGATCATCTCTTGAAGCTCTTTCCTCGGGATCTTCCTCACGAACCTCCAGCCGATGTAATGGGAGAGGACGGGGTGAACAGCTATCTCCGGAGCGTGAAGGAGGAGGTAGGTGGACACGGGGGTCATCTCTATGGCTTCCTTAATAGCAATCTCAGCTATTCTTTCAGCCTTCTCTTCCCTCATTCCATGTACTCTGTAATAGTGTTTATGACACCTCTCAGATATGGTGGTGGCCACCCCCTCTTCCCAGCACCACCGCTTGAGGAATTCCCTCCTTCCCTTTTGAGTCTGTAAGTGACGAGCTCTCGCTCCCTCGCCACCCATCAACAGGTGAGGAAGCTCGTTTGACAAAGCATTAAAGAAACTTCCCTCGGAGTCCAGAGAGGATTTCGAGAGGACTATTTCCTTTTTCGTGGTAAAGGGGAGCATCCCCAGTGACATCTTCAGCTCGTACTTCGGGATTTCCTCCACGCCCATTTCGAACCTCACGAAATCTTCGACCATCTCCCTCAGATGAGGGAAGGGGTCAAACCTCACCTCGGGCTTCTTTACCTCACCAAATCTCCTGAGATAGGCCCTCTTGAGGATCTTCATGCAAGTCTTGGTACCCTTGGGCCAGAAGGAGGAGGAAAAGCCGCTTGGCGTGAAAGCGCATTGCTCGAACAACTCATTTATCTCCTCCTCTCTCATCTTGAGCAGTTCTTCTAAGCCTCCCTCGCGTCCTTTTGGGATTTCCTCTCCTTTCCTCTCCAATTCCTCAGCAAGGCCTCTGCCCCACTCCCCTAGGAAAGGTATCAGGAGCAAGAAATTAGCCACTGGTTGATGCATGTTCATGTTTACTTCGTAGACGGTCTGTAAGATGGCTGAAACCACATGAGGGTCCTCTGACTTCGCCTTTTCCTTCACGTAGAGGAGCCTACTCCCGGAATCTAAAATATAAAGCACTGGGTCCTCGGCCAACTTCTTGGCCAAGGAGGCCTCCTTCCTCAATTCCTCTAAGGCAGGGGAATAACGAGAAGTGAGCCATCTTAGGAATTTCTTCTCCTTTTGTATCCTCAGCAAACCCGAAAGGTATTCCATCATCATGTCCTTCATTGTGTTATTACTCTCCAGCGTAAACTTGAAATAAATTTCGCAGGCAGCACCTTTAAATAGGAAGGCCAGTTCATTCCTTTCATGAGGGTCTTGAGGGAGTGGGATAAGAGGCAGATCGAGGTCAAGATAAAGGGAAGGAGGATGATAAGAAGGGTGTTAGAGGAGATGGGGATAAACCCAGAGGAATACGTGATCATAAAGAACAAGCGCATAGTGGGGGAGTGGGAAGAAGTTAAGGATTCTGATGAACTGGTGATAATCCCGGTGGTCTCAGGTGGTTAAGTGTTCTTGTGGAAAGAGGGCCATCATATATGTGAAGGTGAAGGGAAAATACATGTGCGAGGACTGTTTCTTGAGGTATTTCGAGAGGACGGCGTTGAACACCATAAGGAGACACAAGTTGATAGATAAGAGGGATAAAATAGCTGTTGGTGTCTCTGGAGGGAAGGACTCCTTAGCGTTGCTCTACTTCCTCAACGAACATTTCGACAACGAGATCTTCGGGATCTTCATAAACGAGGGGATCAAGGGGTACAGGGAAATAACTTCTAAGGACTTGAGGAAGTATTGCAAGAGGTTCGGGGTCGAATGCTATGAGTTCAGTTTTAAGGAAGAGATAGGCATGACCCTGGATGAGATGGTTAAGAGGGGGAGGTTGAAGCCTTGTTCTTACTGTGGCGTCTTCAGGAGGTATTTGTTAAATAAAAAAGCGAGAGGACTGGGGGCAACTAAGTTGGCCATGGCCCATAATTTGGATGATGAGGCCCAAACCATCTTGATGAACTTGTTCACCAATGACGTGAAGAGGTTCATGAGGTTAGGTTACATGACTGGGATCAAGACCCACCCAAAATTCGTCCCGAGGATAAAGCCCTTCAGGTTGTTGTACGAGAAGGAAGTCTTAGTTTACGGACTGCTGAAAGGGATAAGGGTCACTTACATCCAATGCCCTTACGCCGAGCAGGCTTATAGGGTGAGGATCGCCCACGTCTTATGGAAACTCGAAAGGAAGTATCCCTTGTTGAAGTATAATGTCGTTAAGGTGTTCGACCCCAAGTTAAGAGAACTCAAGGAAAGGGCAAAGGATGAGGAGTTGAGGGAGTGCAAGATATGTGGGGAAGTGACGAATAGGGACATATGCAAGGCCTGTGAGTTCAAGAGAGAACTCAAAATTCCAATCTCTTAAATTCTCCTTTCTCCAAGTTCATCGTCATGAAGAACTCTTTCTTGAGTTGTCCGAGCAAATATCTCAGGCAAATCGTTGCTTGGAGGGAGCCGACTAACCCCACCGGAGGGGATAGGACAGCTGTACAAGCCAACCCCACTTTCTTCACCTTATCAATGTTCTCCTTCAGGAAGCCAACCTGTCCCCTCCACCCCTCAACCGCTCCGTGAACCAATGGTTTCTTAGCCTTCTTTACCTCCTCAAACAACTTCCACCTGGTCTTCCAATCATCTAAACAATCCACCACCAAATCGCAATCCTTGATGAGCTTATCTATCTTCATCTTCATCAGGTCCCCGTAAATCGGCTCGATCACCACATCCGGATTGATTTCTCTCAACCTTCTAGCGGCCACTAATACTTTCTTCTTCCCCACATCTTTCTCCTCATACAAGAATTGCCTGTTCAAATCCGAAAGGGAAACCACGTCCTTATCTACTAGGGTTATCTTGCCAACACCAGAGAGGGTTAATTCGAGTGAAACAAAGTTCCCAAGCCCCCCTAAACCAAAAATAATCACCTTCGCTCTTCTCAGCTTTTCCTGTCCCCTCTTTCCTATCAAGTTCAACTGCCTCGCGTACCTCACGATAGGTAAAGGATAAAAACGTTTATAAAATAATAACTAGTGGTGGGTTCATGGCAAAGAGGAGAAAGAGTGCCACTTTAAAGGAGAAACATTATCAGCTGATCATCGTCATCCTCAGCGTGGCCCTGGCGACTTCTATAGGGTTCATCTTAACAGGCCCCATAACAGGGATGGCGGTAGCTGACCCTAATTACGTGGGGAAGAAAGTAATCAGCTATATTAATGAGAAATTGGTAAATCCAGGAACCTTCGCTTCTTTGGTAAAAATTGAAGATGCTGGAAAGTATTACATCGTGACTATAGAGTACATGGGAAATAGAATGGGTATCTCTGTTTCAAAGGATGGTAACACTCTGTTTTTCAGTAGACCCGTGGACATAACAAATTATGAACCAAATGCCAGCTACATACCAGGAAACAAAACAAAAGTAGAATGTTGGGTTGCTGCAGCGAACTCCGTAGGGATAGATACAAACAAAGTAGTCCAGTGTGTAGAAAAGGAAGGATTAGATTTGATGAGAGCGGAAGCACAGATAACTTCTCAATACAAAGTTTTTGGTTCACCAACATTGATAGTAAATGATGTTGTCTATCAGGGTATGAGAACGCCAGAGGCCTATAAGCAAGCGATATGTTCCGGATTTGTAGAACCTCCAGAGGAATGTAATCAAACATTAAGTGGTTCTAACGAAACAGATGGATTCGATGCTCCTGACAGAGATGTCCCTGACGTAAAGCTATTCGTCATGAGTTTCTGCCCGTATGGCAACATGGCTGAGAGAGCCATGTATCCTGTGGTAAAGTTGCTTGGGAGCAAAGCGAACATAGAGGTACACTACATTGTATCAGTTTCAGGAGATCAGGTACGGGCGCTTCATGGGGAAAAGGAGGTTCAGGAAAATATGAGGGAAGCATGTATACAGAAGTATATGCCGGATAAATTTTGGGACTTCTTAATAAGGTATCTCAATTGTCGCTCTGGAGGTTCAGCAACTTCTTCAGCGAGCGGTCAGTGCTAAGGTTTTTAACTTCTTTTCCTTTTCAATTCTCATGGAGTTGGATTTCTCTAAGTTGAGGGAGAGACCGGCTCAGGCGATCCTCCTCTTAGCCTTCTTCTGCATCTCCCTCCTCCATTCCTTCCTCTTCCACTTCTACGTCCTCTTCGTCTTCCCAGTCGTGATTTCCTACTTCTTCACACCTTATCTAGCAGAATTCGTCTTCCTTTTGCACAGGAGGATATTCTTCAAGATAAGGATAAAGGCCAGGTCCAATAGGTTCTATTACAGGTTCCTCATCTCCAACATCACTTTGCCCAAGATAGTCGAGTACTCCTTCTATCCCTTCCTCTTCTTCCTCAGCATCTTGTTGCAAACGGCAGAACCCACTTTGGATTACTTACTCGGGATGAAGGCCTTCTTCACCACTTTATCCTTCCCCTTCATCTTCCTCCTCTCCTCTGTCATGTGGGTCCTAGATCAATCTGGGCTGAGGTATGTGGATGAAAAGAACCAATACATAGAACGAATAGGGAATTGGTTCGGGACCAAGTTCAGGGGATTCGCCAGCTTCTTCGTGGTGATCTCCCTCACCTTCAAGCTCCTCCAACAAGAGCCCTCTCTTTCTCTCCTAAAAGAGATCTTGACAATAGGAGGGGCAGTCTACTTGCAAGTCCTATTAGCGACCTTCGTCTACTTGAAGTTTGGCATGAGGAGGGACCTGGAGAAGTTCGAATCCATCTTGGTCAAGAAGTACGAGATGGAACCTGAGAGGGTGGAGTTCTCCCTAAAAAAGACGCCTTTTTACTTCAAGCCCTATTAGGAAACCTAAGAGGGTTCCGGCGAAGTTGAAGCCTAGATCTATCAGGTCAAAGGTCTTCCAGGGGAGACCTATCTGGATTAGCTCGCTGTAAAGGGGGACCCCCAAGGATAGGAGGACATCGTTGATCACGAAGGGGAAGAGGAAACCGTAGGGCAAGAAGGTGAGAAAGTGGATGAATCTATCCCAACCTCCTGGGACTCCCTCGGCACTTAGGGTCGAAAAAAGGGCGACGAGTAGCATCCAACCTAACAAGAGCCAGTTGGAACGCGCCAAGATAGTCCTAAAGTCCAAGCTTCCTCCTAGCATCTTCGCTCATCCTCTCTGGGCTCCATGGTTCGTCGAAGGTCAACTCCACATCCACGTCCTTGACACCTTTCAGTTCCAAAACCTTATTTTTAATCTGTTCCAAGAACATGCCAGCCAAGGGGCAAAAAGGCGTGGTGAAAGTCATCCTTATCCTCACGTATCCCTTCTCGATCTCCACATCACATATCAGGCCCAAGTCCACTATGTTAATCCCTAATTCGGGGTCGATCACCTCTTTCAACGCTTCGAGAACTTCCTCTTTCTCCACCATGAGACGTGAAGGAACCAACTTCTTAAAAAGATTTAGGTGAAGTATTCCCTTCCATCTCTCAACTCTCTCTCCAATGACTCAAGGGGCACCTTCTTGGAGGCCCCTTTAATGACTTCCTCTAACCCACCCACAGATTGGCTGTGAGGGTCATAGTAGCTTAGCTTTACCTCCACGACATAGATCTCTCGCTCGAATATCTTGATAGGCCTCATCTTCCCGAACTCCACCAAGATGGAAGAGCCCTCTTTATCCGTGTACACCGCTATCACTTTGTTCTTATCCATCACACAGGAGAAAAACTTGAATCCCAAGCCCTGAATGAAAGCCTCAAAATCCCCGTAAAGCTTGTAGGCCTCCAGCTCTTTTCCTTTCTTCATCAAGAAGTACATTTGGGGTTTATACGAAAACTTCGTCACAAATGTTGCCATTGGTGAGAAATTACAAAAAGATGACATAAATACTTTTCCTCAACCCCGTCTTTCACGCATTCGCCTGACGATTCCAGCCAACACGTTTATTCTCGGTACTCTCCTCATATAATCCCTGTATGCATCGCCGAACTTTTCAACGTTCCTTTTCTCCTCCTCTACCATGGCGAGGGATAAAAGAACGATTAAGGCCATTCCTATGATTGCGCTAATAAGATGTTGGCTCATGAGAATCAATGAGGAGGAGATCAACATGTGGGCTAGAAACTCGGGATGACGAACAAGAGCGTATAAACCATCTTCCACGAGGATTTCCCTGTTGCCTTTCGACGACCTTCCCTTACGAGACAAATTTGAAATCAGTAGGAGGAGTACCCCAAATATCAAGATCACCCACCCAAAGTACGACAATTCCACCAACTTAAGCGAGTCATAGAAGAGAAAGCAAGACATCACTAATAAAGCATACAAAATGACATATACCAAATGAGCGATCGAATGGACAATTTTCTGATGCATTTTCTCACCAATCTAATATTTCCTTATCTTATCCCTCCCCATGATGTCCACGGCGAACTTCTTCGCCTCTCTCAGTTTCAGGAAGGATTGGGCGAAGAGCCTAGCCTTATAAGTAGGGGATTTCCTGAAGGTCTCCACCAAGTAATCCCCCCTCTTCTTCCAGATGATGATCTGATACTTCTCACTCTCGTAAACTATCTGCTTCCCGTTCTCCTTCTTGAGCTTCCAGCCTTTCGGGAGCTTCATACTTTACTTATAACAAGTTCTGGAATTAAAACTTATTGCTGGCTTTTCAAAATAAGTTGCTCACTCAACGATCTCCATCTCTACGTGAACATCTTTAGAGATGGGAATCCTCATGATGAGTCTCAAAACTCTTTCATCAACCCCCAAATCTATCAACCTCTTGTGAATCCTCATCTCCCATGTCTCATAAGTCTCCCTCCCAGAACCACATGGGGACCTCCTGACGGGGACCTTGAGCCTCTTGGTCGGGAGGGGAATGGGCCCTCTCATGTCCACCCCCACCTTTTCAGCGATTTCCTTTATCTGCCTACATATCTCTTCCAACTTCTCCTTGTCCGTGGACATGAGCTTTATCCTCGCCCTTTGCATAGTAGCATGAAATGGGTGGAATGTTTTAAAAGTTTTTGGGGATTTTTATTGGTATGAGCGAGGAGGGGATCACTTGGGAGAAGGTGAAGAGCTTCGATGACATAGTCCTCCCTGAGGAGAGGAGGATAATCTCTGACCTGGAAAGAGAGGTGAGAATGGGGGAGAGGAAGAAGTGCCCTTTCCTGGGGAAGGAAGGGAACTTCTTCTATTTCTGCCAGCTTCGGGTAGAGCAATACAAGAGGTTCGGCTACACCGACGAGGAATTGAGCTCATCAAACCCTACCTATCTCGCCAAAGTGGACGTGGCCGAGCTCCAACTGTGCTGCCTTGACAACCCTAAAAAGTGCGATGACTACGCCAAGAAAATAAATGTAAAGAAAGAAGGCTGAGAAAGTTTACTGGGTTTGAGTGACTTCCAAGCAGACGCCTGCTCCGATGGTCTGACCCATGTCCCTTATAGCGAACCTCGCCAGCTGAGGTATCTTCTTCACCGGCTCTATGACCAATGGCTTCGTTGGTTCGATGAGGACCAGTGCAGCGTCTCCCTTCTTCAAGTACTCTGGGTTTTCTTGTACTACTGATCCCGTCTTGGGGTCCAACTTTGCCAGGAGTTTCTTGAACCTGCAAGCCACCTGTGCGGTTGCTACGTGGAACACCGGGGTGTACCCTTCGGTGATGACTGTTGGGTGGTTTATCACTATGATCTGTGCCTTGAACTCCTTCGCCACAGTTGGAGGATTGTCTGGATGTCCGACCACGTCTCCCCTCTTGATCTCGTTCTTGCTGATTCCCTTCACGTTGAACCCTATGTTGTCCCCTGGCTCTGCCTGCTGCATCTGCTCGTGGTGCATCTCTATGCTCTTCACCTCTCCCGTGGCCCCAGAAGGTTGGACTATGATCTTATCCCCGACCTTGAGCACCCCTGTCTCCACCCTCCCTACAGGGACGGTCCCCACCCCGGTTATGGAGTAAACGTCTTGGACGGGGATCCTGAGGGGGAGATCTATGGGTTTCTCAGGGACTTCGAAGGTGTCCAGTGCCTCCAAGAAGGTGGGTCCCTTGTACCATGGCATCTTGGTAGGCTTCTTGGTGACGTTCTCGCCCTCTAGCGCTGAAACTGGGATGAATAGTATCTTGGAAGTATCATAACCCACTCCCTTGAGGTACTTCTCGACATCCTCCTTAACCTCATTAAACCTCTTCTCATCGTACTTCACTGTGTCCATCTTGTTTATCGCTACCACGAGTTGATTTATGCCCATGACCTTGGCGAGGTAGATGTGTTCCTTGGTCTGGGGCATCACTCCGTCATTGGCTGCTACCACCAAGACAGCCGCGTCCGCCTGAGAAGCTCCCGTGATCATGTTCTTCACGAAGTCCCTGTGCCCTGGAGCGTCTATGATGGAGAAGTAGTACTTGGGCGTCTCGAACTTCTTCACCGCGATGTCTATGGTCAGACCCCTCTGCCTCTCCTCTTTTCTAACGTCCACTGCGTAGGCGAACTCCCAAGTGACCTTTCCCATCTCCTCTGCCATCTTCTTGTACTTCTCGAGCTCCTGTGGGGTCAATACCCCTGTCTCGTAAAATACCCTTCCGATTAGCGTTGACTTCCCGTGATCCACGTGTCCTATGAACACCAAGTTGAGGTGTGGTTTTTCCTTAGGCATATTCCATTACCTCCAGGAAGCAATAAAAGGCAAGCATTTAAATAGATTACCTTGGAAGGAGAAAAGAAAAGGGTTTAAGAGGCCGCTGGCAAGCCGAACCCTGTAGCCATATCATCTCCTGGCTCCCAGATGTCCTTGGCTATCTCGTGCAAATGGTCCCTAGTAGCGCCCGCAGAACCCTGCCAGAGCTTCGCCGCTAGCCCAGAGACGTGGGGTGTTGCCATGGAAGTCCCCGAGAGGTATTTGTAACAACCATCGTTCCACGTGGATTCTATCGAGACACCAGGTGTCCCGAACTCCACCTCCCTCTCCTCCACGACATAGTCCCCATCGTTCACTCCTCTGGAAGACCAGTCGGGGACGTTCTCGCTCGCGTCTATCGCTCCCACAGCTATCACCTTGACGTAAGCCCCTGGATAGTCTATGCTCCCTTCTTCTGGGCCATCGTTTCCCGCTGCTGCTATCACTAGGACTCCGTTCTCCACAGCATAATCTATGGCTGCCAAGATCTGTGGATCAGGGGTGTCTCCTCCCAGGCTCATGGATATGATGTTTGCCCCGTTGTCCGCGGCATACCTTATCCCCTCAGCAATGTCATCTGCCCAACAGAACCCTGAGTTCCCGCACACCTTTATCTCCATCAACTTGGCCTCTGGTGCCACCCCATAGATCCCTAAACCATCTGGCCCTCCGTTCGCCGCTATGATGCCAGAAACATGGGTCCCATGTCCATTCCCATCCGCGCATCCCCTCTTGATGCCCCTCTTGGTGGTGTCCTTACAGTCGATGATGTTCTCCTTCAAGTCCGGGTGATCCACATCAACACCCGTATCCAGAACCGCGACCTTAATCCCAGTTCCTCCCGACCCCCCTCCCACCTTCCTGATGCCCCATGGAAATTGCTCATCCGGATAACACGTCCTCTCCTCCGGAGTCACGCACCTACAATCCTCACACACCTGTCCCTCGGGACACTCTGGCAATCCTGGTTCTCCACACTGTTCGGAAGGATGAATCACCCCGTCCCCACATATGGGCCTCGCTGTGATCTCGTACAATCCTACTGGCTCTACCTTTACCCCTAACAGCCTCAAGATGCCTACTTGTTCGTCCGTCAATTCCGTGGAGAAGACCCCTTTAAACTCGTGCCTAACTCCAAGAACGGATTTCAGCACGGGATTGTCAGAGATGTAATAGGGCCTCGCTACTCCCCTCGAAGAGTAGGCCACTGTGCCCAGCAACGCTGATATCAGCAATAAAGACAAAAGCTTTTTGTTCATCGGTTGAAATTAACAATTCGAGAATATGAATGTTTCTATTCCATCCCCTTTCTCTTCCTTATGCTCTTTACCACCTTCTCCTCTAATTCCTTTGGAAGCTTCTGGAACTTGGAGTCCACCAAAGACCAGAATCCCCTCCCCTCGGTGGCACTCCTCAATTCGCTAGTGAAGCCGAAGGATTCCGCCACCGGGAGCTTGGCCATCACCACCAAATGCTCTCCCTCCTGTTCCATGCTCAAGAGTTGGCCCCTCCTGGACTGGATTATCTTAGAGATGGCACCCATATATCTTATAGGGGCATCTATCCTGATGGTCTGAACTGGCTCTAATAATAATGGGTCAGCGTCCATGATCGCCTGCTTTATCGCATCCCTGACAGCGGGTATCACTTGGGCGGGTCCCCTGTGTATGGAGTCTTCGTGGAGTTTGGCATCCATGAGCTTCACCTTGACCTTCGAGACGGGTTCCTTAGCTATGGGTCCCTCCTTCATGACATCCCTAAACGCGTTCACCACCATCTCTATGACCTCTCCTATGTGAACCACTCCAGAGGTCATGTCTAGGAGGATGTTAGAACCGAAGATGTCGGCAACCCTCCTCGCCTCTTCTTTCGGGAGACCCAACTCCACGAGCTTGTTTATCAAGTCCAAGTCTTTCTTCTTCACTCTCCCCTCAGAAATATCCCCGGATACGATGGCTTGGTAGACCTTGTCCTCGAGGGGTTCCACCATGATGTAGAATTTGTTGTGCTTATTCGGGCTCTTCCCCTCCTTGACATCGCTGGGCTTCGAGACGCTCTCTCTATAAACCACTATGGGTGGAGAAGTGATTATGGGGATGCCCCTGTCCCTCTCGATCTTGTGCTCCACGATCTCCAAGTGCAACTCTCCTAAGCCCGAGAGGAGGTGTTCTCCCGTCTCCTCATTTATCTTCGCCCTCAAGGTGGGGTCTTCTTTTGTGAGATCCCTTAGGACCTGAATGAGTTTTGGGAGGTCCCTCGGGTTCTTGGCCTCCACGGCCTTGGTGACCACGGGCTCAAATATGTGTTTGATTTCCTCGAAGGGTTCCACCTCGTGGGTGCTTATGGTCTCCCCGGAGCTAGCTCCTTTTATCCCCCCAATACCCACTATGTTCCCGGCTGGAACTTCTTCTATTGGGTACTTGTGTGGGCCCTTATATATATAGATCTGTTGGATCCTCCCTTCCCTATTCGCGAGGACGAGCTTGACATCTTGTCCCCTCTTCAGAGTTCCAGAGAATATCCTCCCCACAATTATCTCTCCTGCCTGGGGATCCACTACCACCTTGGTCACGCAGAAGACCATAGGCCCCCTTTCGTCGCAGTTCAAAAGGGCCTTTCCCACATCGGACTCCAAGTCCCCTCTCCATATCTTCGGGATCCTGTACTTTTGGGCCTCTAGAGGATTTGGAAGGTGTCTCACCACCATGTCCAGTACGACCTCGTGAAGCGGGGCGAGTTCCCTCAAGCGCTTCAAAGCTTCTTCCCTCTCCTCCCCCTCCAACATGTAAGCGTTGTAAACATCCTTGAAGGTTATGCCCTTCTTTTGCATGATAGGGAAGGAGAGAGCCCATTTGTCCACCGCTGAACCAAAAGCCACGGTCCCCTTATCAACCCTTATTTGCCAATCCGGGAGGAATTCTTTAGGAGCATAACTGGCGATGATCTTATTCACCTCTTCGATGATCTTGGTGAACCTCTCCTGGATCTTCTCAGGGGTGAGTTTCAACTCATTTATCAACCTGTCCACCTTGTTTATGAAGAGAATGGGTTTCACCCTCTCCCTCAGGGCCTGTCTCAACACGGTCTCGGTCTGGGGCATCGCTCCTTCTACCGCACAGACCAGAACCAAGGCCCCATCCACAGCCCTCATAGCCCTGGTCACGTCCCCCCCGAAGTCCACGTGTCCCGGAGTGTCTATCAAGTTGATCAAATATTCCTCTCCTTCATACTCGTGGACCATGTTCACGTTGGCCGCCTGTATGGTTATTCCTCTTTTCTGCTCCTCCTCCAAGAAATCCAAATATCTCTGTTCCCCGGCCAGTTCCGCGGAGAGCATGCCCGCTCCAGCTAACAAGGAATCAGAGAGAGTAGTTTTTCCGTGATCTATGTGGGCCACTATGCCCATGTTCCTTATGTTCTTTTGCTTGTGGATGAGCCTCTTGACCTTATCCAGCATGGTCTCCTTTGCCATGTTCCTTGAGAAAGAGAGAACGTTTTTTAAGTTTTTGCCCTCTGTTTTGCTAAATATTGTCTGCAAGTCGTTTGTTGTTAAAGTGAATTTTTATTTTATCGCTACGATGAATCCCTCTCGGGCGTAATAAACTTTTTTGAATCCTGCTTCTTTCAGTACTTTGTAATAATCTCTATATGTCCACTTAATGCGTGGGTTCATTATGGGAGCGATTTCAACTCGAAACTTGCCTTTTTCTTCTATTAAAAAGATGTTGTTCTCAAGGATGCCTTCTGATGTTTTTTCGTTAACCTCAACACGTGTTACCCTTATACCACCTTTCTCGTAAGGAGGTTCTTCAATGCTAAAATGTTTTCGTTTCTTCCACACTTTTTCTATTTCTCTTTTCAAATCTTTTCTCGTTAATTTGGGCTGGATGCCAGAAAAAATCAATTTCCCGCCTTCATTGAGTACGGCATGGACATTTTTAGCCGCTATTTTCATGCCTTCACGTGTAGAGATTTCATCGATGTTGTCAGAGAGGACGCAATCATATTTCCTTTTACACCTCTCACTCAACTCGTTATAAAGTGAAGTAAAAAACCTAATTTTGAGCCCATTCTCCTCAGCGAGCAAAGGTGCAAACCTAATCGCTACTGGGCTACCATCGGAGCCCTCGACTTCATAACCAGCTTTAGCTACCAGAACGGTCTTGTAGCCCAATCCGCATGAACAATCCAGTACTGATTTTACTTTTAATTTGCGAAGTAAAGAGAGAAGTGGTTTTACAGCGATTCGCTCCTCTTTCCAATACTTGGATTCCCAAGAGTCTCTTGTGAACCACATCCACCTCCAAAGAGTGTTCCAAGATTCTAATTCGTTGGGGCACACATAGACCCTCACTTTGGCCATAATTTGAGGTTTAGCTCTTTCTTTATTTAATTTTTCTCGTTAAGCGCTGTTAAAAATGTTTGATAGCTTTTCAGGAATTTTGTCAAACATCTCAAGACGTTTCTGTATCCAAGAGTCAGGATGTTTGTTAACTAAGTCCGTTATCTTCCAAATATAGGTGAATTTTACAAAATCAACAAATGCTCTTTTTTCCTCAAGTGTTAGTGGCCTGTACTTTTGATATTCTCGCAAAAAGACGTTGAGCAATTCACGATTAAAGGCGGTACCGGAGCTGAGGCAAAATTCATAAGCCCCCCGAGCAACATCGATCAGAAGAATACCATATAAGGAGTCTCCAAAATCGATCAAAGCCCGTAATTTGTCATCTCGGAAAATAAAATTCTGGGGATCTATATCCATGTGAATTGCGCCTTGTGGCAAGTGAGAATATCTCATCCCGTACATGAACTTGGATTTTTTCACGATTTCCTGTTTGAGCCTTTTGTTTTTATATCCCGGCAAAACTTCTTTAATGAGAATCCGGTACAGTATTCTTGGTGTAAATCTGCCCCTGGTCGTTCTATACTTGCATTTATATCCTCTCACTACCCTGTGAAATTTGCCTAGAAAGGCTCCAACTTGGCCGACAGTAGCAGAATTTAAAGGGTATTTTATTGATCCGTCAACGACTTCATAAATCGTGCAGAACCTGCCTTTATACTTAACATAAAGAGAACCGTCTTTGGTTTTGATGATGTTGGGAACTTTTATTCCTTTTTTGCTCAGATAGTCTGTCAATATAAGTTCGTACAATAACCAATTTTTTCTCTCCGAATTTTCTTGGATAAAATATTTCACGTGATATTTTCCTTTAGTCGTTTGAATTTGTATGTTAATGTTTTCTCCTTTCGGCATTTTTGAGTAAGATTTCAAATTACCAAGATCGTAGTGAGAAAGAACTCTCTTCAAGTCTTCCTCACCAAATTCTTTTTTGATCATGTTGAACTTTTGATGAAAAGATTCTTATAAAGTTAATGCGTGGATGGTAGGGGGTTGAGGAAGTCGACGAAGCCCATTTCTAAAAGCACAGGATACGCGGATGAGCCTTATCTACTGGCCGCGGCCTGCCTTTCCATCTCTATCTTCTTGCTCACCGAGAAGCACTTCTCATTCCTCGATGCAGCGATTATCTCCTCTGCCAGGGCTTCCTCTATCCTTTTCTTGTTCTTTATGGACCTCTGATTCGCCCCCTGGGTTATCCATCTCAAAGCAAGATCTACCCTTCTTTGAGGGGAGGTATCCACCGCCTTGGGGTGTCTTATCCCCCCGTGCTCTATCACGGTTATCTCCTCCCTTGGGGCGGAGTTCTCAATAGCCTCAACCAAGACCTGGATGGGGTTTCGCTTCGTCCTCTCCTCTATGATCTCAAAGGCCCTCTTGACTATGTTCATGGCCTTCATGGACTTCCCCACGTTCCTCCCACTGGTGAACTTGTGCTCCTTCCCCCTATGACCCGAGACCCCTATCTTATTCACCAATCTCTCAACTATGTTCAGCTCGCTCTTCCCGAACCTCTTGTATTGCACCCTCCCAAAACTTCTGGGGAGGAACACAGGCCTCAGGTTGATGTACCTCTTAAGGCCAGCATCCCTGATAACAACTTCCCTAGTGTCCCACTTCCCAAATAGCTTGATATCCAACTCACCTCACCGGCTTTTGTTTCTTTCCCCTCACCAATTCCTTGAGACTTATCCCTGCGACCTTTATCACCCTGAACTTGACCCCAGGCATGTCTCCTAGCGCTCCTCTTTGTGGGGCACCAGCCCTTTCTATGATGACCTCGTCGTGTTCGTTTATGAACTTAATCCCACCAGGGAACGGGACGTGGGCGGTCACTGCCCTCCCATTTTTTATCAACTGGACTCTGACGCACTTCCTCAACCCGGAGTGGGGCTGCTTCACTTCTATCTCCCTCTTCTCCAAAACTATGCCCCTGGCCATGGGGGCTCCTTCCAAGGGATCATACTTTATGTATAACTTGAACCTCCTACTCCTCTCCCCCTTCTTCGCGAACCTGAACTTCTTCCTTCTTAGCAGTAGCTTCCTCCCAGCAAATAATCCCCTCGTCTTCTTGACCACCATATCCCATTCAACTTATCCTCCTTTTTTAAAGCTTTTCCGACACCTTGTTGTAGAAGTCAAACATCTCCTTTCGTCTCCTGTCATATTCCCTCAAAGTGATCTCCCCTTCCTTCCGCAGTTCCTCCAACCTCTCCGCATATTCCACGTATCCTGGATTCAAGAGGAGTGGCATGCTGGGATTTGCCTCGATGCCTTTCTTCGCCTCTTCTCTCAACTTATCGAGCTCCTCTTTGATCTTCTCATCCACGCCCATGAGATTTAGAGTAAGTGAACATTTTTATATTTTCTCAGAGGCATCTGTACATGGAGTTGCCCTACCCCTTGGTGCTCACTGCTCCTTGGATGACCCTGTTCGTCTAATCTTTCTCTCCTCTTCTTTGATAGTCTCACTCAAACCAAACTGACACCATCTATGCCGAAATATTTGGAAAGGAGGAACTTCGCCTTCTTCAGTTTCGAGAGCAGAAGGGGGTTCCTCCTAGAAGAAGAGAAATATAATACCTTCTTTCCATCGCTCCTCTCGGAGATGTAGGCATTCTTGACGTCCAGAGGCCTCATTATGTTCTGGAGGAACTTCACGGGCTCCTTGGAGAACTCTATGATCTCTATTTTTTTCTTCAAGACCTTCTCTAAGTTCTTTATGTTGGCCCCGTTCCTCCCAATGGCAATGCCTGCCTGTCCCTCCCTCACGATAAACAACAACTTCCCATCCGAGACTATGCAGTCCTTTACTAATGCCCCTGTCATGCTCTCGAAGAGGGTGATGAACCTTATGCTCTCCGTGTTCAGCTTTATCTTCATTTCCTGATCCCCACTACTAGCACGTTGAAGCTCTTCTTGCAGAGGACTCCTAAGGAGGTGCTATCTCCCCTGAAAACCTCCACAGGGACCCCGCCGATTTCTCCGTAGTGAAGCATCCGCTCCCTTATCTCTAAGGGACAGTTCTTCGCTAGGATGACCTTCTTCACCTTTCCAGCCATCAGCCCCTTCCTCACGGAGTTAAATCCGATAAGGAGCTTCCCCTTCTCTAGGGCGGATTTCACTTCACTCCTTATCCCCACTGCGCTTCACCTTGTAGATTAGCTTAGGTATCCCAGTACCCACCGGAACCGGCTGGTTTATCATGACGTTCTCCACGACTCCTTGAAGGGGATCAACCTCATTCTTAACAGCAGCGGAGAAGATGTGTTTCAGGGGGATCTCAAAGGAAGCCCTCGCTAGGATGGAGGACTTCTGAGAGGTGATTCCGTACCTAGTTATCCCCCTTATCTTACCATCAAAAGTCATGGTGTCCGCGATGAGCATGAGGTGGCGTATATCGACCTCTATCCCTTGGCGGTCGAGGACCTCCTTCACCTCATTTATTATAGCGTTCCTCGCTGCCTCTATTCCCAAGACTTTAGCGATCTCGAATATGTCGTTGGAGATTGTCCTCTCGGGGTCCACGTAAGGGAGCTCCAAGACTTTCTTCAGGTTGGTCCCCGCGGTCTTTATGATCCACTCCTTCTTGTCCCTAATGGGTAAGACATGGGTTACCCCGGGCACGCCTTTTATGTAGGTGTCCAAGACCTTGCTCTTAAGTTTGTACATCTCTCCTACATCCTCCGTCTTTAACTTCACCCTTATCCTTCCATCCTTCAGGAGCTTGACGTCCGCATTCTTATAAACTTTCTTCAACATTTCTTCCACTTGTTTGGGCTTCACGTTATAATTCCTCAAGGCCCCTTTATCTAAAGTAAACAACAACCTAGTGTTCAAGAGGTCCATGACAGTATCACTTATGAGGTCGTTGAGCTTCACCTCTATGAGCTCAGCAGCTATCCTCCTCACTTCCTTCTCGTCCTTGGCGTACTCCTTTTTCAAGTAAATGGTCATGCTTGGGGTTGATGGAGTCCTCCTGGCATCCAGGACCTCTATCACCCTAGGAAGGCCTATGGTCACGTTCATCTCAGCCACCCCAGCGAAGTGGAAGACGTTCAGGGTCATTTGGGTCCCGGGCTCCCCTATGGATTGAGCGGTCACGACCCCAACAGCCTCTCCAGGGGTCTGTTGCACCCTCTCGTACTCCTTTATCACTTCCCTCGCCACTTTGTTCGCCAACTTCCCTTTAATGTTGTATCTTTTCAGCCTCTCTAGTAATTTCTCGTACAACTTCTTCGGAAGGACTTGTTCCGCTCTCTTCAGGTCATCCAACCCCAATCACCCTCTCTATGATCATGTCGATGTCTATATCGCCGTGGTCGGACTTGCTCACATCTATCCCATCCTCCCCGTACTTGAATTGGATTATTACTCCCGAACTGTCCCTCACTGTCCCGTCGTATAGCACTTTCACGTCTTGCAAGGCATTCACCAACCTCCTCTGGAGATATCCTGACTTGGGAGTTCTCATTCCCTTGTTCACTAAGGAATCCCTCCCAGCCACTGCATGGAAGAAGAACTCCACGGGATCTAACCCTTTCTTATAACCGTGCATCACGAAACCTCCAGCCCTCACTCCAATATCTCCCTTCTTAAACAAGGAAAGGGTCCTTTCCTTGAAGCCCCTGTTTATCCTCTCCCCCCTCAAGGACTGTTGTCCCAGACAAGCCACCATCAGGATAAGGTTCAGGGTTGAACCCTTTGCCCCCGACCTTATCATGGTAAAGGTGCCCGTGTTCTTCTTCAAGTACTTCCTCAACACCTTGCTCGTATCGTCCCTAGCTTGATTCAAGATCCCCATCATGGCTCCTTCCAAGGTCTCTCTCGGGGTCCTTCCGGGATACGGTTCCAACTTCCCCTCCTTGTAGAGTTTGATGAGTTTTTCCACCTCTTCTTCCGCCTTCTTCAGCCTCTCCACGATCTTCTCGTAGGCGCCTTCGGGCAGGTCGGTATCCGCCAAGGAGATGCTAGCTCCTTCGTGCATGAGGAACTCAACGCCCAACAAAGCCACTTTATGCATGAGGTCCAAGGTCTTCTCCGGACCGTACAACTTGTAATATTCTTGGAACAACTTCCCTTTTCCTCCTCCTATGAGTTTCTTAGTCACCGCCCCGCATATGAGCTGTCCATTCTTTATAAGGACGCAGGCATCCGAGCCCTTCTGCTTACATCCCTTGCACTTCTCCGGGTCCTCCACGTAGTTGAAGTCCTTTGGCAAGAGGATGGAAAATATTTCCTTACCCGTGAACTCCTTCTTGTCCGGGATTTCCTCCACCCCTATGGAGAACATGAGTTGTTCCACGAAGCTCCTTGGGAACTTCCTCTTTCCCAAAGTGAGGAGGTAACATCCCAAGATGTAGTCTTGTTTTCCTCCCACTATTGGCAGGCCATATCTCGGAGTCACCAGGTGGTGTTTCACCTCCATCAGGACTTCTGCCTCCGCCCTCGCTTCCTCGGTTTGAGGGACATGGAGGTTCATCTCGTCCCCATCGAAGTCCGCGTTGTAAGGAGCGGTCACCACAGGGCTTATCCTAAACGTTTTATAAGGAAGAACCCTCACCCTGTGGGCCATTATATTCATCCTGTGCAAGCTGGGTTGTCTGTTGAAGAGAACCAAGTCTCCATCCAAGAGGTGCCTCTCCACTATGTGCCCTGGCATGAGTTCCTGAAGTATGACTTCCTTAGTCTCCTTCGTTATCCTCTTCCTCCCTTGAGGAGTTATCACGTAGTTAGCTCCAGGATATTTATCTGGCCCGTTCTCCACGAACTTCCTCAGCCACTCTATGTTCCACTCCGTCACCCTTTCTGGAATGGTCAACTCCATGGCGACCTCGTAAGGGACTCCCACCTCATCAGGCTTTATGTAAGAATCCGGGGATATGACGGTCCTCGCCGAGAAGTCCACCCTCTTTCCTGCCAGATTGTGCCTGAACCTCCCTTCCTTCCCCCTTATCCTGTCGGCCAAGGTCTTCAGGATCCTCCCGCTCCTATGTCTCGCTGGAGGAACCTGGGAGACGCTGTTATTGAAGAAAGTGGTGACGTGGTATTGTAATAGTTCCCAGAGGTCATCTATGATTATCTGGGGGGCTCCTGCCATTATGTTCTCCGCCAGCCTCTGATTGGTCCTCACGATGTCCCCCAACTTATGGGTCAAATCGTCCTCGCTCCTCTCCCCAGTTTCCAAAGTTATGCTGGGCCTCACAGTGACGGGGGGTATGGGAAGGAGGGTTAAGACCATCCACTCAGGCCTTCCCGCTTGGGGGTTCATCCCTAAGAGAGGTAGGTCATCATCAGGGATCCTCTCCAACCTTTCCCTCACATCTATGGGTGTGAGGTTGACTCCATCCTCTATGAAGGTGGTGGGCTTCTTGAGCCTTATCTTCCCCTGTTTCTCCCCACAATGTGGACAGACAGAGGTGGCCTTAGCTCTCTTGAGGATCTCGTCCAGCACGTTGCTCCTCACCAAGCTCTCCTCTTTAGAAGCCATCTCTAACCTCTCCTTGAACTTCTCTATCTCCTTCTCGCTCAGCAAGATCCTCCCGCACTTCCTGCAAGTAGCTCGGAGGAAGTTGTAGATGTAATCCACGAACTCTACGTGTATCACTGGCCTCGCGAGCTCTATGTAACCGAAGTGACCGGGGCAGTCCCTAACCTTAGAGCCGCAAGTCCTGCATCTCAATCCAGGGTCTATCACCCCCATCCTCAGGTCCATCAGTCCCCCATCCATTGGGTAACCATCCGCGTCGTATAGTTCTGGAGTGAGGACCTTAACGGCTGCCATCTTCTTTATGAGTTTAGGAGAGAGTAGCCTAAACTCAATGGCCCCGATCTTGTCCTTGATTATCTGTTCGTTCATTTCCTCACCCTTTCGGCGTGATGATGAGCTTGGGGTAAATGCAAAGGCTCTTCAACTCGTCCAAGAGCAGCTTGAACGCGTAGCTCATCTCCACGAAGGTTATGGGTGCCTCTTCCCCGCAGATGGGGCAGATCCCTATGTCCCTGTATCGGTTGTAAACCGCCACTATCCCGCAGTTCTTGCAGACGGGCACCACTACTTTGTCTGAATCAAATCTCTCCTTCAAGGCTAATGCCGCGCCATGGGCTATGAAGCAGTCCTTCTCCATCTCTCCCAGCCTCAACCCTCCTTCCTTACTCCTCCCTTCCGTAGGTTGCCTCGTCAACAACTGGACCGGTCCCCTCGAACGAGCGTGCAACTTATTAGCCACCATGTACTTCAGCTTCAGGTAGTACATGTTTCCCACGAATATCCTGGCCTTGAATTCCTCTCCCGTCATACCATTATACATGGTCTCCAGCCCATCATCCCTGAATCCCAACTTCAAGAGCTCCTTCCTCAGGTCAAACTCTTTCTCTCCGGCGAAAGGGGTCCCATCCACGTACCTTCCTGCCAAGGCTCCGACCTTTCCCGCCAGGATCTCCAGGAGGTGGTTTATGGTCATCCTGGAGGGGATGCTGTGGGGGTTGAAGATTATGTCCGGGATCACTCCACTGGCGGTGAAGGGCATGTCCTCCTGGGGGACTAGCATCCCTATCACTCCCTTCTGACCGTGCCTGGAGGCGAACTTATCCCCCAATTCGGGAGGCCTCAAGTCCCTCACCTTCACCTTGACGTACTTATTCCCGTCTTCGGTCTCTGTTATGAGGACTGTTTCCACCACTCCCTTCTCGCCGAACCTGACAGCCTCGCTCGTCTCCTTGTTCGCCTCTATCCCCGCTGTGAACTCGTCTAGGCTCGTGAGGAACCTGGGAGGGCTCACCTTCCCTATCAGCACGTCCCCTCCCTTTACTTCAGCAGATGGGTAAATTATGCCATCTTCTTCCAAATACCTATACTCCTCCTCCGTCCTGTAGCCAACCACGTCCTTATCGGGGATGGTTATGCGATCCTTTTGACCTCCAGGGTACCTGAGCTCCTCAGCCACATAAGGCCTGTAATAACTCGACCTGAAGAGCCCTCTCTCCGTGCTCGATTTGTTCATCACGATGGCGTCGTCCATGTTGTATCCTTGGAAGGGCATGACCGCGATCACCACATTCTGGCCAGCAGGACAAGAGTCGTAGTTTATGTATTTGTACATCAGGGTCTGAACTATGGGTTTCTGAGGATAGTGTAGAAGGGAAGAATCGGTGTCCATCCTTTGGGTGAAGTTCTTGGTGTAGAGGGCTATGCCCTGCTTTATCATCTTCGCTCCTATCAGGACCTTGGGGCTTAGTGCGTGTTGGGCGAAGGGGAGCATGTTGGCTTGGGTCCCGAAGATCACCATGGGACTTATCTCTAAGTGAGTGTGTTCCTTCGTGAGGTCCTCTGGATAGAGGGCAACGTAGGCGTTCTCCTCCTCGTTAGCGTCTAAGTATTCGATGACCCCTTGCCTCACCAAATCGCTCCACTTCATCTCTCCCTTCTCCAGCTTCTCCAACATCTCATCGGTCAAGAGGGGCTTTCCGTCCTTCACCACTATCAGGGGTCTCCTCACCCTGCCGTGATTGGAGAAGATGTAAACCGTGTCTTCCTCTTCGCTGTAATACACGTTCACGTAGTAGGGGATCTCCCCCTTCCTCCTCCTCTCCTTCACGAGCTCCGCTAGCCCCCTCCCATTCTCGTGGTACCCTATGAATTTCCCGTTGAGGAACACGTCGCTCATTTGATCACCCTCACTCCCATCTCCTTGAGAACCTTCACCAACTTCTCGTCGGGAACATCCGGCCTCGGGGCAGCCTCCGCCATTATGGCGAGGTTCTTCCTCAGACCGATGGGTGGTCCCTCTGGAGTCTCAACAGCGCATAACCTTCCCCAATGGGTCGGATGCAGGTCCCTCGCCTCGAAGGCCTCCCTGCTCATCTTGAGGGGAGAGACAACCCTCCTTAAGTGGGAGATGGTGGCGAACATGTTCTGCCTGTCCAAGTGTTGGCTCACACCATGTCTCCCTCCCACCCATTCTCCAGTGGCGAGCATGCTCCTTATCCTCGAAGTCAACAACTTCGCCCTGGTCGCCCTCAGCAAAGAGGGAGCCTTCCCCCTCTTTATGAACCTCTCGAAGTTGTACTTTATGTCTCCGACTAACATCCTGAAGGCGAACCTGAAGGCGGACTCCATCAAATCTCCAGCGAGTTGAAGCCTCTTGTTGGAGTAATGATCCTTATCGTCCGGTCCCAACTTCCCATAAGAGACCATGAGGAGCTTCTTGATGTACTTGGCCAAGGTGTACGCCTTCTCCAACCTCGACCTCTCGTCGTGCCCTATGTGGGGGAGGAAGAAGTTATCCACTGTATCTATCGCCCTCTTCTTCCTCAACAACTCCTGAGTTATGCCCATCTTCTTCCCTATGTAATCGAAGGCCTGTTCCCAGTTCTCTATCTCCGCGGTCTGATAGAAGTTTATGTACATGTCCGCCTCCATGTCCTTATCTGGGGAGACAGCCTCCATGATCTCTTGCTCGCTCTTCATCCCCAAGGCCTTCATCAAGACCACAAAGGGAACCCTGTTTATCCTAGTGAAAGAGACGTAGATCGTCCCGTCCCTCGCCTTCTCTATGGTGTGAGGTATCTTGTACTGGCCATCATCGCTGAAGACCTTAGCGACCCATGGATATTGGGAACTCCCTTTCTCCACGAAGAGCTTGTTAGGGGCCAGATCCTCCACGGAAACTAACACCCTCTCAGTTCCATTTATGATGAAATACCCTCCGGGGTCATCCGGATCCTCTCCGAGCTCTATCAACTCCTCTCTGCTCTTCCCGTGAAGCACGCAGTACTTGGACTTAACCATCACTGGGACGTTCCCTATGTTTATTACCTGTTTCTCCTCGTCCACCCCATCCTTACATACCCACATCTCCAGCATCACTGGAGCTTCGTAAGTGAGATCTCTGAGCCTCGCCTCCATGGGAGTTATCCTCCTCCTGACCCCATCAGCTTCCCTAACCACCGGTCTCTCCATCCACACCTTCCCAAACTTTATCTCCAAGCTCCCTACCCCTTCGGGGATGATGTCAGAATAAATGCTTTTGACCTCATCCACCACCTTCTGCATCCCTTGCTCCACGAACTGATTGAAGGAATTCAGCTGATGCTGAACTAGAGAGTTCTCCCTAAAGTAGGCATCGAGCAATATCTCTTGATATTTTTTATTCAATCACAACCACCCTATAATATTTTGTCTCTCCGCTCGTCGGGCTCTTCCTGATGATCTCCACGACATCTCCTACCTTTGGCTTCAATTCCTTAATTGCTGGGTCGTTTATAAGTATTTTGGGTAGTTGATGCAATTTTATGTTTTTCCCCTTCAAGAGCTCCTCCTTCTCCTTCTCGCTCAGGATTCTGTGACTTGGGACCAACACGTGCTTCATGAGAATCACCTTAATGGGCCGGGCGGGACTTCCACCCCTTCTACTGCGAGAAGGTGCTTTGAACCCGCGACCACCCGGTTAAAAGCCGGGTGCTCTACCAAATGGCTCGCCCCCACAAAGCTTGTGAAGGGCTCTGAGCTACCGGCCCGAACCTGCTTTAATTCTTCAGAAATAAAAATTTTTTCAAACATCTAGAACTTCAACTTCGCATCCTTTTTTAAATGTTTTGCTTTTCTGGGCCAAAAATAAAGGAAAACTCGTCAAAATTGTTTTTAATTTTAAAGCCTCCTTCAAGGCATGGTGGACTTCGACGAGCTCATAGATCAGTATCTCATGAAGGAAACTAAGGGGAAGAAGATAGGCATTTACTATCCCTCCGAGGTGGGGAAGTGTTTGAGGAAGATATGGTACTCTTACAAATATCCCATGGAGGTGAAGCCAGAACTCAGGAAGATATTCAAGATGGGGGAGATCCTGCACGATTTCATCGCGGAGGTCCTGAGCAGCGAGAAGACGCCTGGGGTGGAATTGCTTGGGGTGGAGGTCCCCGTCAAGATGGAGATGAAGGACTTCGTGGTTTCGGGGAGGGTGGACGACCTCATGCTGATAAAGGAGAGTGGAAAGGAGATCTTAGTTGAGGTGAAGTCTACCAAGGACGTGGACAGGGTGAAGAAGCCTGGCGAACATCATGAGGCCCAGATCCAGTTCTACATGTACGCTAAAGGAATTCACGATGGGATGCTCGTCTACGTGGACAGGAGAGACCTGAGGACCAAGTCCTTCCCGATCCCTTATGATGAAGAGAAGGCGAAGGAAGTCATGGAGAGGTTCAAAAAACTTCATCATCACCTGACCAACGACACCCCTCCAGAACCAGAGGCTAAAAAGGTCTTATGGATGAATTGGATGTGTAAGTATTGCGAGTACGCTGATAGATGTGAAAGAGATTTAAATGATGAATGCCAAATCAATACCACATGAGGTGGCTTTCAGTATTGGTCTTTTTTCTCGTCTTGGGATGCGTGCAAAAAGGAGGTGATGAAATGAACCTGACCGGGAAAAAGGTCGTGATGATAATAGCCCCGGAGAACTTCAGGGACGAGGAGCTCATGAGGCCGAAGGAGATACTCCAGGGATACGGGGCGAAGGTGGTGATCGCCTCCAAAGGGGTGGAAGTTGCTACTGGGATGTTGGGGGCTTCCGTGCCAGTCGACTTGGACATAAGCGACGTGAACGTGGACGACTATGATGCTGTCATCTTCGTGGGAGGGAGCGGAGCATCAACCTATTTCAACGACACCACGGCCCACGAGATAGCCAAGACTGCCTATGAGAAGGGGAGGGTGATAGGAGCGATATGCATAGCCCCAAGCACCTTGGCGAATGCAGGGGTCCTAAATGGAAAAAGGGCGACGTCTTGGCCCTCTGAGAGGAAGAACTTGGAATCTAAAGGAGCCACTTACGTGGAACAACCCGTAGTGGTAGATGGAAAGATAGTGACTGCGAACGGGCCTTCTGCAGCCAGCGAATTCGGTAAAAAAATAGCAGAATTGCTGGGAAGCTAAAGGTTTATTCTTCTTCCCAATCCTCCCCTTCCCCCCACTCCTCGTCCCTTTCCCAGTCCTCGTCCTCAAAATCTTCCTCGTCGAATTCCTCATCCATCTCCCAGTCCATAACTCTCACCTTGCCCGAACAGGACCTCTTCCATTTAAAAGCGTTTCTCTTGAGAAAAAATTCACCATGTTTTGGAGATGATTATGGAAGAGGAAATGTTAAAAAAGATGGAAGTGAAGGAAAAGAGATGAGGAGGGCTTATCCTGCGCTCTTCTTGATCTCTGGGGCGCTGATAACTTATTCCATTGGGGTGGAAACCAACTCCGTCTTCGCTGCTTCCTTGGTTGGATTTATCTTCGGCTTCCTATTCCCTTCTTATTCCGCCCCAGCCTATTGTGGCGCGTTCATTGGGATGTCCTCTGTGGAGATACTTCCTTCGGGCCTTCTCGTCCTCCTCGCTTCTTTGGTGTCAGGATTCATATGGGTTTACTTCTCCAAGCAAATACCTGCTTTCGGTGGAAAAGCTGGATTCATAGCCTTTCTTGGGGTCTTAGCCATAAACTTGCCGACGATATGGGAAGTAGAACCAAGCCTGCCCTTGGAATTAGAGGTAGAGATGATCCTTGGGGTTATAGTTACTGCAGTGATCGCGACGAGCGCCACTTTCCTCGTGAGGGAGAAGATAAGGGAAAGGTTCAAAAGCGACGCGGTGATAGGTTCGGCCTTAGTGGGTTTCCCCCTAGGGTTCCTCAGGCTCTTCTTCCCTGGGGTCTCTATCTATTCTGAAGTCGCCTTCGCCTCTTCCTTCGCTGGCATGACCTCCTTCAAGTTCGTGAGGAAGCCCTTCTACTACTTACTCATAGGCCTCGTGGTTGGGGTTGTCTTCCTCCTCTCTACTCCCTTCTTCCAGGGGTTTGGCGGAAAATTAGGGACCATCGCCTTCCTCTCCGTGATGTTATTCCTCTCCCTCAAGTCCCTCCACTGAGACCTCAAAGAACCCCAATTTTCCCTTAACCCTAATTGCTCTCTCAAATCTTCTTACGTCTTCTAACAAGAAGCCGAACATGGGGCTCTTTGGAAAATTTTTGGAGAGGTGTTTCTCATAATCCCTCTCGAACTCCTCCTTGGTGTTGTAGATGATAACGTCCTTGAGGATCGCGGAGCCGACTATCGCCCCTCTCACTAGATCATCCTTATCGATCCCTTCGAAGGAAATGTCATCTACCTTCTTGGACGCGTGAAGGAGGAACCTCCCCCTAAATCTCGTATTCCACTTCCTAACTTCTATCGTCTTCCTCCCCCTTAAGATCAATTCCACCCAAGGTTGCCTTATTGAGAGGGCTTTCACGTCCTTAAAAGGCTTGGAGGGAATTAAAATGTTTCCAAGAACTCGAGGATTATCTTCGACAGCTTATCTGCTTTGTTGTGGAAGACATGATTTTCCCCTTCCAAGATTTCCAACCTTTTTGGGGCGTTGATCAAGCGATAGAATTCCTCGCATTTCTCCACGCTTACCACCCCGTCCCTTCCACCAATTACGAGTAAGGTTGGAACATCCAGATTTTCGGCTTCTTTCAAGAAGTCACACTTCCTCCTCACTTCAAAATATTTCCTCCTCAATCTCCTCTTTCCTCCCCAAGAATCCGTGAACTCTATGCAACCTCTTTGTTCTAGTTCTTTCATGTCTTCCTCCGTGAAGAGTTTCTTCGTCAATTTTATCCCTGGCGCTAACAAGACGAGGTGATTGAAATTCTTATACTTCGAATATTCAAGTATCGCGATGTTTCCTCCCATGCTGTGACCTATCACACAGACCTTCTCGACTTCGTTCCTCAGGTAATCGATCGCGGACTTCAGATCTTCAACATAATCCAAGTAAGTCCTGTCCTCAAAGGAGCCCTCACTCTCCCCATTCCCTGAGAAATCAAACCTCAACGTCAAGAAGTCATTTTCTTCCAAACTCTTGGCCAACTCCGGGATGAAATTCTTGTCCTTGCTCCCCGTGAAGCCGTGACATATGATTACTCCTTCCTCCCTCTTGGACTTAGGGACGTGCAGTATGCCGACGAGCTTCAAGCCCTCGCTGTTCCTGAAATACACTTTCTCTTCCATCGTTATGGATTGAACTCCTCTCCCCTAATAAACTTTCTTCACATCTCCCCTTATGATGATGGGTTTCATGGTCATTATTTCCTCGTAGTAAGGCAGGTCCTTTGAAGGTTCCTTCCAAAGGAAGATCTTTTTACCGAGGTAAAAGGCGATCGCGATTTCCATGAAGGTGTTTCCACCTATGTAACCCTCCTTCCCTTTCTTATCGAGGTTCAATACGAGTATGGCATCGCTTCTCTCAATTCTCTTGATGTGCTCTTCAATCAGCCTGGCTTTCACTTCCAAAAGCCCCTCTGTGAGTTCCTTTTTCCTCATTTCATAAAACTCTTCGATCGGGACCGACCTTCCACTTATCTCAACTTCTTTGGGATAGATGAAAACTACATGACCCTCCTCTTCCAATTTCTTTTTAAGTTCGTAGGACTCCCTCGCGAAAAAAGCCGATGAGCATATGGTGATTTTCATCGTGATCAGGTGTGTCCCTCTGTTTAAATTGTTTTTCAGAAAAATTTTAAGTATTCTTTTTCATTGTTAAGTAGGAAAAATGAGATATTCGTACCTAAATGAGTGGGCCAGGAAGAAGGGTTTCAGGAACTTCGGCCATTACATCTCTTACAGGAGGGGACAGAGGAAAAGACTTGAACCCGATCTGGAGTGGTTGGAGAGGCTCGTGAAAGGAATGGAAAGAAAGGGGATAGAGGCCGTGCTCGAAGGGACAAATGGAGGGGAGGTGAGTGACTCCACCTGGGAGGGACCATATGTGCGTATCCTCCTGTACTTGAACGACCCGAAGTACGGTGCTGGTAAGACCCACAAGAAGATAAAGGCCCACTTCGGGAATAGGAGGGTCGCTCATTACTTGAAGACGCTCGAGGGGATGGGTTTGGTGGGTCACGTGAACGGGTCGAAGAGGAGGTATTTCCTGACGGAAAAGGGGAAGGAAATAGTCTCTCGTCTCATGAACTTAGGGAAAGTTAAAAGCTTGGGTTGATGAGGGCATTGATGAAGAAGGAAGTCATCGAAGCTTTGAAGCTGATAGGTCGAAAGCTGAATGACAAAGGGATAAAATGGATGGTGGTCGGGGGGACCTCATTGGCCTTACAAGGGGTTGATGTCGAATCCCACGACATCGACATCCTCACCGACAAAAAGGGAGCGTTCAAGATAGCCGAGTTATTGAAGGAATATGAAGTAGGGCCCGCGAGGTTCAAGCGTTCCAAGCTCTTCAGGTCCTACCTGAGCGAGTTCGAGATCAAAGGGGTGAAGGTGGAGGTCATGGGAGACCTGGAGGCGAAGATGGGTGGTAAATGGGTGCGCGTGAAAGTAATCCCCCACGAAAGTGTGGAGGTGGAAGGGGTGGAGATCCCCGTCTCCCCTCTCCGAGAACAGTTAAAGGCCTACGAGATGCTGGGGAGGGAGAAAGATGAGGAAAAGATCAGAAAGATCAGGGAAAAGTTGGAGAAGTGTCCTCACGAATCCTGGCCGGAGTAAGGAACTCTTCCACAAAAACTCACGTGTCGGTACGAGGGGAGGTGCTCCTTTAACCTCTCGGCGTGTGCCCCTCCTATGATGACCATGTCAGGTTGCTCCTTGAGGATCTTCTCCAACATGTGGGACTCCCTCTCCCTGTTGCATTCCTCCCACAATTCCATCACTTCTTCCAAGCTTTTTCTCCTCCTCAGGATGTCAAATGCCTCCTCGCACCTCTTGATGAATAAAATAGCACTGTATAGCATCTCGGGCGGTGAGTATGGATTGACCATCCTCTTCAAATCATTATACTTCACTCTTAAATCTTCCTCCCCTATTTTCCCCTCTCTGACGGCCTTCGCCAACTCTATCGCGTGACAGCGGTCCCACGTCTCCGGGTTTTCCAGGAGAATGATCTCTATGCCATCCTCCTTCAAGTACTGAGCTATTTCTCCGAAGAACAGAGTCATCACGCCACGGGAAGCTCTCTCCCAGTAGTCCTCTGGTAGCTCCAATCCCACACTCGAGGGACGATGCTCCTTTATCCAACGGATGACCTCGTCCAGTTCCCCCTCTTCCTTGTGGGCGACACCGATCAGTAACTTCTCCTTCATGTCACCATCTTTTAGTCATAACCTACTAAAAATGTTTCGGTCAATAAAGGAATATGGGAAAAAGATGGGACTTCTCTTCTTGAAATCATTCCCGTCTCCAAAAGGGTATTCTTTCTAAGAAACTGTGATATCGGCCGGACGTATCCGAGATTTGGCCGAGATGTAAACTTATTGTTGGTAATATTTTTAAAATTCCTAGTAGGATTACGTATAGTTTGAGTCCAAAAGAAGTTTATCAATTTAGGGGACTAGGAGCAAGCCCAGGGAAGATTATCGGCAAAGCTAAATTAGTATTTGAGCTTAAAGACTTAGAAAGAGTCGAAAGAGGAGACATAATTGTTGCCCCTATGACAAACCCGGATATGACAGTTGCATTAGGGAAAGCAAGCGCCGTTATTACTGATGCTGGAGGCTTAAGTAGTCATGCCGCAATAATCGCAAGGGAATTAAAAATTCCAGCAGTAGTGGGAACTGAGATAGCTACTAAAATTCTTCAGGATGGTATGATTGTCGAGGTTGACGGGATCAAAGGTGAGGTGAAGATACTTTCTAAAGAAGATGTGGAAATCCCAACATACCTAGAAAAAACAAAAGACACATATACAATCTTCGGAAATCGCTGCCCCATAACTACTATCAAAACCCCGCGAAAAGAACCTTTTTTCAAAAGGGTTTCGGATATAACATGGGAAAATCCTCCAAATAAAATAAATGTCATAGCACCACGTCCGGAGATCAGAAACACGCCCTTCACGGGCTCGCTCATAATTCCTGCAATTGAAAGGCTCCCTTTCGCTTTAGGTTTCGATGATGTAGGGCCCATGTACGCCTATGTCATGAATCACCTGCTCTACATATCATATGAAAAGATATCAGAAGTGATGGAAAGAAGTAAATCGATGCTTCTCAATGAAAGGAGATGGAAATCTTACTTGAAAAATCTGTATGAAAAATATGATCTCTTCACCAAGGTCACGCGAGAGATTAATGAAGTGGAAGAAGTAAAAGACTTCGAACATTTGTTAGAGGGCGCTTTCATAGAGTGGTGGAAGGCCCACAATTCGTTTTTCTCTCAAACTTTTTTAATTCAAGCATGGGGGGACGAAATAATTTGGCCGTTGATTAAACAAATTTTAGAGAAATACTACACCCGAGAGCAAGCACTCGAACTTTTATCAAAATTATCCAAATTACCGGAGCCCATACCTTCTGTGGAATTTTATTCCGACTTCCAAAAGTTAGTTTCCATGATACCAGTCAAAGTGTTGGAGAAACTAATTCATGGCAAAGGGGAGGAGAAAAAGAAGGTCTTCGAAGACCTCAAAAAGAATGTTCTTTTTACGGAATTCATGAAGAAATGGTACTGGGTAAGGGACAGAGATTTCTATTATGGGGATATAAGAGATGTGGACATATTCTCTCACTTCGTGAAGTTATTAGGTGAATCAAAACGGATTGAAAACGAACCACCTGAACCTCTAGGTAAAATTGCAGAGAAAATTGGAAAAGAGGATAAAGAGAGATTGGAATACCTGATAGAGGTGGGGAGGATATTGAAAAAAGAACGGGATTACCATCATTTTCTTTGGCTTAAAAACACTTCAGTTATTAGGGATCTCTTCCTAAATTACGGTTCCACTTTAAAGGAAAAAGGTATTTCAGAAGAACCGAGGGATATATTCTTTCTTTGGATACCTGAGATTTATGACCTTCTGGAAGGAAAGTTGAGACAGGAAGAGATTAGAGAATTGGTAAAAATCAGGAAGAAAAATTTTATGAGGCAAGTGCAATGGAAGAGCAAATAAAGACGTGCAAAGAAGTCATGGAAGACGCGCATCCACAAGATGTACTAATCCTATCTCACGCCGACCATGACGGACTCACTTCGGTTTCTTTGATAGATCTAATCTATTCTGACCTCTATGACTCACTTACCAAGAAATTACACCCCTCGAAAACACGAAGTTACTACAAGATCTTAAACGAAGTTTTGAGACTAAAACCAGCATATTTTCTGATCGTGGACGCATTGGTAAAGCCCTACGAAAGACTCATTGAGAAAATTGCAAAACAAGGAACAAAAGTGATTAATCTGGACCATCATGATATGCTTTCTGTCAGTCATGAAAATTATTTGGATCTAAATCCACACAAGTGGAAGATGGAGTTCATGAATTCTTCTGGGCTGTGCTGGTTAATTGCAAGAGAATTTAACAGGAATTATTTTGAAAAAAGATGTTGGGTAGCTGGAATAGGGGCAATTCAAGATTATTGTATCGAAGATAACAAAGAATTGATGAAAGAATTGGCAAAAAGACACTATATTAGGGAAACTACTCTTGCTTCAACTCTTGACTCGAAATTACTTGAAATTGCAAAAGCCATCAATTCTGCGAGCAGATTGTATCCTGTAAATACAGTTTATCAAATAATTTTTCAAGCAGCAGCCAGAAACGACGTGAAGATGCTGGAAACGAATGAAAAACTCGTTAAAGCTTTGGAGAGTTACAGGAAAAAACTGGAAGGCTTATATGATCAAATCAAGAAGAAAGAAATCAGTGTTGGGAGTTTAAAAGTTAAGTTTTATGATCTAAAAGGGAACAACATTTCATTGATTTCAGAAATTTGTGAAAAGGAAAGAGAAAACGCGATCTATGTTGGTTATAGCAATGGGTTATTAGGTTTTCGTAGTCTTTTTTATGAGTATGATGTTAGAGAATTGGCAAAATTGTTTAATGGGGGAGGACCCCACCCAAGAGTTGGAGGTGCTCGAACAGGAAAAACATTTGAGGAGGTAATTAATGAAGTAGTAAATCATCTCAAAGGAAGAAAATCTCAAAGGACACTCAACGAGTTCAGATAGATTTGTCTTAAGTCAAAATTTAAGTCTTCGAATAAGACTAGGAAACTCGTCAGAACTGATTATAGAGTCATCGCAGCAAGGTTAGTTTAAAGAAGCTGAAAAGTAGAAAGAATCTATTTCTTATCTTTTGCCGGGCAGTGGATATGTTTGAAATACTTGTATAACCGCAAGTACATTCATGACCACTCACATCTTAACTATATCCTAGCAGAGTATTTAATTAAAGGGCGTTTGACGGCGGAGAAAACGCCCCGGCCGGGATTTGAACCCGGGTCCCAGGCTCGACAGGCCTGGATCCTAGGCCGCTAGACTACCGGGGCTCGGTAAAGCATTGAAGTCATCCTTTTTTAAGGTTTTACGTGCATTTTTTAAGTTAAGGCTCTCCCTTAACCCTATGAGACCAGAAGATTATTTCAAGAACGGAAAGGTCTACGTGTGGAAGGAAAAGTTCTCCATCGTCAAGTCGAAGAGGCCAATACGAGACGCTTTCGCAGTAATCCGAGACAAGAACGAAATCACGGTCATCGCGGAGGAGTCAAAGATTGACCCGGAAGATGTCATAGAAAGGGAAGATGATTGGAGGATCATCACCTTCGACATGGTCCTGCCCTTCGAGTTGGTGGGTTTCTTGGCAAAAGTCTCCCAAGCTTTAGCTGAAGAGGGAATAAGCATCTTCGCTGTCTCCGCCTATTCCACCGATCACATCCTGGTAAAAGAAGAAGACCTGAAAAAGGCGGTCAAGAAGTTGGAAGAGCTCGGATGCGTTGTGGAGGAGTAGTCAACCGAAGACCAAGAAGGACCACCAAGGCTTCTTTCTATAAAGAACTTTCTCCTCGTCGAATTCTATCTCCTCCTCCATCTTCATGGGCAATAATCCCAAAAGCTTGACGGGCCTCGTGATCCTCAACTTTGCCACACTTTCGTTCACTGGGAGGAGGTCCATGATGTCGGACTCCGAGACTTCCTCCTTGAGTTCTTCTGGAACGAAGTCCAAGAGGAACTCCTTCCTTGAGATTAATTTTCTGATACCTTCCTCCACCAGACCTCTTATGAGTTCCCTCCTGACCTCCACATCTTGCAGGAACGTCTCTTCAGAAAGGGCTCTCTCTAGGAGAGTGAGGTTCCCCTTCAAGGTGTTCACCACTTGGGTCTTAACCTCTGGGAGGGACATGGCCTCTCTCAGATACTCCTCCCATGCCTCCCCTCTTTCTTCCCTCACCCTCTCCACCAGGCTTTCGGGTTCCTCTTGAGCCAAGTATCTCGCCCTCATCTTCTCCCTGACACAACTTTCGTTCAGGTATGGCTTATATCTCATCCAGTAATAGGTCATGTTCTCCAACACTTCCTGGAATTGGCTCTCATTGAGGGAGGACGCCTTCCAGAAGGCCTCTCTCCTCCACCTCACCAATTCCCTGAACCTGGAGGCCAAATCCTGAAACGACTCCTCCATCCCCTCTACTTCCAAGCATTCTATGTAGAGGGGATCGATGTAAACGGGCTTCAAGGACCCGAGCCTCCAAGATTCCTGGAGGGGTAAGAGCAGATAAGTAGGCACGAAAGGAATGTCTGTTATGTTAAAAGTCGCGCTCACGCTCCTCTCCTCTATCACTTGGATGCACACGTCTGATGTCCTGTTATAGGTGAGTCTAACCTCATAACACTCAGGACAATCCAATTCCTCTAAGGTGAGGTTGAGCTCATAGCAAGGGTTTGGGAGGGTCACGTTGCACGTGACGTTGATGATGATATACCCATCCGCCTTGTCATAATCCCAATAACAAGAGCCCTCGAAGGGGAATCCCTTCCCTTCTGGAGGATGAGCACAGGAGTAACCAATCAAGCATCCGTCCGCGTCGAACTCTGGTTCCAAGTAACCATCACAACCCTCCGGGTCTGGAATTTCAACTGGAAGGCACTCGTCCTGTCTCGCCACCAACTCGAGGCACTTCTCCTCCAACACGCGGAAGGGAATGATCTCTTCCTCCAAGAAAATGGCCATGCACCTATACACTTTGTCGTATTCGCTCTTCAGGGTAAGGAGCCTTCCTTTCCTCAAGCTTTCATTGCCTAAGAAGTAACATATCCGGGAGATGGCATCCAAGCTCGCGTTCCCGTCGTTGAACTCACTTTCATACAGGAAGCTCTCGCAATCCTCTTGGGAGAGCTCTATCAAGGGCAAATCCGGATGAGGTGCCCTCACTTCAAGGGTCCACGCCTTCAAGAAAGGAGTTCCTGTCTTGGGAATTAGTTGCAAAGAGAAGGAGTAAGCCTCTAAAGAAAGGTTGTTCTCCAACGAGATTTCCTCGTCTCCTTGAACGTTTTTTGAATATTGGAGCACTAGTTCTCCTCCCTTGGAGCGAGCTTCCAGGACGAGGAGGGCCCCTTCCGGAGAGCTCACCTTTATGGATATCTGCTTCCCGAGCGTGACTAGTTCTGGAACTTGAACGCTCATGGCAAAAGATGTCGAGACGAGGAAGAGAAAGGACAAGAGGGAGAACCACCTACCCATGTTCTATCAGCTCGGCCACAATTAATAAATTTGTCTATCCTCCCTTGAACTTATGAAGAGGCAGGAAAGATTGAAAATCGCGGAAGAAGTCGCTGAGGATGTTCTAAAGAAGTATGGTGATATCGTGTTAGCTATCGGAGTGTGCGGTTCCGTGGCGAGAGGGGAGGATACGGAATACTCGGATTTGGACATGTTAGCAATAGTCAGAAGGAAGGGTAAGAAAATTTACGATCGCTTTTTCATCTACAAAGGGCTCCCGATCCTCGTGGAGTTTTGGACCCCCGAGGAGGCGAAAAAGTGCATCAGAAACATGTGGTTCAAGTGGCCCATTGAAGTGGGCACCTTCCTCCACGTGCTCCCTCTGTTCGATCCCGAGGGCGTTTTCGAGGGGCTCAAAAAAGAACGCGAGAGTTTGAAGGAAGAAGATTTCAAGGAAGGGGCGACTAATGCGCTGGAACACATCTATGAGTCCTTTCTCTCCGTGAAGAACGCTTTCATCAATAAGAGGAAGGAAATCGTGTTGTTACAGGCGAGAGTACTTGCCCAAAACGTGGCCAGTTTCTTGGCGTTAATTAACCGCACTCACTTCGAGTCAGGAAAGCGGGTTTTCGACAAAGAGTTCAAGGAGCGTCCAGAAGATTACGATGAGTTGATCAGAGTAGTAGCGGGGCTCGTTTCTCTGGATCACGAGGAAGTTTACCGAGCTTCTGAAAAACTGTTCAAGGTGATCGTGAGCTTCGCGAAAAGAAAGGGGACCTCCATCGATGATTCAAGGATAAGGGTCTAAGGCAGCTTTACGAGTTTCCATCTCACCCTCTTCCTCTCCACCGCTCTCTTTATCCTCTCCTCATCCTTGGTGAGCTTGGAACTGCCGTGCTTCACTTCCAAGAAGATTATGTCCACGTCTCCTTCACCCGAGTAACCGTCGAACACTATGTAATCTATGGGGCTCCCCAAGAACCTGGCATCAGATGGCTTGTACTCGAATTCTGGGAGTAAAGGGGCGATTTGCTCGCTTATCTTCCCCTTCAAGACCACTCTACTCCTCTCCAGGGCGTCCCTCCTTATCTTTTGCTCGAACTTAAGCTGCCAGTAGGGGAAGATCAGGAACTTGAGGAGGAGAAAGGAGAGCACCATCCCAATTACCACACCCAGCAGGAGTTGGAACATGAAGAAATCTAAGCGGAGGGGGTTTATTACCTTTATGAGAAC
>Ga0180300_10000035_pt1 | contig 44684 bp, 44 predicted proteins | sample GuaBasSediGuay15_FD_121798 | JGI IMG/M metagenome (GOLD analysis project Ga0180300, IMG submission 121798) | Subseafloor sediment microbial communities from Guaymas Basin, Gulf of California, Mexico - Guay15, Core 4569-2, 21-24 cm | ecosystem: Environmental > Aquatic > Marine > Hydrothermal...
GTTCGTGGACAACAATAACTTTGTTAAACCAAGGTAAATAATTGGAGGAACAATGGCTGAAGACGCTGACATCCTTAACATAACAGATGCAAAAAGTGCAATTGAACACATAAACAAGATAGGTAGTGATAGGAGAAAAAGCCATACGTACATTTCGAAACTTAAAGGACTAATACCTAGTAACAGCATATCTAGCACAAACGGCACACTACAAGCAAAATAAACAATCAAAAAATTGAGGAAAAACTTAGATAAAATGACGTAAGTTCTTTTAACTGGGCAAGTTAAGAGCGTTAGAAGCTCTCTATTCTCAAACCCTCTAGCGACATTTGATGCAAAAAGAATGCCGGCCAAGAAAGATACCAACGCTTCAATAACGTCTACTGTACGATCAGGGTAAAGGAGATAACGATCACTGATATATGAAACTTGAAAATTACTTAAACTAATGATTTCCCCCATTACAATTCCACCAGAAGAAAAGGAGACCATATTAGGATAAAGCGTACAAACCGTAACGACAAATACTATAAACCCAAGTAAAAATAGATTAGTTCCTTCAAACTCCCACACCATAAGTGCCAAAAAACGTCTAATTGCTCTTCTCATTCTTAATGAGCCTCCTATATATCCCCATAAGAACTCCATATGAAGGTTGAAACTTCCTTAGGGTTAAAGCAAATTCAGCAACTATTTGCGGAATTTCTTTACAAAAAATATTTACATCCTTAACCTTGCAAACAATCTTATTTCCCTCAACAAGAACCTCCTCAACAAAATTTAATTCACTCAGTCTTTTAATGAACACATCTCTATCGCCTTCAACTTCTAACTCATACACATATGGTTCGTATTTTTTGGCAAGTTCAGTTACAAATCCTTGGTCAACTATTGTGCCTTCGTTTATTATTGAGGCCCAAGTGCAAATTTCCTCGAGTTCAGGTAAAATATGACTGGAAATGAAAAAATTTATTCCTCTATCCCTCCATAACTCCCTTATTTTTTCCATAAGTTCTAATCTTCCAATAGGATCTAAATTCGCTGTAGGTTCATCCAAGATAACGAGTTCTGGTTCTCCTATCAAAGCTTTTGCTAAGCCAAGTCTTTGAAGCATACCAGCTGAAAACTCCCCAATCTTTCTATTTCTAGCCCACAGCAAATCCACATCTTTTAATAAACCTTTAACTTTAGATTTTGGTTGATTAACTTCATACATTTTTGCAATAAACTCTAAGTATCTTTCAGCTGTAAAACCCTTAGGGTAACCTGGATTCTCCAACAAAACACCAACCCTACGCCTAATTTCATAAGAATTCTCCCAACAATCCAAGCCAAAAACATAAGCCTCACCGAAGTCAGCTTTCAACAAACCCAAAAGAACATGTATCGTAGTTGTTTTACCAGCACCATTAGGCCCAATAAAACCACAAACACCCTTAGGAACCCTCAAATCCAAACCATCTAAAGCAACAACATCACCAAAAAACTTAACCAACCCCCTAGTCTTAACAACCCACAATTAAACCTCCTCCCATGCCACAGATATGTTTCACATTCAGTTTAAGACAAAGCTTATATATTTTTGTCGCTGAGTGCATGTTATGGGTTATGGTGAACTTAATCACACCATAATAGTTAGAGATTACCTCAATGAAGGGGGGTAAATAGTACGATTAATAAAGAAAAATGTGTAGTTTATTCTATCTTTTTATCTCTTATGGTATTGCTTACTGCATTTTCTCCTTTAGCTCTGATTAATTTTAACCTTAAAGTGTATAGCGTATCGTTTGAGACTCCTCTGTGGCTAAAGGAAGGAACATATGCAGAATATAAATTTAAATCAACGGCAATTGAATTTACAAATTTTTCGTATCTAGATTTCGATGATGGGGATGCTACAGGGATTTTTCGATGGGAATGTCTAGATATAAGGAATAACATTGCGACACTTAATTTGACTCTTACTTGGGGTGGGGATGGTACGTTTAAAATGGATGATCATATTATAGGTAGTGGATTTAGAGTTTTTAAGTGGTCGAAAATCGTGTATGTTGATTTGCAAAGCAACACTCTTAGATTTTCTAATGGTACACTTATAGGGCCGTTTTTAATGTGGCTCCCGCCACGCCTAGAAAAGGGAACAACATTAGAAATGTTTACAAATCCTAATTTCTGGTCTGGTAACTACTGTATTACTTATGTAGCTGGAAATGTAACGTCTGATAGCCGCGCTGTAACTGAGATAGCACATGGACCTCAAAAAGCTTTTTCGGTACGTTGGAAAATACACTTCAAGCTTGTTATCAGAAACAAGACCAAAACAGGTGAAACGACTTGTTTTTACGATTATGATTGGGATACAGGGCTTGCGTTAACTTTTGACGGTGGGCCTTTTGACCCTCTTTTTACGCCGGTGTTTGGGATGTGCCATTTGGGGGTTATGGGTCTTTTTCCTAGGCTTAGTGCAACTAATATTGATTTGGGTCCGAGGGTTATTGCTTTTTCGTCTTGGTTTTGTTTGATTTTCTGCTTATAACATTGGTTGTTGTTTTTGTTACCATCTTTTCTGTGGTTTATTATCGAAGGAGGAAGATGAGGCGTTTAACTAGGATTAGGAGATTGAGAAGGAGGTAGGATTCTTTTTGTTGTTATTGACTTAGTAAATGTTAGGGGAGTGTTTAATGTTTTAAGTATGTTTTATTTTCGAATTTGTTTGCGAAAATTTTATTTTATTTTATGGTATTTGCTTATATCGCTTTGAATGTTTGTGATCTGGTGAGTGGGTTTGGATGGGCAGTTGATTGGTGTTTTAGCGGCGTTCTTCGCGTCTTTTTCATGGGCTTTGGCTGCTATTCTTTATAGGAAGTCCTTGATAGGTTTTTCTGATCCTTGGTTGAGTAATGGTTTGAGAGCTGCCCCTACATTTCTCTTTCTTCTTCTTTTGGCTGCTGTTATTGGGAAGATTAATGAGTTTTGTCTTTCTTTTTCGGATTTACGTGTGTTGGGTATTGTTTTTGCTGCTACTTTTATTGCGATTATTGTTGGTGACACGTTTTATATGAATGCTTTAAAAAATGTGGGTGTCTCTATTGTTTACCCTATTTCCTATATGTATCCTGTTTTTGTTGCCTTTCTTGCTTCGGTTATTCTTAGGGAAGTGATAACTTTTACGCTTATTGTTAGTTTGTTTTTGGCTTCTTTGGGTGTTTGGCTTGTTTCTTATAAGGCTCCTGAGCAGAGGGAACCTATTGAGAGGAGAAGGTTAATTGTGGGTGTGTGTTCGGCTTTGGGTGCGGGTATATGTTGGGCTAATGCGATGATTATTTTTAGGATATCTGTTACATTTTCTGATCCAATTGTTGTTGATGCTTTGAAGTCTATGTTTCTTCTTTTTGTTTTTCTTCCTGTTATGCTTTTTAAATTTAAAGAGATAAGATCTAATATTAATCGGAGGATTTTCGCTGTTTTGTCGGTTGGAGGAATTTTGGGAATTGGTGTGGGCGACTGGTTTCTTTACATAGGTTTGCTTGAGATTGGCGCTGCTCGTGCCACTGCTTTAACCACTTCTGCTCCTCTCCTCTCCTTACTGTTAGCCAATATAGTATTAAAGGAGAAGATTTCTAAAAGACAGATTTTAGGAACAATACTAATAATTGTGGGAGTTATCTTAGTCTCAATGGTGGAGGTTTTAGGATGAATGAAAGGAGGGTGTTAAAATATGAGCGAGAAAATTCTTGAAAAAGACGAGTTAGAAAGTATGTTGATAGGTGTCGGTATTTTAGGGACAGGTGGTGGAGGAGACCCGGAATTTTTCGGTAAACCACTGGTTGAATGGGACTTAAAGAAGGGCCGAGAGTATCGAATAATAGATCCAGCGAAAATCGATGATGATGCCTTTGTTGTCAGTGGTGGTTATGCTGGTTCGGTCTCTGCTTATACGTCGATAGGCGATATGCTACAGAAGTGGGAAGAGCGATATGAGCTTCTAGAGGCTTTTAAAGTTATGGAAAGCTTGTTTAACAAGAAAATCGACTATGTCGTCCCATTTGAGCTTGGCGGAGTGAATACTCCTGTGATTCTCTCCTTGGCTGCACGAGCCGGAATAGTGACAATTGATGGAGATGGTCTTGGCAGGGCTGCACCGGAGACTCAGATGTCAAGCTTTTTGGGTCATGGAATTTCCATAACGCCAATGCCGTTTGTTGATAAAGAAGGAAATGTAATAATTGTTAAGCACTCTGTAAAATCGACATATCCAGATGAAATTATGCGTCATGCTCTGGAGTTAAATGGTGGAATAGGTGCTAACAACCATTATCCGATGAGTGGAAAGCAGCTTAAGGAAAGCGTAGTTCCAAATACAATAACCTTCTCAATCAAGGTTGGGGACGCGATAAGAAACGCTGTTGAAACCAAAAGTGATGTTGTTGATGCTTTTATTGAGGTTTCCAAGGGCATAGAGCTTTTCAGAGGAACTGTAAAAGAAATGAAGGGAGAAGATGTTCGTGCTCACTACCTAGCAAAAGCTACAATTGAAGGCACCGGGGAATACGCCGGGAAAACCATGGAAATAATATTTAAGAATGAGGCAATGATGGCTCGCATAGATGGTCAGATAGTTACTGTTTTCCCAGATCTTATATGTATGATTGACCCCAAGACTGGGAAGGGCATCATGACAATTAACATAAAGCCAGGCGTGGAAATGGCGGTTGTAGGCGTACCTGCTCACGAACGTTTGAGAGAATGTTTGAAGACCGAGGTTGGCCGTGAAGCCTTCAGCCCGGCGCGATTCGGCTTCCCAGAAGTAAAATACGAACCAATAGAAGTCTTAGTTAAACGTGTACTTGGATAATTAACCATTTACCTTTATTTTTTATTGTGGGAAAGTTTAGTTCGTTGTGAATTATTACTAGTTTTCTTGAGGAAAACTATTGTAGGGTGGAGTTAATTGAGATGGGAAATTTCCTTCTCTCTTTATTTTCTCCATATTCATTAGATACGCTGGGATTTGTGGAATCTGCGGCATTCTGAGGTAAGGTTTCCAGATTGCTGTTAAGCTTTTTAAATTCTTTTTGACCTCGTTTACGACCTCATGCATTACTTTTTCCGTTGTTTCTTCACCTACTTCTTTAACTCGGCTCAATAAATGAAGTGAAATAAATCCAATAAAAGATGCTAGTAAGAAGTGGAAGTCAAATCCTTGGAAGTCTAGAACTGGTATTGATAACTGTTTGCTTGGTTCTTTCCATTGTAAGGTGAAGGCAAGTTCTCTTTTAATGAAGAAGTCTGCTGTCTGCCCACCAAATATGGCTGCGATTCCCGAGAATATGGAGTTTACTACGGAGATGCTTGCAAGATATGCTGTGGCGTTCTTTGGATTTGATAGTTTTGCAGCTATGTTCCCTATTGTTAGATTTGTACCTGCTATCGATAAACCCATTAGCACATGTATTACGACGAGTATTGGTAAGCTTAGTAAGTGTTTTTCAGGTAGAGTTGTAAAGGTCCACGCTAAGATGCAAATTATGAAAGTGCTGCTGCTTACCGTGAGTACAGGTTTATTTCCAAATCTATCGGAAAGCTTGCCGAGAATACCTAAGAAATATATGTTGGATAGCTGGCTTATAACCGTTAAAATCATTATTTGGGAAATCGAAAAATTGAGAATTTTTAACATGTATACAGCGAAGAATGGAGAAGCCATGTTTACTGCAAAGCTCCATAATCCTATTGCTATTACAAGTTTTCTAAAGTTTTTATCTTTGAAGGGTTGAATTAGGGCTTTGAAGTATTTGTTTTCTCTTTTCATTGAAGGTTCAGGAATATGTAAAATGAAATGTAAGCTAATTATGCCTAAGAAAGCCCCTAACATGAAAAGTATGGAGTACCCATATGACTCGTTTCCAGAATAGTTTCTTCTCCAATAATCTATGAAAATACCTCCGATGATGCTTAGAATCATTCCTGGGATAAAGCTTAGTTTAAGTCTTTTTGCAAGAAATCTTCCTCTTATGTTCATAGGTATTAGGTCCCGCATCCATGAATTCCAGCTACAAGTAGAGATGTTTGCTATAGAAGATGCTATTAAAAAAATAATTGCGAGGAAAATTAAATTTCCAGAGAAAATAAGTGGGGTCAATGCGATTACTATCCATAAAATTCTGCTGATGGCAGAAGCAGAAAACGATATAAGTTTTCTTTTCCCGGTTTTTTCAACTAAGAATATGGCTGGTATTTGGGAAAGCTGACTGATAAATGAGAAACCTATAATAAGACCTACAAGAGCATTACTTGCGCCCATTGAAAGGATGAACGCGATGAAAAGGGGTCCTCCAGTTAAAGTTGCCATGGTACGTGAGAAAATACCATCATATATAACGTTTTTTAACTGTTTAACATCGAAATCTGTCACTGCTTCACTATGAACTCGCAATTGACTTACTGTTTTACTGGTTAACATGTTTTATCATCTTTTCATCGTAGTCTTTGATTTTGGTTCCTTGTAGAAGTTTAATGATAACGTCGAAATATTTTCGCAAGTAACCCGCGTACCGTAATGAATTTTTTTGTTTTGTTACCATACAAATTTCCTCTTGAGCAAAACATACATATCTTGAGAGAAAAGCTATCCGATATTTCTACCTATAAGCTTTTCGATCTAATAGTTCATGTATCAATCACGCATTGATAAGTGATATCTAATTTTGCATGTTTTCGATTTGTAATTTTAATGATCTCTTTAGGAGATAATTTTAAAGTTTTAGTCGGATAAATAGGAAAAGAACAATCTGAAGCTCGGTCAAGAAAGGATATATATTTCATGTATTTATCATGTATTAAAGTGGTGATTATGCATGGGATTTAAAACAATTACCATAAGTGATGAAGCTTACATGAGACTGTTGAAATTAAAGAGAAAAAAGGAATCCTTCACAGATGTTATACTTAGATTAACTCGAGGCAGAAGTATTAGTCATCATCACGGTAAATGGAAAGATATGAGTGAAGAAGAAGAGAATAAACTTTTTAAGCTTCTATCAGAGGTTTGGTCCACATGGCAACTAGAAGAATCTGTTTAGACACTGCTTTTCTGATTTACTTTCTTCGAGGCAAGAAAAATGCTGCGAAAAAAGCTGAAGAATTGGAAAATCAAGATGTTGAACTTTGCACTACGGCAATTAACGCATTTGAACTTTATTTGGGGGCATGTAGCTCCAAAAATCCTAAGAGAAGAATTAAAGATGTTAGGGATTTACTAGCGGATTTAATTATTTTAAACGTAGACGAAAAAGCGGCAGAAGAAAGTGCTAAACTTCTTTCGATATTAACGTCTAAAGGAGAAATGATTGATATAAGGGATGCATTGATAGCGGGAACTATGCTGGTAAATGACTGCTACGCCATTGTAACAAAAAATGTTAGGCACTTCGAGAGAATCTCTGACATTAAAGTCGAGACATATTAACTATTTATAAAACTTGGTTCTCCCATGGATAATATTTTCCGTAAAAGGAATACAGAGGAATATTAATATAGCCGGTTGCGTGTAATATTTCACTCATTTAAATGTTAATAGATTTACTTGAAGAAACATTGGGTGTTCTTGATGAGGAATGAAGTAATTAGGAGCAGGGTTTTTCCCTTTCTAACTTGGCTTATAATTGTAATGACTATAGGTGCTTACACAACTGCAAAAACTTTAGAAGGATTTTTCGGCTTTGAGGCTGCCAGTGTTGCGGAGGCAATTCTTCTTACACCAGTTGGTTTAATCAGTGTTACAATTCTTTACTTCTTGTTTTTCGTAGTAGCGTATCTCACGGCGAAAATTAAGATTATAAATGTGGTAACATCTACACTATTTGCATTGTTCACTGGAATAGGTCTTTTTTGGGTCTATTTTTTACATAGCTGATTTGATGAATGCGAAAATTATTCCTGAAGCGTTGATTTTAACTTCGGGAGTATTTGTTATAGCTGTGATATATCAATTTGTTACTAAGAAAGATTTGTCGCATTGGAGTTGGTGGCTTTTCTTCTTTCTACTTGTTGCAATAGGGTTAACCATCGCTGAAATCTTTGTCCAAGCAAGTTGGTTTAGAATAGCAGTAGACCTAGGTGTTATACTTCTCTTCGTACTTTTAGTTATGTACGACACCCACCAAATAAGAACACGTCTTCAAGACAACGAATGGGTACTTGGCGCTTTACATTTCTTCCTAGACTTCGCAAATATCCTCATAAGAATAATCGCTATTCTAATCGAGCTTTACGCTCAAAGTAGATAAACCAAAAACACGCTTGAGGACGTATTACCATTTGAATGTGCAAATGTTTTAAACCGATATTTGACACATTATTTTATATGATTTAACGGGGTTAGGGAATTCAGATGAGGACTTTTAATAATATGCTTGAAATGATCGGTAATACACCACTATTAAAGCTAACTAAGGTCACTAAAGGATTACCGTTCGAGGTATGGGCTAAAGCCGAATTTTTAAATCCAAGTGGTAGTGTAAAGGACCGTATAGCGCTTTACATGATCCGTGCCGCCGAGAAGATCGGGAAACTTAAACCCGGGATGACTCTTGTTGTTCCAACCACTGGTAATACTGGAATTGCTTTTGCCGCTGTTGGATCTTATCTTGGCTATAAGGTGATGATCGTAATACCGGAGGAAATGAGCGAGGAGAGAATGCTTATATTAAAAGCCTACGGTGCAGAGCTAGTACATACTCCTGGCGGTGAAAGCGATGTTTTCCACTCCCTAGAGTACTCTAAGAAGCTAGCTGAAGAACATCCCGGCAAATATTATTTCTTTGATCAGTGGAGTGATGAAGAAAACGTGAAAGCACATTATGAAACAACTGGAAGAGAAATCTTAGAGCAAACTGAAGGTAAAATTGATGCCTTTGTTGCAGGAGTAGGTACCGGTGGAACTCTGATTGGAATTGCTAAAAGGCTGAAGGAATATAATCCAAATATTTATGTTGCAGGTATGGAGCCTGCTGAATGTCCTACGATTTCCCTTGGTAAATGGGGTAGACATGAGATTGAAGGTATAGGTGACGGGTTTGTACCTGAGATAATTAAGCGTTACAAACATCTTGTTGATGAATGGATACTAATTAGTAGTGATGAAGCTATTCAAATGGCTAGGCGGTTAGCAAGAGAAGAGGGTCTATTTCTAGGGATATCCTCTGGAGCCAATGTATTAGCAGCAATTAGACTGGGACAAAAATTAGGACTTGGTGACGGACAAAAAGTTGTAACAATTCTTCCGGATTATGGTGCAAGATATCTAAGCACAAGACTTGTAAGAGAAAATAGATGAAAACCGATTAAACGGGTCGATAATATATGTTAAATTTCACTGTTTTGTTTTAGACATGTAAATGGGAATGTGAAGCGTTAGGGTGTTGTTAGGAGTTGAATGGTGTTGTATGCCATGTTTGCTGCAACTAAAATTAATACTGTTCCAACTATTTTTCTTAGATATCTTGGAGATACCTTTATGTTTAGTCTTGGCCCCATTTGTGCGCCTAGGATTGCTCCAAGAGCAGCTACTAAAACTATTTCAAGATGTACATGTCCTAGATAAAGATGTGTTATTCCGCCACTTGTGCTTGTAAGTAGGATCATGAAGGTAGATGTTGCAGTTGCGATGTGTACTGGCACTCCCAGTATAATTGTGAGTAAGGGTACTTTTAGTGTTCCTCCACCTATTCCAAGAAGCCCTGAAATAAAGCCAGCGAGGAATCCACTTATTAACATCACAGGTATGTTGATGAAATATGACCATTCCTTTCCCTGTGTGTCAATAAATTTCCTTTCCCATCCAATGTTCAAAAATTTTAGACGTGGTCTTTTAAAGGTGAAGTTGGAAGATTTTTTTGTGTCCTTTTTTCTAATTAGTTTAAAACCTGAGAAGAAGAGAAACGAGAAGAAAATTATTTTTAGAATTGTCTCGGGGAGTAGTTCTGTGGTGGTAGCACCAATTATTGCGCCGGGTATTGTGGTAATTTCCATTAAAAGTCCGGTTTTGTAATCTATTCTTTTCTCTTTTGCGTAGTAAATGCTGCCAGATAAGGCGGTAAATATAATTGTGAACATAGATGTTCCAATGGCATCTTCAATTGGTAATCCCATAAAAAGATTAAATACTGGGACGAAAATTACGCCTCCACCAATACCGACTAAACTTGCCAGTATTCCAGCACCTAGGGTCATTAAAAACAATAGTATCATTCTCAGGACACTGTACATAGGGTATCACCTAGTGTAGCAAATGAAAATATTAAACTGCTTATATATGTTGCTCTACATTGCAAGTCATGCTCTTAACACTTTAGTATCATTTAGTACTTATTTCTGCTTCATCGAGGATTAACATAGGAATTATTTTAGTTTCTGTTTTAACAAATTTTATAGCGTTTTCATGCAGGTTACATAATTAGTTCCCCTCCCAAAAACCTTGCCCATGTTAAAACATATAACGTGTTTTAAGCTATAGTTTATATTAAGGGAATAAAAATGGTGAATTAAATGTTTAAGAAATTTACAGAGCTTGGATGGTTTCAAATTCCAATTCTTCTGCTGCTCTTGGAAAAGCCTCTTTACGGTTACGAATTAAAGAAAATTATGTCCGAAATAAGGGGAAAAGAGCCTAGTTCAGGTGTAGTTTATCCAGCTCTTCAAAAACTTGAGGCAAAGGGATATATTAAAGGTTACTGGGACGAATCTGAAGGTAGAAGGAGAAAAATGTATGTTATAACTGAGAAGGGAAAACGAGAAGTTGAAAAGCTAGTTGGTATGTATGAAAGAACGTTTGAAAGTCTATGGATAAATTTTGAAGACTTCTGGGTAAATCTGCTGAAATCGATGGATATAAAGTTGAATGATGAAGTTTTTTGTTCTACAATTTTCCCTCTTTCAATGGTTAAATGGTTTATAAACAGCTGTAGACATGTTCACGTATATTTATACTTTGATCAGCCAAAAATGCGTATAATCAGTTCTCCAATGCTTTACCTAGCAAAACAACGTAAACTTGGTAGGGTCGAGATAGTTTCTCAACTCCCTCAAAAGGAATTTGATAAAGTGATTTGTTTAATTAGATTGCCAAAAATTGTAAATCCTATAAAATGTGTAGCGGAATGTTTGAAGCCTGGAGGAAACATGTTACTAGTTCTAACCAGGGAAGTCGATAATATTTGGATTAAACATTTAGCTAGGAGATGTATGAATTTTATAGAGAAATTCACATATACCAGGGCAGAAGTAGAAGAAGAGTTAAAAAATTGTGTAAAAGACTATGATATGTCGGAAAAAAGTGGTTTAATTATAGTTAAAGCTACGAAATAGCTTATTTCGCTAACAGTTCTCCTATTTAACATTGAACCGACCCACGTACGTCCTCAAGAATTTACAAAACTATCTTCATTCTACTTACTTCTTGAGCTAAAAAAGCTCTCTAATGCTCTTTTTGCTGTCTGTTTCTAAAGTAGCTTGTTCTGTAGTTTCTCTACGCGTTTTTTAATTGACAGATGAGTACTCATTAACGGTATTCTTCGAGTACTTGTTGCATATCTTCGGGAGAAACTATCTAATTTTCTTAGGGTTCTTATGCAAATATCAATACCGCAAAGCTTTGCAGCCTCCATATCAGCTTCAAGTTCCATTTTACGTGCAAAATAACATGTGACCAACGTTGGTATGAGAAGTAGTAGAAGTGATGTTGTTAATAATGTTAATATTAGTTGTAAGATGGGGAAAGAAGATCCTGCATAAGGAAAGGGTAGTGAATCATAATACATGATTATTATTGAGGATAATATTAGAGCTAGTGCTGATGATATTTTTCCAATGATCGAGAGTTTTACTGTGTGTTTTCTTTGCATGTGCAATTTCGTGAGCTAAAATTACCTTTATTTCGTCGATTAGGAAAAAATCTTTTAAAAAGCCAATAATGTATATGTAGTTTAATTTGCCGGAAAATTTAACGTGCACAGCATTTAAAGCAGGTTTTTTGGGAATAATTATGTATACCCCATGAATCTTTAGACTCATTTTCTCGGAGATTTCCTTTACAACATTCTTTATCTCTGGATCTTCAAGTGGTTTAATTTCCTCCGCATTCTTCAAAAACCAGAGAGGCCTTCGCCAATGGAACATTTTAAATCTCCACTTTAGCGAGTAACATGTTGAATGCGATCTGTATTAAGCTTGGCTTTGAGAATAACATGTGTATAAGTATTCTAGTTTTAAAGTATGGAGGTATAGAAGTCAGCAATCGGCAAATTCGTCATCTTTTCTGTTGCTGTCCCAGCCGTCATCATCCGATATTAACATATCTCAGAGGTTTTTAAACACTTTCATTTGTATCGAAATATTATTATAGTGAGGCTGAGTATACTAGATGAATTTTTTAGGTGTTTGTAGAGTTTTCAAATTGTTGTAGTCGTTGTTTTATTTGTTCGATTTTCTTTTTCGCACCTGCTGTGTTTTCTTGGACCAGTAACATCATTGCTTCTTCTAAATCATCTGTGTTTCTTTTCCTGTCATAACCCAAGATCTTTGATGCTAATTCAATTCTTTTTAGAGAATTTTTTGAATGTTCACTAATTATTTCCAGAATTTTTGCTTCTTTCTCTATTTCTTTGATTATTTTCATATTTTCCAATCTCATATCCAGTAGCCTCTTATATGTTGGAAGTATTAGGATTCTTACTTCATTTGGTGTTATTTCCATGTCTTTAGTTGTTAATTGAATTGTTGTGATGAGTTCTATTAGTGTTCTGTAAAGTTCTTTCCTAATTTTTAGATAGCTTTTGAGTCTTTCTACTTCACGAAAGAAATCGGAGAAAATGTTGTCTATTATGTCTAAGTATGTTTCTGGAGAATTGTACTGGGGAAATATGCGATCCGGATATTTTTTCAGATTTATTTCAATAGTTTTCTCAACAATTTGCAGTATCTCATTTAGTATCTCTGAAATTTCTTCTTTAACATCTTTCAACCGTCTAACCTCGACAAATTAATTTTTACTCGACAGCACGCTCCATTTGGCTTTGTAAAGTACTGTCTTATAGTTAAATTTGATAATAAAGTATGTATTACGTTATTTATATAATTATCCTTTAGGAGAATCACAGAAATTACTATATAAACTTAAAAATTTCGCAAAATCAAAACAACAAGCTGAACCCATTTTAACCTTAGGAGAAACCATAAGGTACTACACGTATGTGGGAGATGATATTTCAGATTTTTCCCATTGAGTTACAGTTCACTATAATCCTCATATTTCCTCTTTCAATGTAATTAACATTGATTCCATGAATCATCTGTGATACCGTTTACCTAATTCCAAAATTAAAGCATTAATTACTTTCAACAAAATCTTTTTATTCTAAGCATTTTTTCTCGCTATACACACCTTTACCTTTGGGGGCTATTTATGTTTAAAGAGTTCAAATCGTTCCCGCTGGCAGCTAGAAGGCTTATAATTTATTACACTCTTGCTTCACCTTTCTTAGTTGTTGATGTTATATTTCCAGTTTATCTGTTTAAACTAGGGTTTAATGTTGAAATAGCCGGTTTCCTTTACGCTATCTCAGCCTTAATGAGTGTTATATTCACTTTTCTGATCGGTAAAGCACTAGACAAAGCTCTTTCAGTTAGAACTGCCATGTCCATCATAGAGATAACCTTTGCTATGGCAAATTTTATTTATGCTTATGCAACTTCACCTATTCACATAATTTTGGGTAGTCTTTTGGAAAGAATTGGTGGAGTATTTACAGTCTCTTATCAAGTCTATGAAAGAGATGCTTATCCGGAAGAAATCAGAGAGAAAGTATATGTTTATCATATGGCTCTACCTGAAGCTGCACAGTTTATTACGTTTCCTCTTATCGGGGCTTTACTTGGATTTTTATTTACGTCTCTTGAAGCTTTCAGAGTACTTTTCATGATTTCCGGTCTATCTTCGCTATTCTTTTTAATGTATATTTGGAAATGGCTTCCCGAAACATCGCAAAAGGTCAGGTTAAAAGAAAAAGGTGAATTTGCTGGTATTCCTAGGCAAATTTTACCTGTGGCTGCTGCTGAAATACTTATGGTCTTTAGTTTTGGTTTAACTTGTGGATTAGTTTTGGATAATTATGTTTATAATGTTTTGTCGCTTAGTGTTTTCTTCGTCATTCTTATAGAAGTTGCTATTTCTGGGACAAGTATTTTAGCATCTTTTGTTGCCAACAAGGCCGGTAAGAAAAGTAGGTTTAAAATGCTTTATACAGGGGTTATTTTAATGACTATTTACGCAATATTTACTGCGAATATAGAGTATTGGAATTTAAATCCAAAACAAACTTTTATGCTTCTCTTCGTAGCAACTATGGTTATGGAATTTGGCCACACTATTTGGCTGATATTTCATCGATCTTATCTCTTCGAATTTATACCCTCTGATAAGAGAGGAAGCATTTTAGGTACAATATCTTCAATGCACAAAATATTTGGTATCGCTGCTCCTTTAATCGCTGGGATTATGGCACATAGAATTTCGCCGCTATCCCCCTTTTATCTACAGTTCTCACTACTTATACTTGCCATTATACTATACAAATTATCCGCTTTTGAATTCGGCAAGAATTAGCTTTTCTTACTGTATTTGGGTGATTACCAAATCTAATGTCGCTAAGGGTGCTTGTTAATTATTGAATTGCTAGAGCTGATTTTGGACAAACCTCTACACATATGAAACATTTTATACATCTGTCGCCTATTACTGGTTTTCCTTCTACAAGTCGAATGTTGTTTACTTTACAGGATTTAACGCAGACTCCGCATCCATCACATTCACCTATGAGAATAACTTCTCCTTTCTTACCCTCACCGACCTCTTCTTGTGCCCTTCTTAACGTAACCATTTGCGGCCCAAAAAGCTTCTTTGCTAACGGGTTTACAAGGGGATTTAATACTTTAGTAGTCCAAATTCTGCTCATGAACGATATTATTCTTCCTTTGAAACTTGCTTTGAATTTTTTGAAAGGTTTTGCCTCTTCACCAACAACTTCAATGTTTTCTATTTCTCCGAGACCTCTCTCAGCTGCTATGCTTAGAATTTTTATTTTTGCAGGGTCGAACCCCATAACTCTGCTGGTTACTGCATCTACGGCTACTGGATCTTTTCCAGCTATGATAAGATCCATTTTAACTACTTCTCCAGGTTCTATTGGCCCGTAGTATGGGCCTGAAGGTTTTACTTGATTCGCGGCATAGGTGCCATCTACAATTGCATATTTTACTTGATTTTTTAATGCTTGAAACAAGTCAACTATGGGCTCATGTAGGCCTAGAACGTGTATTTTTGTTCTTTGGTCCTGAGCAATCAGTCCTTTTAGGTTTTTTATTGATAGAGTTACTCCAGTTAAGAAGTGGTTTTTCATGACAGGAACACTAATTATTCCGTCTACTTCAAAAGCCTTTTTCAGTATTTTAACTGATTTAAGCTTTTTTCCATCTGGTATTTCTATTTTTATAAATTCTTCCTCACTAAAATCTAGGAATTGTGCTCCTACTTTTTCAACTTCTTCTTTTACTCCAAGTTTTTGGTAAACTTCCTTAGGGTCCCAGCCAACTATAGGCATATCTCCCACAAGGGGCTTTACATTCATTTCTTCTATCAAATATTTGCAAACAGCTTTTATGACCTCGATGTTTGTTATTACACCGCTATTGTAAGGTTTTGGTGCACATAGGTTCGGTTTAACGATTACCGTGTCTCCTGAACTAAGATCTGGTTGACCCGCTGCTTCTATTGCTTTTTTAACAGCACCGTAAACATCATCATTTTCTATTTTGATAATTGCAACCCTCTCCAAACCTATCACCTAATATTTGTCAATGCCCTATGTAAGACTAATTTATTGATTGATGAAAATATATAGTGTTATGCCTACATTATATTAGGTTACCCTAGACTGACCAGTACTTACTGGTCAGAGGAAGATTGAAAAGAGGGAGATTGAGAGTAACTTGCTTCAACACCAATATCTTCTGAAACATAAACTTTCATCAATAGGTTTCCGTATTTACTTTTAATTTTGTCATAGATATATTTTGCAAGCGTTTCGCAGGTTATGGCTTTTAATGGTAGGAGACATACGTCTTCTTTTGGTAGAATGTATCTTTTGCCTCCCTGTTCAAGTTCTACTTTATCTTTTTCGATTTTAACGTTTACACCGGGAGACGCGACGGGTATTAGAAGTTTATGATCTAAGGGCTCAATAATTTCTTTTAAATATTTTTTAACATCTATAAAATCCACAATCATTCCATCTTCTCCTATTTTCCCCTTGAATTCAACTGTAACCAGCCAGTTATGTCCATGTAAACGTCCACACTTGGGGTGACCTACAAGAAAATGAGCTGATGAAAACTTTATTTTAAATCCTCCAACCTTTAAACCGTACATTTTAAGTCACCCGTTTACCTCTTCCTTAAGCTCTCTAAGTGTTAAGATTCTTTCAGCATAAACATTATGTCCATGAACCGATTCATAACTTTCTTGCTGAGCTATTAGAAGTGTGTCATCTGAAAGTTTGCCTCCATACTTTTCTAGAAAGTTTTTTAGCATTGTTCGAACAACATCTTCAGCAAACTTCGGATTTCTATGAGCATTTAATATAAGTTGCCGTTCGTCTGGCCGTTTTAAAAGATCATATATAGGTGAGCTAAACGATGATTCACCGATCTCAATTAAATCTTTAAAATCAACTTTTTCGTGTTCCCACACGTGAACTATAAGAAGTGCTTTTCCTCGCTGCAAATGGGACGCTATCGGTATTATTTCTATAATCGTGTTCACAAGGTCTTCACGTAAATTCATATTTAGAAGCGCTTCTCTAATGTGACTTTTCACAAGCTCCTGTGCACAAGGACAAACCGTTAGGCCCTCAATTTCAACACCTATTTGTTTTCTAACTTTTATCTCATTGTCTTCCTTCCAGACAAAAGCACCTACATGTATTTTATACATTTGCTGCGTTGAAAAGCCTGTTACAGGAGTCTTTTTATTTACTGGATACTCTGCCGTCAAAGTAACCTCTGAATTTGAAGCATACTCATGTTTTTCCAATAGTTTTTTAGCTAACTCTACGCAGAAATCTTCAAGATTATGTATTTTTCCTTTTATTGATTCCTCTATTATTTCGTTTATTGCCTCCAGATTCCTAGAGATGTGAGCTCCTTTCAAAGTGGCTGGGATATCTATGTAAGCGTTAATTTTCACATTTAATACTTCCAATTTTCCGTTGCATTCTCTGACAAGCTGTTTTCTTACGCCTTTAACTCCAACTCTATTTATTTTCAGTCTAACGGAAGGCATTAACTTGTGTATGTCCCTATATCTTTCCATTACCGTCACTCTCTTGGAAACTCAACGCTACTTTTGAATCGTAGTAGTAGATTTTGTGATTATGTTACCACAATTCTCTAGAGTAGATATATTTTGTGTTCAGCTTATTTTAAAGAGAAATTTTAAAGGGGAAGATTTCTATAAAGTGTGTGAAGAGGTGGCATAGTTGCCTCGTATCTATGCTCTTTTCATTATAAATCGCAACGGTGTACCCTTATTTACCAAGACTTATGCCTCAAGCAAGGTTGAGCCAAACTTAATATCGGGATTTCTGACTGCAGTATCCTCTTTCGTAAGAGAGATATCACCGGAGCAGAAGGGTGCCTTAAGGAGCATAGATGCGGAGGACATGAAAATTATGCTCGAAAGCGGAGAAAACACTGTATGCGCACTTCTGGTAGACTACGAAGATAAGCTTTCAAGAGAAGCGTTAAGAGCATTAGTTGAAAAATTTGAAGAAAAATATAGAGAAGTTCTTAAAAATTGGAATGGAAATGTTGCAGTTTTTGATTCTTTTGAGGAAGATATAGAAAAGATATTGTGGGTTTTAACGCTTAAACCCTATCATGTTCCCATCTTAAAGAAAAGAGTTGAAGAAGATATTAAAATTAGTAGGGATTTTTGGCCTCTTTTTGCTTCTATAGACGGCCATAAAACAATAGAAGAGGTAGCTAAAGAAGTTGGAATAAGTGTAGATGAGGCGATTGCTAGAATAAAAGACCTTGCGAAAACCGGCCTAGTTGATGTGGATATTGTTCGCCCTTTGCAAAAAATTGTTGAGATTGGTAAAGACGCTATTTATAAACTGTTTCAAACTATTCAGGAAATATTAGGAACAAAAATAGGTAAAAAGTTTATGACCGAAGTTGTTAAGCCTCTAAAAGAATTTATAGAGGTACATAATGGTAACATAGAGTTTAGGGATGTTAGGAAGTTAGCGTGGCATTGCACGCCATCCGAGATTTTAGAAGTTGTAGAATACATAGGTATAGCTTTCACCAAATATTTTAATCCTTTACTTGGGAAAGCTTCTATTAAATGTTGGAGAAAAATAGAGGAAGAAATCATTCTAAAAAATAAAGTGGAAATAAAGAGGTTGCATGCAATTTGAAATTAGAGGTGGTGTAAGGTGCTGGTTAATAGTTTACCCATTATTCTAGCTATAGTATATTTTATTTTGATGATTTGTAGTTTCTCTATATCTTCCAGTCTCTCTGGAAGCAAGATTTCAAAAAACTATATGTTGATAGCAGTAGCATGCCTAGTTGGCACGGTTCTTTCTATTTCCACATTTTTACAACAGCAATTTGAATTCTTAAGTTCCATGGAACTCTGGTATTCAAACCTGCTATACGCATTGTCAATTCTTCTCCCCTTGGCGATTATGGCGTTAGCTTTTCTAAACATTGCAATCACATATTCAAAGTATACTTAGAGGTCAGAAATTACTGTTTTCACCGATTCCATTATCTTATCTTCTACTAAGTTGTAGTTGGTTAACTTTCCTTCAAGATGTTCTCGATATGCTTGTAAATCGAAGAAACCATGACCTGAAAAGTTAAACAATATAACTTTCTTCTTTCCTTCTTTTTTGGCTTTTATTGCCTCATCTATGGCTGCCTTTACTGCATGGGCTGTTTCTGGAGCTGGGACTAATCCCTCGGACTTAGCAAACAGTTTTGCAGCTTCGAAAACATCCAATTGACCGTAGGCTCTAACCCTTACAAGACCCTCTTTAACTAGGAGCGATAAGGATGGTGCAGCACCATGATATCTAAGACCACCAGCATGTATGGGCGGTGGTCTATAGGTATGACCTATTGTAAACATTTTGAGAAGAGGAGTCATTTCCCCAGTGTCTCCGTAGTCATAAGCATACACTCCCTTTGTAAGAGATGGCACTGCTGTTGGTTCAGCAGCAATGAACTCTGTCTCGGTGTTCTTCTTTATTTTATCATGTAGGAAGGGGTATGATATTCCTGCAAAGTTCGAGCCTCCGCCGACACACCCAATAACTATATCGGGATATTCATCAATTTTTTCAAACTGTTTTTTGGTTTCTAGGCCTATTACTGTTTGATGGAGCAAAACATGATTCAAAACACTTCCCAGACAATACTTTGTATTTTCGTGAGTTAAGCAATCTTCTAGGGCTTCACTTATTGCTATTCCCAATGATCCTGGGTGGTTTGGATCTTTTTTGAGGAACTTTTTGCCGATTAAAGTATTGTTGCTTGGTGATGGGAAAATTTCGGCTCCAAATAGTTCCATTAAGATTTTTCGATATGGTTTTTGCAGATATGAGCTTCTGGTCATGTATATTGTTACTTTTAGGTTGAACATGGCTGCAGAAAATGCTAGGGCACTTCCCCATTGCCCAGCTCCAGTTTCAGTTGTTAACCTCTCTACTCCTTCTTTATGAGCATAGTAGGCTTGTGCAATTGCTGTGTTTGTTTTGTGGCTTCCAGTTGGGCTTACATCTTCTCTTTTGAAGAATATTTTTGCCGGTGTACCTAGGATCTCTTCTAGTTTTGTAGCTCTTTGGAGTGGTGTTGGTCTACCAGCTTTAATGTAAACTTCTCTTATTTCCTCGGGTATTTTTATGTAGCGTTCAGTTGATACTTCTTGTTTTACACATTCCTCTACGAAAATCCTCTTTAAGTCGTCTGGATTCACTGGTGTTTTTGTTTGAGGATTTAACGGTGGTGGAAGAAGTTTTGGCAGATCTGCAAGTATATTGTACCAGTATTTTGGTATTTCATCTATATCGAGTAGAATCTTCATGTCGCGTTCCTCCATAAAGTTCTTGAGCCACGATTTCGCCTATGGGCGAAAGCCTCGCTAAGCACCCCTTGTTGTGCTGATTTCCCGCTAAAATTAGTCCACATTCTCTTAAAGTTCTTAAAACGTATTTCACCGTGCTCAACGGCATTTTGAGTTTTTTAGATAGGTTTAGAGCAAGTCTGGAAAAAGTGTAGTTTTCGTATTTTACCTCGTAGAGATATAGAAGAACTCTCTTTTGCTTCGCTGTCAATCTATGTTTACAAACCTTTACTAAAACTCTGAAAAGTTCATCAAAAATCGAATCTTTATAAGCAAGTTCAGGCTTAAAGGGTTTTAAAACTAGAGAATTTAATGTAGCCGATTCGTTTTGCTCGTTTCTATAGCCAAACATATCCACCTGCCAAAATACTCACCTCCAATAGAACAAAAAGATAGTTGTATTTGCTTATATTAAAGCTTATTGGATAAAAGACCTTGCCGTTCTCCCACTTGGTAGCATTCAGTAATTTAAAGTAATTTTCAGCCACCAAGTGGGTCATCACGGCTCCCGATTATTCCGCCCCGCCTTACCCAGCCCATCCCGTGAGGTCGCCCGTCCGCTCATCAGACTGGTTCGGCGAAGCGGAACTCATCGGATGCTCATCAACCTCGCCTTCTTCATCGGTTTCGACCTAATCAAAATAATGGAGCGATACCTATTTAAACTTTCCACTATTTCTTTTATTGGTGATACTATATGGGTAAGAAGAGAAAGGTGATGTTAACAGTTGATGAGGAACTATACCGTGAGTTTAAGCTTTATGCCCTCAGGAAGTTCAGCGACGTGCGAAATTTCGTTTCAAAGGCTTTAGAGGAGGCGATGAGTCTGTGGCTGGAGAGGGAGAAGAAATTAGAGCGACCGTTCTCGGGAAACTAGACTTCGAAAACGGTGAGAACAGAGCTCTCCTGCTATACACAATGAGGTTGTTTAGGGATGCGGTTGAGTTTGCTCACAACCTCTTGAAAAAGGGATTATCGAAAAATCAGATAGTGAAACTCGTAACTTCGAGAGTTCTGAACAACAAGTGGTACTCCATGTCCGCATACGTGAGAGCAAAACTATACGAGGAGCAACAATTTCTCAAGTTGAGAAAACCGCAACTGTATTCCGTAGGTAGTTCCGACGAGGGCGGAAACAGAAACATAAAATTTAATAGCACAAACTCCGTGAAAATAAAGATTCCATCGGCGGATGGGAGGCACCGCTGGATTTGGTGCAAGGTTAAATTCGGAAGAAAGCATATTCCCGTAGTAAGGAGAGTTGTTGAAGAAAGCATCAGTTACGGTGCTGGGATTGCAATAAAAGATGGGAAGTTTTTCCTCTACATGAACATTCCAGTAGAAATCTACGCTAGGGAAATGCGTAAGGAGATAAAATCTAAAGTCGAACCAAAACACCTCGCTGGATTCGATTTCAATACGGACAGAATAAACATGGTAATTGTTAACGAGAAAGGGGAAATTAGGGATGTGAAAAATGAGCACTTTCCGGAGATTACCTCTCACGGTTTTCCTAAGGAGAAGGCAAAAACAGCCAGGCAACGAGCACTGGCAGAACTTGTAAAGTATGCTAGAGAACACGGAGTGAGATATTTTGTTGTTGAGAGATTGGAGAAGACAGGAACAAAGACGAAAAGTAAGACGGTGAACAGGAAAATAGCCAAATTTGCTCTGAGAGAATACCTCAACCAGATGGAAATTCTCGTGGAAAAAGTTGGTGGAAGATTAATCGAGGTGGATCCGGCGTACACGTCGATTGATGCGATGCCGCTGGCTAAAAAACTCGGAATTGACAGGCATACTGCGTCTGCGTACCTGATAGCCTTAAGAGGACTTATTTTACTCAAAAATCATAAAAATGCCTAAAAAATACTTAAACCGAAAACTGTTTCAGAACCCAATTTCCTATTATTTATGTGTTAAATGATGTCTATTCCCGTAAAGCCAACAGCTTCACTATAACTATTTTCTGTGCTGGTTTTCTCCTTCAAAGCACGTTTCAAAACGTCTAATACATACTCTGGCGCGTCTTTCCAAGTTTCCTCGTTTAATCCAAGCAATTTACAAATTTCTGTTAGGAGATTTGCATATCTCTCATCAATCACGGATTCCGTCGTAACAGGTTTAATTACACCTAATTCTTGTAGCAGTAGAGCAGTAATTCCTCTAAAGACCTTATCCACATTTTCACCTGTCTTCGCGCTTGTTTCCGAGAAGAGAGCTTTAACTCCAAATTCTTTAACTATTTGACGTTTAAGTTCTAAGCCTTCTAGGGTGGATATATAATCTCCTTCATTTGTTCTGAGATCTATTTTATTTCCGACGACCACTACTGGTACTTTCTTTTTTGTATGTTTTATGAGTTCTGCGACCCACATTTTAACGTTTTTGAAGCTTTCTCTATTCGTAATGTCGTAAAGCACTATTCCTCCGGAAGCTCCTACATAAAATGCTTTTCTAACCTCTTTAAAGTGGGGCTGTCCACCGAGGTCCCAAATTTGTAATTTAACTTTAATGTCTTTGTCGAATTGAAATTCTTTTATTGCGAAGTCACAACCTATTGTGAAAATGTAGTTTACTTCGAAGGCTTCTCCCATCCATCTCCTTCTTAGAGATGTTTTCCCAACAGCACCATCGCCAATTAAAACTATTTTAAACAAAAAGCTTCTCTGCGTCACGTTTTACCCCCTTTTCTGAGCAAGGAGTATCCTCCTCACTACCGTTAAAAATACTATGCAACAAAATATTTAACGTTATTCATAGTTTGTAACATGTAATAACAATACTAACAACACGCAATGTATGTTATTTTGATTTAAAAACTTCCTTCCTTGAACACTTTTCTCTAATTTTCTCGCCTGTTGGTGTTATTGCTATTCCTCCGCGTGCAGTTTCTTTGAGATCAGGGTGCATTAACCTTCCAACACTGTCCATTGCTTCAATGACCTCATCTGCAGGGATTAAACTCTCAACTTCGCTGAGTGCCATCTCAGCTGCTAAAAATGCTAAAACTGCTCCAAAGGCGTTTCTTTTGATACAAGGGGAAATCACGAGGCCAGCTACTGGGTCGCATATCAAGCCCATAATCGATTTTAAAGCTATTGCTACAGCATGGTCTACTTGTTCTGGTTTACCGTTTGCTAGCTCTACGAGTGCGCCTGCAGCCATGGCAGCTGCGGCTCCTACTTCAGCTTGGCATCCAGCTTCAGATCCAGCAATGGATGCTTTATTAGCTATTATTAAACCTATGCCAGAAGCTGTAAAAAGTGCTAAAATCACTTCTTTCTCGTTTGCATTGAGTTTTTCTGCAGCTGAATATATTACTGCTGGTATTACTCCCGAAGACCCGGCTGTTGGCGCTGCACATACGAGGCCCATTGCTGAATTGTATTCGCTTACGGCTAAGGCTCTTGCTACAACTTTACTCATAAATTCATCTAAGAAAGATTTCTTTCCTTCAAGGAATTTCTTAGCGTATCTTTTCGCTATTTTACAGGGAAGTTCAAAGTTTTCTTTCAACCCGTTTTCTATTGACCTTTTCATGACGTTCCAATGTTTTACCATTTTATCCCAGACAAATTCTTTACTTGCACCTTCAACTTCTGCTTCGTATTCCCAAACTATTTCTCCGATCTTGCATTTTCTCTCTTTAGCTAACATTATTAGGTCTTTCAGTGTTTTAAATTCAACCATATAGACCCTCCTATATTGGTTTTAGAGCTCTAACCAATTTTACTCCTTCAACTTTCTCTACTTCATGAACAACCTCCATTGGTATTTCTTGATCTACCTCTATACTTGAGAAAGCTAGTGCTCCTCTTTTTACTCTACTTACCTTCATTCTAGCAATATTAATTCCATACTTAGCGAGGATTGTTGTTGTTTTTGCTACCATTCCAGGCTTATCTTCGTGAATCGTAATTAGTGCATGATAATCTCCACTTATATCAGCTTCAAAACCGTTAACTTCTGTGACTATTATGTTTCCTCCTCCAATACTGCTCCCAACAATCCAAACATTTAAGCCGCTTGAGTCTTCCAAAATTATTTTTATCGTATTTGGATGGTATTCTTCGCCCAGATCCACTGTTATAAACTCTACTTTTAGCCCTTCTTTCTCAGCTATTTCTAAAGCATCTCTGATCCTTAAATCATCTGTCGAAAAGCCGAGTATGCCGCCTACTACGGCTTTATCTGACCCATGACCTCGATAAGTTTCAGCAAAACTACCGTGGAAAAGGATAGTTGCTTTTACTGGTTTCCTACCGAGGATTTCGCGGGCAATTCTACCTATACGTACAGCGCCAGCGGTATGGCTAGAACTAGGTCCAACCATTATAGGGCCAATAATTTCAAAAATACTTTCAACCCTTTTCAAACTTCACCACCAACTATAATTATATTCAATGAAAATGGGCTAATGTGTGTTCCGATGTTTACAAAAATCATAGGGCATTAGGTGGTAAAATTTTACACAAAGCTTAGCAAATGTTTAGGGAGCGGTTTTCTTTAAAACCTCTGGGTTTACTAGATTTGGTGGTATTTTTCCTTCGAAGTAAGCTATGAGGTTTTGAGCTACCATTTCAGACATTCTTGATCTAGTTTCATGAGTTGCACTGGCAATATGCGGAGCTACCACAATATTTTCCAATTCTAGCAATGGATTATTTGCAGGTGTTGGTTCTTCTTCAAAAACGTCTAGTGCAGCGCCTGCAATCCATTTTTCTTTTAAAGCTTTGTAAAGAGCTTTTTCATCAATTACTTTGCCTCTACTAGTGTTAATGAGAAACGCTGTGTTTTTCATTAGTTTTAGTTCCCTTTCACCAATCATATGATAAGTTTCCTCCGTTAAAGGGACATGAATTGAAACGAAGTCCGCTTCTCTTAATAAGGTGTCGAGATCAACAAATTTTAGGCCCAGTTCTTTTTCGATGTTCTCTTTCCTGCTTCTACTGTAGTATATGATTTTCATGTTGAATCCTTTAGCCCTTCTTGCAACTGCTGTGCCTATTCTGCCGAGACCTATGATGCCGAGAGTTTTTCCATGTATATCTGTTCCTAAAAGCATTTTTGGATGCCATCCAGTTCTACTTTTCTCCCATCCCCCACTTCTAACAAACTTATCTGCTTCAACCACACGTCTTGCAACAGCTAAAATTAATGCCCATGTAAAATCTGCTGTAGCCTCGGTGAGAACCTCAGGTGTATTTGTAACATAGATTCCTCTTCTCGTACATTCTTCAACATCGATATTGTCGTAGCCTACTGCGTACTGTGCTATTATTTTAAGATTTTTAGCAACGTCTAAAACTTCTTTGTCGATTTTATCTGTTAAAAGTGTGACAAGTGCATCAACGTCTTTGGCTTCCTCAATTATTACCTCTTTTGGAGGCGGAGTGTATTCCCTCCATACTTTGGCGTCAAATCTCTCTAATATGATATTAAGCCCTTTTTCGGGAATTTCCCTGGTAACAAAAACTTTAGGTTTTACCATACAACCACCAGTAGCGAAAATTTACAATTATAAAAAGAGAGAAAATATATTTTATTTTAATGGGTTCTATATTATCCCTGCCTTCTTAGCTTTTTTTGCGTTCATTTTTTCGCCGTCTTTCCAGTAGATTTTGCTTTCAACGTCGTGTTGGTGTATCGTATATGAACATTCAGGATTCGTGCAAACCCAGCTGGAGAAAACTAGAGACACACCCTTTTCGCTAAAACCGCTTAGAGGTATAAGGTATCCCTTATTGCACTTGGGACAAGGGGGAAATATACAACCCTCACTCATGCAGTCACCTTCCAATCTACATTAGTTATAAATTGAAATTTGTTATAGTTGAAGAGCTTTAATTAAATTATCTATTCCTTCACCACTCTTTGCATTTGTACAAACAACTTCCGCTTTCGGGTTTATCTCCTTTGCATCTTTGATCAACTGATTTACATCCACTTCCATAGCTTCAGCCAAATCTATCTTGTTAATAACTACAATATCTGCTCCCTTAATTATCATGGGGTGTTTTCGAATCATGTAAGGGCCTTCTGTAACACTTACCACAACTATTCTCCTATGAGAACCCAACGGGAAGTCTGCTGGACAAATAAGGTTTCCAACGTTCTCTATGAAAACTATGTCCAGTTCATCGAGGTTCAACCTTTTAATTGCTCTTCTAATCATCAATGCGTCAAGATGACATTCATTTCCAGTGTTTATTTGGATTGTCCGTACTCCATGTCTTTTAATTCGATCTGCATCAATGGTTGTAGTTACGTCTCCTGCAATAACGGCTATTCTATATTTTTCTTTAAGTTTTCCAACAAGTTTCTCAAGTATTGAAGTTTTTCCAGATCCTATTGAACCCATTACATCTATAACCTTTACACCATGTTTATCAAAAATCTTTCTGTTCGCATTCGCAAGCTGTTCATTAGCTTTAAGTAAGTCCTCTTCAATTTCTATTTCAAGCATCTCTCCTTCCTCAACTTTAATAACATCCATATCTTCTCCCATAACAAACACCTCTCAATAACTTAAACTTGAAAAACATACATATCATTTGTTAAAAATTTTCTCAAAACATTTAATCTAGACTCAGCATTGATCTTTCATAGTATTTTAAAACAATCAACCTTTACTGATCTTTACCATCCATAAAATGGTCTCTTTCGCACTGAAAGCATTTTCGAAATTGTTTTGCTTCTTCTAAAATGAAACAAAACCGTACATTCTTGGGAGATGAACATGCAAAGCTGCATGTTAAGATGTTTAAATTTTACTGCGAAAACTAAAAACGATATAGTGTTTTCTTAATTTTTATAGGAACACTATATTATTTGGAGAACGGAATTATTAAACTTTCAGATATCTTCCCACAGGTGGCAGGCAACTAAGTGTTCTTTGCTAATTTCCATCAATGTTGGTTCTTCCTTATTGCAAACACCTTCCTTGAAATACGGGCATCTAGGGTGAAATCTACATCCAGAAGGCACATCCATGGGACTTGGAACTTCCCCTTTAAGAATTATTTTTTCTCTTTTAATTGTTGGATCGGGAACCGGTATAACAGATACCAAGGCTTTTGTGTACGGGTGTTTTGGATTTTTTATAACTTCCTCCGAACTTCCCGTCTCAACAATCTTTCCGAGATACATTACCCCTATTCTATCACAGATAACTCTTGCAAGAGATAAGTCATGTGTGATAAAAAGATAAGTCAATCCCCTCTTTTCCTTTAATTCCAACAGAATCCTTAAAACTTCCCCTCTTATTGACACATCAAGCATTGAAACTGGTTCATCTGCAAGAATGATTTCTGGATTTAATACAAGTGCCGAAGCAATTACGACTCTTTGCCTTTGACCTCCGCTAAGCTCATGTGGATACCTGTCAATGAAGGATTCGGGTGGATATAACCTGACATCTTCAAGTACACTTAAAATTCTTTCAAGTAATTCCTTTGAGTTCTTAACAAGTTTATTTACCTTCAAGGGCTCGGATAATGCGTCAAAAACGCTTTGCTTTGGATCCAAGGATTCGTACGGATCTTGGAAAATCATCTGTATTTTTGTTCTAAATTTCTTCAATTGCTTTTTGTTTAAAGATGTTAATTCTATTGGTCCATCTTCCCCGTAAAAAAATATTTTTCCACCCATGGGTTCGATCAGTCTCATTAAAGCTCTTGCTGTTGTTGTCTTGCCACAACCAGACTCCCCTACAAGACCAAAAATTTCACCTTTCTTTATATAGAAACTTATTCCGTCAACCGCTTTAACAAATTTCTGCGGTTTTCTCTGCAAAAATTCTATTAATCCTCTCCTAACCGGAAACCACACCCTCAAATCTTCAACTCTCAGTTTCACATTATTTAACAAGTAACATACCTCCTAGTACAAATGGCATGCAACATATTGTTTTCCGTTAATCCTTTTCATCTCAGGTTCTTCAACTTTGCATATGTCCATTACATGCGGGCATCTAGGGTGAAATCTGCATCCACTTGGGGGATTTAATAGGTCTGGAGGTGTTCCTGATATCGAGGCTGGAAGTTCACGTGGACCATAAATGCTTGGAAAAGCCTTAACAAGGCCTTTTGTATATGGGTGTTTTGGATCCTTAAATATCGATATGACATCCCCTATCTCAACAATTTTGCCAGCATACATTATAGCCACTCTATCACATGTTTCAGCAATTACGGATAGATCGTGTGTTATTAGTATCATTGATAGATCCATTTTTGACTGCAATTCTTTAATTAACTTTAAAACTTGGGCTCTAACCATCACATCCAGAGCAGTAACAGGTTCATCCGCTATAACGAGCTTAGGGTTGCATACAAGCGCCATCGCTATCAATGCACTTTGCCTCATACCGCCACTAAATTCATGAGGATAGTGCCAAAACCTTTCTCTATCTATTCCAACCATTTCCAACGCATTCATCACGCGGTCAACAGCTTCCTCTCTTGCAACATTCTCATGCAAAAGTATGGCTTCAACAATCTGGTCTCCGACTCTTCTGACCGGATTTAGAGCGTTCATGGCTTCTTGGAATATTATGGATATGTCTTTCCATCTAATTTTTCTGAACTCTTCTTCATCTAAGCTAAGTATTTCTACGCCGTCAAAATATATTTCGCCGCTAATCACTCTAGCGTTCCTTGGAAGTAAGCGCGTAATAGTTAGTGCCAACGTTGTTTTTCCACAACCAGATTCTCCAGCTAAACCTAGTGTTTCACCTCTTTCCATAGCGAAACTAACACCATCAACTGCTTTAACTTGCCCTTCATCAGTTAAATAGTAGGTTTTTACTCCTTTTACTTCTAACACCTTGATGGCTCTTCACCTCTCCCTTAGCCTTGGATTAAGCACTTCATCCAATGCGTAGCCCGTTAACGTCATTCCAAGAACAAGTATCAAAATCGCCAGCCCGGGAGGAATAAAAAACCAGTAAGCTCCGCGAAGTGGTGCTGCGTAAGTAAAAGCATAGTTAAGCATCATACCCCAACTTATATGTGTTGGGTCGCCTAGTCCAATGAAGCTAAGAGCTGCTTCTGCTATGATAGAGCCCCCTATCGTTAAAACAGCTTCAGCAAAAACTAACGGAAGGATATTTGGTAATATATGCCTAAAAACGATATCGAAATCTCCTGCACCTATGCTACGTGCCCTTTCTATGAACTGCCTTTCCTTTACTGACAGAGTCTGAGATCTTACTACTCTTGCAGTGCCACTCCATCCAGTGATTCCAATCGCAATTATCACGATCCAAAAAAGTGGTAGTTTTATTTCCATTTCTCTCATAACCGTTGCAAAAACTATCATTAACGGTAAATATGGGATGACAAGGAAGAAGTCTATCACTCTTTCTAAGAGTTCTCCAAGCAGCGACTCAGCGTAGTATCCTGCGAGAAGCCCTATTAGCGTGCCAAGCGCCATTGAAATTAAAGTAGCAAAAAGACCGACAAGAAGTGATATCCTAGTTCCATATAGCAGTTGACTTAAAATATCCCTGCCGAGATTATCTGTTCCAAGCCAGTGCTTAAAACTTGGCGGTTCCCACATTGCTGTTTTATCGATTTTTTTAGGATCGTACGGCGTAATATAGGGCCCGAAAATCGCTATAAAGATAAAAATTAAGGTAATGGTTAATCCTACCATACCCTTCTTGTTTCGTTTATATACGTTCCATGTACTCTTCAATCTTTTCTTGTAGAGATGCCATCGCATTCCCATCGAAGACCATCTCATCTTAGCCGTAACTAAAAGGATGAATAAAGCAAAATTTATATTTTAACTCTAGGGTCAAGATACGTGTAGATAATATCAGCAAATAAATTGGCAATTATAACTAATGCTGATGTAATCAGGAAAATAGCTTGTAATAGTGGATAATCTCTTCTTACAATTGCTTGATAAGTCAACCATCCCATACCTGGCCATGAGAAAACTATTTCTATTGTTAAAGCTCCTGAGATAACTGAGGCCAGACCAATAGCGACAGTTGTAACAGTTGGCAGAAGAGCATTTGGCACCGCATGTTTCCATAATATTTCCTTTTCTGAAAAGCCTTTTGCCTTCGCAGTTCTAATGTAATCCTCGGTGGTGACATCTATTAGCGTATTTCTCATTATCATGTAATAAGATGCAAGCATTATGAGAGCAAGCGTTGTAGAGGGTAAAATTAAATGCCTAAGGACATCAGCTACATAGGAGAAAACGTTTTCATGGAAAAGCCACGGGTCAACAATACCTGAGATCGGTAAAATTTTAAGATATCTCCCGAAAACAAGTATAAAAACCATTCCAAGCCAGAACTCTGGCATGGACCAAAATATTAAATTTAAAGCTGTCACTGTGAGGTCAAATGGTTCACCTCTCCTCCAAGCTGCTACAGCGCCTAAAATAATACCCAAAATGATGGCAATTCCCTCTCCGACACCGACTAAAAGTATGGTATTCCATATATAGTCCATTATAACCCTTGCCACTGGCTCGTGATATGCAAAGGAATATCCAAGCTTACCCTGAAAAACTTGAACCACATAATTCATAAATTGAACATGTAAAGGTTTATCTAAACCATAAAACCTTCTAAGCTTTTCAATTAATTCTGGCGAAGCCCTAACCTGTTTGGGTAACAGCACTCTTGCAGGATCTCCAGGCATCACTCTAAAAAGAAAAAAATTAAAGGTTATAACTGCAAATATCGTTATTATCGCATTTACTGTCTTCATCAGAATAGCTTTGCCCATTCTTCGCATCAAAGTCACCTTTTAGACATAAGTTGGCTAACTTGTTTTTGGAGTTCTTTTCTTTAAAAACAACACAGCAGCGATGATCACTACTATCACTATTATGCCCCCTAAAATCCACGTCAATGGCATTTTCGCAGGTCCTTCAGGCTTTTCTACCGGTTCCAGCGCTAGATATCCCCATTTCTCGAAGTCTAGCGAAGCCCCTGGGTGCTCTGTTTCATCTATCCATCCTTTAAATCTATCCGTTCTATGAGCAGTTAAAGAATAGGGGTAAGCAATAACCACATACGGGCAATCATAGTATAATATTTTTTGCATTTCCTTTACTATTTCAACTCTTTTTGTAATATTTACCTCTACGTGCTGCTTTTCGTAAAGTTCGTCATAATTAGGATTGCTGTAAAAACAGTCGCTCCACCAGCCTATTTGATCCGTTGTAAATACCGATAGAGCAAAGTCCGGGTCGATGTCCCATCCCCAACCCCACAGGTATAAATCCATTTCACCGGATAAGTTTACATCAATCATTGTGTCAGAATCCACGATATTTTTCTCTTTAAGCTTTATTCCTATTTCATTAAGCCACTCTTCTATTAATGGAAGCATGGCTATCTCTTCTGCGTCACTTTCATCAACCCATATTGAAAATTTCAGTTCCCTTTTGTCTTCAGGTATGGTAATGTTTTCATCGGGTAAATCAATGACTCCATTATCATTTAGGTCAACGAGTATGTACGGTGGTGTTTCTCTGATGCCATCATTATCGACGTCTAAATATCCAGCTTCATCCAATATTTGATTGGCTTTTGACAAGTTGAATTCTATTACTTCATCTTCAGATGGTTCCCAGTAGTAAATTTTGTGCTGTGGAGTTAATATCGATTGGCCAACTTCCCCTAATCCTTTTAGTGCAACTTCCACTAATTCGGTTTTATTTATTGCATGCGCTATGGCTCTTCTAACCCTTGTATCTAATAATGCTGGATGCCCCTTAGATTCGGTTAAATCCTCCCAACAATTAAATCCAAGTTCCATTATTGAGAGGGAAGGATAAGCATAGGTTACTATGTTTGGCTGACCCTTTATTTGTTCATAAGTTTCTGTTGATAGGTCTATGTAATCCAGCTTTCCAGCTAGGAAATCAGCTATCATTGTTGATTCATCAGTATAGTATTTGAATATTAGATAGTCGTATTTGGGTGCACCCATGAAATAATCTTTATTTGCTCTCAATTTTATGTACTGGTCTCGTACTGCTTCCTCAAATATAAAGGGTCCGCTTCCAATCGGTGGAAAGTCTTCTTCAAAGCACGTTATGTTTGTTTGCGCAGCTATTGGGTCAACATTTTCCCATATGTGTTTTGGAACAATGAAGAAGAAGGGCTGCCTGAAACATGCTAAAGGCTCGCTGAAATATACTTTAACAGTATAATTGTCTGGGCACTCTACTCTCTCAACAGTAGATAGATAGCTTATAACCATACTTTGCTGATAATCTGGTCTGAAGTATGGATAATCAATTATATAGTCAATTGTAAACTTAACATCTTCTGCGGTAACGGGTACACCATCATGCCACGTAGCGTTTTTTACTATGTGGAGGGTCCACACTTTTCCGTCTTCTGAAACCTCCCAAGACTCTGCTAGATCTGGCACGGGATTGTTGTCCGGTCCATAGCCGTTTATTGCCATGTCATAAATTAAACTAATCACTTGAAAAGAGCTACTCATTATGGCGTTAAACGGATTTAAGCTATCCGGATAGCCCATTACACCTACTACCAGGGTTGTCTGTTCCTCTGCTGCTACTGCGCCAAATCCAAACATGTAGACTGTTGGAAATAGAAGAAGGAAAGCAAAGAAAACCGATATAGATCGTTTGCTCAACATTTTTCTCCCCAAATTTTCTTATTTATCATTTTTTTTCTTTTATATGTAAATATAAATTTTTCTCCATTCTCCATTAAAGTGATTTCACCTTCTTGCAAAGTTTAAAAAAGTTAGGTTAATAAAAAAATGTTATAACATTAGTTTGAAAGGGGAGTTGAAGCAGATGGTTTGTGAAGAAAAATTTGTTAAGCCTAGCTTTGTTGATGTTTATCCTAATGATATGGCTATATTCCTCTCCATCGGTGTCGTTAGAGCAAGGTTCAGAGAATCCTATAAGGAAGCGAAGCTTATTAAGCCGGGAAAAATATGCGAATATACTATTGAGATGAATAATATTGCCATTCAATTTAAGAAAGGCCATAAGGTAAGACTTGAAATTTCAAGCAGCTCATTCTCCTATTTTCTTAAGAATCAAAATACTGGAAACGACATTGGAACAGACACTGAAAGTATCGTAGCAAGGCAAAAAATCTATCATAATAAGGACTTCCCATCATATCTAGAACTTCCAATATTAAAGCAACTAAAGTATTGCAAAAAATAAAATTAATTTTTTAGGTTAAACTTCTCTTTTAAGTATTCTAAAATTATTTGATATCTTTTTCTCCTGTGTCTAGGTTTACCTAGTATACTATGTTCATGACTTCCCTTAGTGAATATAACTAGTCTGGCTTCTTTTCCAAGGTATCTTAATGCGACATAGAATTCTGTTGATTGATCCAAGTAACATCTATAGTCTTCTAAGCTATGTATTAGAAGGATTGGAGTTTTCACGTTTGTGACGTAGGTTAAGGGGCTTTGGCGTTCATATTTTTTCCTATTTTTCCACGGATCTCCGCCTATTTGGTCTGGATCGAACCAGAACCCTATATCACTTGCCCCAAAATCAGATATCCAGTCTGATACACCGTTCTCACTTATTGCTGCTTTGAATCTGTCTGTCTGCGTTACTATCCAGTTTGTCATATATCCTCCGTAACTTATTCCGGTTACAGCCATTTTTTCTGGATCAGCGGTTGGATGCGTTTTTAGGAAGTAGTCTATTGCCTCCATTATGTCTTGATAATCTCTTTCACCATAGTGTCCTCTGATGTCCGCAAATTCCTCCGAATAACCGTCACTTCCTCTCGGATTAGTATAGACAACCCAGAAACCTTTGTTTGCTAAAAGTTGATGTAAAAAGTGAAAGGCGTGACCATACTTCCCCTTAGGTCCACCATGTATAAATAGAACAACAGGTGCTTTTTTATTGTCTTGCAGCTTTGTTGGAGGTAATGCCCATCCCTCGACTTCTACGCCGTCACTTGCTAAAAACTTAAATTTCTCAGGCTTAACAACATTAATTTCCCTTAGAAGAGAATCGTTAAACCTTGTGATCTTCCTATCTTCATCTTTATCCTTAACATATACCTCTGGTGGGCTTGTCTCAGTCATTTTTAAATAAGCGATTTTTTCCGAATCTCTCGAGGCTGTAAATGAAATTATAACGAAATCACCCACCAATACTTCTTCTAATTTCTCTTTGAACGGATTTACGCGATAGATTCCCACACTACCCCTATCACTTACCTGAAAATACACATGGTTATCTGTCAGCCACATTGGATATGAGGTAACGAAATTTGGGCCTTCCACATCGCTTGACACGGAATATATTGTATTTCTGTCAAGTTCTTCTGTTAGATTTTTTGGTTCTTGACTTCCATCGCTAGGAACTATCCAGACATTATAATGAGACGCATCGCCTCTTGGGAAGTTATGTCCTTGGAAAACCAAGTATTTATCATCTGGGCTCCACTCAACAGAGAGAATATTCATATTACCTTTAGTTATTTTTAGTGGTTCTTCCGGGTTTTTTAGGTCAATTATAAAAATGTCAGATATTAGTGGCTTTCTCCAGTCTGTAACAGCAACATACGCTATTTTATCCCCTTTATTTGAAAAGGAAGCGTATGTGACGTTGAAGTCTCCCTTAGTTAACTGTGTAACAACAGTGGAATCCGGATCAATAGTAAAAATATGGTTTCTATACTGGTCTACAAATCCTTCACCGTCAAACCATATAGGCAAATCTCTAATTTCTACGTAATCTTCATCTTTATCCATTTTTCTTCTAGGTACAGGACCCAAAAAAAGAATTAGGTCTCCTTTCGGGCTCCAAGCAGCTTTACTTATCCCTTCTTTACGTTTTAAAAGAAGTCTCGGTTCGCCCCCTTCAACACTAGCTATGTAAAGAAGATTTCCCTTTTCTCCCTCTTTTAATCCTCTCTTTGAAATAAAAAGTATTCTTTTCGAACTTGGATCCCATCTAGGCCATGTATCTCCTTCCCCGCTAAAAAATGTTTTTTGCTCTCCGTTAATAGCGTCGACAACCCATATTTCGTTTATGTACTTGTTTTCTTCCAGAGAGCTTCTGATCACGACCATTGCAACATATTTTCCATTGGGAGAAATTTGAGGGTCTGAGACATATGTTATTTTTAAAAAATCATCTACTTCTAACGTTTTTTTATTGGTCATAAAACACCTCCCCATATACTCAATTATTTATTCTTCCTTGTACACAGCATGCCACTGTTTGATCTAAAAATATTTTGCTTCATGGTTTCACTAAAGGAGTATCTGAACAAAATATGTATTGGTGGTAGTAACGAATTATTTAAAATATACCGAAATTGGGATTCAATATTTTGAAATCGATCGTGATGGGAAAGCCAAAATTCCCCCAATAAGAATAAAACGATATGCTCTGTGATAATCAATCTTACAGATTTTTTAAAATATTTATTTGTTGTGGAAATCCATATAAAGGAAAGTATGTAAAGTACAATCCATTAAACTAAAAGTATCACAAAGCATGATTAACTCGTTACTTTTATGACATTTTCGATAAATTTCTTGCTGTTCATAGATTTTAGGCACATCATAGATTGTACCCATTCTTTACAGTTAACTGGAAAGATTCTAAAGCACCCATCAATGCTAAGTACATTCAGCACACGGGTACTTTTAGTGCCCGTAAATTTAATATATAAGGCAGTTCTATACTTTAGTTTTAATTAAACTTATTTAATTATGAGTCTACTTTGCAAATATTAGATATGGAATGTTTTAGATTCAATATTACACCGAAAAGATACACTGAAAATTTATGCCGCCAATTTGAAATACCAGTTATAAAACTCTTCTCATAATATGTATACTTTGCTTGAAAAACCTTTTAAGAAACGATGTGTAAAAAATTTTAACATGGAAAAATGAAATTTAATATTTTAGTATTTTTGGGTAAGAGATGGAGGTATATAAGATGTCTTGTAGGGAAAACCTTACAAAACCTAAGTATGGTGTAAAAGCGAAGTATAATGTTTGGGTTCCAATGAGAGATGGCGTAAGACTTTCTGCTGACGTATATATGCCTGACAAGGAAGGGAAATATCCTGTTATTTTGATCCGCACCTATTACGGTAAACATAAAATGGATCTCTCAAATAAAGAATGGGGAGAGTTTATTACCTATTTTGTTTCGCGTGGATATGTTGTGGTTATCCAGGATTGCAGAGGCAGATACGATTCAGAAGGAGAATTTTACATTGAGAAATATGATTTTGACGATGGTTACGACACTGTGGAGTGGTGTGCAAAACAAGAGTGGTCCAATGGGAACGTGGGGATGTTTGGATGCTCCTATCCAGGTTGTCTTTGCTGGTCTGCTGCAATTTCAGGAAACAAACACTTAAAGTGTATTGCCCCCCGAGATGCCACTTCCGATGACTATTTTAATGGAGGATTCATGCGTGGAGGAGTAGTTCAAGGATGGCTAGAATGGTGCTTACACACAGCTGGCAAAACTTCCAGAGAAAATCTTATTAAGAAAATCGATTGGAACAAAGTATATCGACATCTTCCCTTGATCAAATTGGATGAATATTTGGGCTTTAATTTTCCATGGTGGAAAGACTACTTTAAACACCCCTGCTATGACGAATATTGGGAAAAGTTAAGTTATGAAAAACAGCACGATAAAGTAGCTGTACCTTCTCTAAACATTGGCGGCTGGTATTCAACTTCTGATATCGATGGCACTATAAGAAATTTTGTAGGAGTCACGAAAAAAGGTAAAAAACTGCCTTCAGGTACTCATCACAAGCTTTTTATCGGCCCATGGCCCCACTGTAAAATCACTACCTCATATGGTGAAGTAGATTTTGGCGAAAAAGCAAAAATTGATTTAAAAGAGGTTCTTTTGAAATGGTTTGACTATTGGCTTAAAGGCAAGGATACTGGTATTATGAACGAGCCCCCAGTTAAATATTTTTTGATGGGAGCCAATGAGTGGTGTGTGGCTACTCAATGGCCTCCTGAGGGAACCACTTACAAAAAATACTATTTGCATAGCGGAGGTAGGGCAAATAGCTTGCTTGGGGATGGATGGCTTGACACCAACCCACCTGAAGACGAACCTTATGATCAATATACTTATGATCCGGATAATCCTGTTCCATTTCCTTTAGGAACCGAGGAAAATGTGATACTTGATCAGCGTGTTGTTGAGAGGAGAGACGATGTACTTGTGTATTCTACTCCTCCTCTTGAAGAAGACGTAAATGTTGTGGGGCAACCTCGTGTAAAGCTTTATGCTTCTTCCTCTGCAGTAGATACCGATTTTGTTGCTAAGCTTGTTGATGTTTATCCTAATGATATGGCTATATTTCTCTCCATAGGTATCGTAAGAGCGAGGTTTAGGGAATCTTACCGGGAAATGAAACTTATTAAGCCGGGGGAAATCTATGAGTATAATATCGAAATGAACAATATTGCTATTCAATTTAAAAAGGGACATAGAATAAGACTTGAAATTTCAAGTAGTGCGTTTCCCTACTTTCTTAAGAATCAAAATACTGGGAACGACATAGGGACAGACACAGAAAGCGTAATTGCAAGACAGAAAATTTATCACAACAAAGACTTCCCATCGTACTTAGAACTTCCGATATTAAAGGAACCAAAGTACTGGAAAGATAAGTGATATATGCTCGAATTTCATATTGAAATTTTTCTTTAACCTATTTAGAATTTGATAGCTATTTCATGGTATCAGAATTATAATTGTCAGCTTTCCCGTCAGAAATTAATGATAAACAGGAAAGCTTGGTTGATTATATCTGATATTTTGATTTTATTTTCTAAGATAACTTGCTTCCTCTGTTATTGTTGTCCAGAGTTCTCTAACGTAATTTGAAACATCGATCTCCTCCGCTCTGTGACAAGCCACAAAGTGGCTTCTTTTAACTTCAAGAAGCGGGGGTTCTTGAAGTTTGCATTTTTCGGTGGAGTACATACATCTTGGATGAAACCTACATCCCTCTGGGAGATTTATGGGACTTGGTGGTTCGCCAGTTACCATTAGTCGTTTTATTTTTCTAGCTCCAGGTGTGGGTAACGGTGCTGCTGATAATAGTGCAGCAGTATATGGATGCATCGCATTACCGAATAATTCATCGGTATCGGCGATTTCTACGATCTTACCTAGGTACATTACAGCTATTCGATCACTCATATGTCTAACCACTGTAAGATCATGTGATATGAATAAATATGTCAAGTTTAATTCTCTCTGTAATTTAAGAAGAAGATTAAGTATTTGGGCCTGAACCGAAACATCTAGTGATGATGTAGGCTCATCAAGGACTATTAACTCCGGATTAAGTATTATTGCTCTAGCTATAGCTATTCTTTGCTGTTGCCCTCCGCTAAACTCGTGAGGGTATCTATCTAAATGTTCCTCTCCGAGGCCGACCTTTTTTAAAATATCAATTATCCTTCTATTAATTTCCTTCTCTTCTTTGATGCCGTGAATTATAAGAGGCCTCTTTAAAGCTTCTTTAACAGTCATGCGTGGGTTCAATGATGCAGAGGGGTCTTGAAAGACAACTCCCATATGTCTCCTTAGCTTTCTAAATTTCCTTTCGCTCATGTCAGTAATATCTATATTTTTAAAAAATATTTTACCTGCTGTTGGTTTTATTAGTTTTAGAATCATTAATCCGAGCGTAGTTTTTCCAGATCCTGATTCACCAACGATACCTAATGTTTCTCCTTTACTAACGTTAAAGCTTACACCATCCACAGCTTTAATGTAAAGAGGTTTTTTAAAGAATCCTCTTTTAACTGGGAAATATTTTTTAAGTTCTTGGACCCTTAATAGGAAATTTTCTGTTTTTTGCAAGGTTTAACCTCCATAGAGATGACATGCCACAAAGTGGCCCTTTTTCAATTCAATAAGTGGTGGTTCTTCGACCTTACATTTTTCTGTTGCGTGAGAACAACGTGGATGAAATCTACATCCTTTGGGAGGATTAATGGGGCTTGGAAGAGTTCCTGGGATGAAATTTAGTTCCTTCTTACGCTCAAAGCTAATGGGAAGACATTGTAGTAATCCTTGTGTATACGGATGTAGGGGTTCTTTAAAGATTTCCTTTACAGTTCCGATTTCAACTATTTTTCCACTATACATTACTGCTGCTCTATCGCCAGTTTCAGCTACCAGACCGAAGTTGTGAGTTATAAGTATTATTGACATTTTCTGTTTTCTTTTAATATCTAGAAGTAAGTCCATTAACTGAGCTTGAACTGTAACGTCCACGCTGGTTGTTGGTTCATCGGCTATAAGAAGTTTTGGTTCACACGATATCATCATGGCTATCATTGATCTTTGTCTCATTCCTCCGCTTAGCACATGGGGATAATTTTTTGCTCGAACCTCTGGGTCAGGTATTTTAACTTTTCCAATTAGATCAACTGCTTTATTCCAAGCGTCCTGACTAGGTAAGTTGAAGTGAACCATGGGAGCCTCTGCCACTTGGTAGCCGATAGTAAACACTGGATTAAGGGATCTCATAGGGTTCTGAAATATCATAGCTATTTCCCTTCCACGAATCAGACGCATTTCCTCTTCACTAAGTTTTAGTAAATCTGTGCCTTCATAGAGTATACTCCCACCCACGATTTTCCCCGGATAAGGGACCAGACGCATTATCGAAAGGGCTGTAACGCTCTTACCACAACCTGTCTCGCCCACTAAACAGAAAACTTCATCTTTATTCACTGTAAAACTTACACCATCTACGGCTTTTACTATGCCTTCACTTAAGTAAAAATATGTTCGCAAATTTCTTACATCTAAAAGAGGTTCGTTCATTGGATCACCATTTTCAGTCTTAAACTTTAAGTTTTGGATCTAGTAAGTCTCTAAGGCCGTCACCAACTAAATTAAAACCTAGTGCAGTAATTACAATGAATATCCCTGGGAATGTAGCAATCCACGGGGCTATCACAAGCTGAGATGCTCCCTCAGCCAACATCAATCCCCAGTCTGGCGTTGGAGGTTGCGCGCCAAAGCCGAGGAAACTTAACGCAGTGGTTGATAGGATTGCAGCAGGTAAATAGAGGGTAGCTAGCACGATATTCACAGGGATGACATTAGGCAGTAAATATCTGAGCATAATATTAAAATCTGATTCACCAATTGCTCTCGCGGCTAAAATAAATTCTCTATTAACTAATGATTGTACTTTAGCTCTAGTTACTCTAGTGAATACAGGCCAATATGTAAGTGCAATAGCAACCATAACGTTAATCAACCCTGGTCCTATTAACATTACAACCCCAAGAGCTAATACTATTGGGGGGAATGCCCAGACCGCATCTCCTAGAGCTGATATTATCTTGTCTACCTTACCACCAAAATATCCCGCTATAATTCCTAGTGGTACACCTACAAAAACTTCGACAAAAACAGCTAATAGACCTACTCCAAGAGCTATACGAGCACCATAGACTACTCGACTGAATACATCCCGACCAAGAACATCTGTACCAAAGGGATGACTAAGAGAAGGAGGTTGAAGTCTATTAGCTATATCTACTTCAGCGTAATGTTCTATTGCAATAAATGGTGCGCCTATGGCAATAATCGTAATACCAAGTATCAACACTACACCAACACAAGATGCCTTATTGTACCGTATTAAAGAAATAATGGTACTCATAAGTCTACCAGTAGTTTTTCTAAAGCTATTCAAGTTTGCAAACACTATTTATTCCACCTCTAAGAAATGTTATACTTCTTCCTGTTCTAAACGTATTCTAGGATCCAAAAGTGCTGCAATTATATCACCTAAAATGTTACATAATACCGTGAGTACTGCTATTATAAAAACAATGGCTTGAACAACTGGATAATCTTGCTTTACTATGGATTTATAGAGTAGGGACCCCATTCCGGGCCATGCGAAAACTGTTTCAATTATAACAGCCCCGCCGATAATCCAAGGAAGATACAGAAAAAACATTACTGTAACGGGTATCAAAGCATTTCTTAAAGCATGTGACAGTATAACTTTTTTGGATGGAAGTCCCTTTGCCCATGCTGTTCTAATATAGTCTTCTGTTAAAACCTCTAACATTTCGGTTCTTGCTGTTCTCGCAGATGTTGCAATTGAGGGTAATGCATATGTTAAAATAGGGAGAACTGCAGATTTAACTCCAGATATCCCTGAGATAGGAAACCATCCTAGACGGAGTCCAAATATGAGCATTAACATTAAGCCAAGCCAGTAGGTAGGCATGGAATAAAAGAACGTTACTACACCCTCAATTAAATTATCTATAAATTTTCCTCTTTTTAAGGCTGCTATTACACCTAGAGGTACCCCTATAATAAATGAAAGTAGTAAAGCTGGAAGCGTTAATACAATAGTATAAAACAATCTGGCTTCAATAAGATGAGCAACGGGTTGCTTATGTACGTAGGAATAACCCATATTGCCTGTCAACAGGTTACGAAGCCAATATAAATATTGAATATAGGCTGGTTTGTCTAAACCCCAAGTTCTTTTAAGTTCCTCTATTCTCTCTCTAGTTGCTCTTTCACCAGCCATAAGTTCTATGGGGTCTCCGGGTACTAGTTGCATTATTAAAAAAATAAAGGTTGGTACAAGGATAACTATTACTGCACCTATTAGCAATTTCTTTGTAACATAACGTAGCATCGCTGACAACTTACTTCCTCCTCTTTTCTGCACTGCCACCTAGAATTTTGACACTGTTTATAAATAGCGATTCAGGTATAAGAAGGGCCACAAACGGTAACATGACATGTAGAGTAGAGTAACTCCCAGTTTGAACTACTTTAGCGTCATTGAAGTATAGTGTTCCAAACGGCGGCATAACATGCAGTCCTTCAACGGTTTTACGTACTGCAGTATACTCTTTACTTATGAATAGAGGAATCCATGGTGTATCATTTAATAGTATGAGTTGGATTTTAGTGTAAACATTTGTTCTTTCAACCGGATTCAATACTGCTGCCCTGTCTAGTTCAAAGAGTTCATCCACCTCAGGGTTGCTGTAAGTGTAGTTTCCCATTTCACTATGCAAAAGATAGGGCAAAATACCTGCAGGATCGAACCATGAATAGAACCGGCAAGCTAATTCAAAGTCCCAGTTTCTCGTTCTATCCCTGATATAGTCGTATGCATATTCTTCTATGTTAACTTTAATGCCAATTTCTGCTAGTTGAGATTGTATCAACGGTCCTATTCTTTTAAGTCTAGGTTCATCGTATGGCACAAGTAATTCAAGTTCTAAAGGTTGTCCATTTTTATCAACTATTCCATCACCGTCAGTGTCAACCCATCCTGCCTCTTCTAGGAGGCTTCTAGCTTTTTCTAAGTTATATGCATATATGCTTTCTGCGTATTCTTCCAATGAAACATTGTAGGCGAGCATTGACGGAGACATATAGGTATAGCATGGTAGCACTGTATTTTCTAACGTTACTGCGATAGCATCTCTATCTATTGCATACATCATAGCTTGACGTACACGTACGTCATCTAGGGGTGGCTTTCTTACATTAATCATTATGTATTCAACGCCAGGTGTTAGAACTTCGTAAAGTGTTACATCTGGGTTTTCTTTAAGTCTTGAAATCGCGTCGACTGGAACACCTCGTACTATCTCTACATTTCCTGCTTCTAGTTCACTTATTCTTGTAAGGTCTTCAGGAATAAATCTTACAATTATTTCGTCGATATAAGGGTTTGGCCCCTTATTTTCAACGAAGGGTAAATTCGTTTTGTAAAATTCGTTTCTCTCTAGAGTAACATGAGATCCTTGGACCCATTCTTTAACTTTATAAGGACCTGAACCTATTGGATTTAGATTAAAAGCGTCGTCACCTACTTCCTTAGCTGTTTTCACATCTACTACTGCTCCGTATACGTTTGTTAAGTCGTTATACCAAACGTATGTAGGCGGACCGCTAAATATTATTTTTATGGTTGTTTCATTTATGATTTCATAGTCTTCGACTAATTCATAATCTGAACCATAGGGACTTAACTGTCGATATCTTTCTATGCTATCAGCTATAATTTGGGCTGTAATAGGTTCTCCGTTCGAGAATTTGGCGTCTTCTGGCACCTTAATAGTTATTGAGTTGTTGTCCATGGTTACAAACTCAGCTAAGTCTAGGACAATACCCATACTCTCGTTAAAAGCTGTAAAAGGTTGAAAGATTAGGTCATGTACTTCGTTCGACCAACTTACTTGTTGAATATCCAGACCTTCAGGTTCTTCAGGTATAGCTATGGTCAATGTTCTTTTGTATTGAACTTTAGGTGGCAATGTGAAATAGTAAACTGCAACACCAACAGTTGCAACTATGATTATCAATGCAATAATTGTTGCTTGGGTTTTTGTCAACGCTCTTCTAGATTTTAGATTTTTTAGAACTCCCAATTAGAACTCCCCTTAATTTATTGCTTCAAAAAGTATCTTTACTTAACTTTGATATATAAATATTATTCCCCAAAATTTATGATTATATTATATTATACATTTATTTTTAACAAATTTTTATAATGCATAATTTTATTTTTTATTATTTAGTAACATCACACTTAATAGACACCGTCAAAATATTCGATGATATATGTGAAAGTTGTTTACCTAAAAGATGGAGGGTTTAAGTGTTGTATGATATTGTTATCAAGGATAGTTGGGTAGTAGACGGTACAGGAACACCAAGATTTAAAGCAGATGTTGGAATTAGCGGAGAAAAAATAGTTAAGATTGGCGAAATTCCTATTTCTAAGGGAGATATCGTTATTGATGCAAAGGGGGCAGTTGTTTGCCCTGGATTCATCGATATTCACTCCCATTCAGATCTATCAATATTAGTGAATCCGAAAGCTGAAAGTAAAATAATGCAGGGTATAACAACTGAGGTGATAGGTAACTGTGGTTTTTCGCCGGCCCCAGTTAAGGAGCCAGCTGAAAAGGAGCTAAAAAGAGAATTGGAGAAATATGGCTTAAATTTGACGTGGAGAACGATGAAAGAATATTTCAAGAGAATTGAAGAGAATGGAACTTCAGTTAATGTGGTTCCTCTTGTAGGATTTGGAACTATTAGAACATGTGTGATGGATTATGAAAATAGAAGGCCTACAAAGGATGAACTAGATGAAATGAAGGCTTTAACGGAGCAAGCAATGTTAGACGGGGCGTTTGGTCTGTCTACTGGTCTTATATATGTTCCAGATTGCTATGCCGACACCGAAGAAATAGTTGAGGTATGTAAGATTGTTTCACAGTATGGTGGCATATATGCTTCACATATTAGAGGGGAAGGGAGAACCCTCATTGAAGCGGTTAAGGAAGCCATAGAAATAGGGAAAAGAGCGAGTATTTCTGTTGAGATTTCTCATCATAAGGCGGCTGGTGTA
>Ga0180300_10000036_pt1 | contig 43617 bp, 51 predicted proteins | sample GuaBasSediGuay15_FD_121798 | JGI IMG/M metagenome (GOLD analysis project Ga0180300, IMG submission 121798) | Subseafloor sediment microbial communities from Guaymas Basin, Gulf of California, Mexico - Guay15, Core 4569-2, 21-24 cm | ecosystem: Environmental > Aquatic > Marine > Hydrothermal...
AAATACTACGGTGCTGAACGAATTCATTAAGAACTTAAAAACGGTAATATCCAAAATAGATCTAACCAAAGAAGAGCAGGTGATATATCTAGGCAAGATTGCGGTAAGAGTACTTAAAAGTACTTCCGATATAACCCTCCAGGTAGGGCCAAGATTACCACAAGCACCTGATGTAATGTGCAGAGTATTCTGCATAGGCATATCACCAAAGATACCGAAATTTACGCCATCAATGCGTCCTCTCAAGAGATACTATTTATCTCGGATGAGGGTGAGCTTAAGATTTATGATGGCCCCATCATTGATAAGGATATTTGTGTTCAAAAGACTATCGAAATGACTAGAAAATACCTAGTTAGAACCTTTAATATCTCGAATCCTGATAAGATGTTTAAGCGTGTTGATGTATGGCTTGGCTCAACAATAGTGAATGGTACTATTTATCCAATATGGTGTGTTTCAGTATGGTTTAAGGAGAAGTTGGGTGGTCATATTGTCTCATACATTGCTAGATTCCTAGCTAATAATGGTACAATAATTCTTGCTGGATCCCAAGGAATTATGGACAACCAGAATGAGGTCATTCCCGACTCCCTACTATCAATAATAATTCTAGTTGTAATAATCGCCACTACTGCAACGTTAGTTATTATTCGTAAGAGGAGAAAGGCTCGGAAATTATAGGTAAATTATCTCAACTCATTTTTCCTTACCTTCATCTTCTCCTCTTTAAGTGTCCTTCTCAAATCTGATTAAAGAGGATATGCCATTAGTTGTGCAGATCTATCATGTTAATCTTATATAACTGAACAGTACACCTGTTATAGTGGCGCTGGTGGAAATCGATGAGGCAGAGCGGATTTACGTTGCGAGCAGTAGTCTTAGGTCTCTTCTTCGCACTCCTAAACACTTGCATAAACACGTATTTAGGGATAAACTTTGGAATTGGTATCAGCATGGGTGTACTGGCTGTCCTTATAGCTTATGCTCTCCTTAACCGCTTAAGCACTAGCCGCCTATCCTTAAGGGAGCTGTCCTTAATTTATATTATAAGCACGAGTTCTTTATCGGCGTATTGGGTGCTTGGCATTGCGATTTTCGCTGTAGAGCGGTTTGAGGATGCTTCATTTCCATCATGGCTTCTTCCTCCAAGGGAGATAGTGGCAAATAAGATCTTAAGTATCCAATATTGGTTACCCCCAATAGCGATGTTGTTCACACTCGAGATGTTATCAACAATATTAGGTCTTGTATTCTGCTATGTCATTGGGAACGATCTTGCTTCCGAGGAGAGAATGATTTTCCCTAACATCGCTATGTCCGTCTCCTTAATACATGCATGCGATAGGGGTGGCGAATTGGTTAATAAGGCTATGAAGGCTCTAGTGATTGGGCTAATTGTTACGCTACTAATTAAAATATCTTCATTTATACTTAGTAAGGATCTAATGACAATTAATCTCTCCCCCTATCTCCCATATAATATACCTCTCATAATATCTTTTAACTTAGGTCTCATGGCTCTAGGCTACATATTGAGTGCTAATACATCGTTAAGCTTAATGGTTACAGGAATGGCCCTATACACCTTAATAAGTCCTATCCTTTGCTCTAGGGGGATTATTGAATCCTCGCCTGACATTAACAAATTGTATAACTCCATCCTCTTCAAATTCTCCCTATCGCCTGCACTCGGTATATTCCTTTTAGGCAACGCCATTCTCTCTATATTACTCGCGCTTAAAAAGTATTCCTCTAAAAGGGAAGCTACTTATACCGGGAAGAGCTTTCTATACCTGTATAGCTCACTGTGGCGGAGGATATTATCGAATAGGAAGCTTCTCTTAGTATGTCTCATACCTACATCAATAATCTTCGCTTTAGCTTACATATTAAACCCTCTTAGTCCAAGCTCAAGATATCTCTCCTTAATATTCGTCTCTTATGCCCTATTTCTGGCTAGCTTTATAGAGTTTACGATATTGACCAAAATGGCAGGAGAGACTGGTATGACCATGGGTATTTTAGGAATAGTACTATATGATCTGCCGATACTCATGAGCGGGTATAGTGGATACTCAGCGTATCTAGCGCTACCTTACTTCAAGCCATCCACATGGACAGGCCCTAGTGTTGTAGGTCTTATGAAGTACAGTGATATCCTAGAGCTAAGGTTTAGGGATATAGTTAAAGGGAAGCTCATTGGATGGTTGCCAACTTTCATACTGAGTGCCTTGCTAACGTTGTTCCTTTGGAAGGAATTCGGCTTTGGAACCCCCGATATGCCCGCTCTTGGATTAATTCCATCGCTAATGTATATACGTATGCTCGCCACTCGTAGTATAACTGGTGGGGGCATATTGAACTTACGTTCCTTCATTATAGGGGGTGCTGTGGGAGCTCTCTTAGAGATGCTAACTCCTGTTTCATCCATGGGAATTGCGTTAGGATTACTCTTACCTCCACAATATGCAATCCCAATCGGAATAGGTGGATTAGTACGACTATACACTGATAGAAAATATGGTACTAAATATTTTAGAGAGGAGGGATTGTTATTAGCCTCCGGAGTAATGGCTGGTTCGATGGTAATTGATGTAATCATGACGATAATTGCTACGTTCATAAAACTATGACACTATAATGCTATAAGATTCTCATTTAAAATTGGGAATACGGCATGTCAATGAACCTTTACCTCTATATCTTGCTCTCGCTTATCATATATTGGTGATTGTATGCGAGTGTATATACTTGCTGACATGGAGGGAATAAGCGGAGTGGTTCGAAGAGAGCAGGTAAGTGGAAGCGGTCCCGAGTATGAAGAGGCAAGGCTTCTCCTAACTAGGGACATAAATGCTGCCATAGAGGGAGCATTAAATGGAGGCGCTACTGAAGTAATAGTTAATGACTTACATGGGGCTCGAGGCGGTTGCAATCTTGTTCCAGAAGAATTACATCCAGAGGCTAGGTATATTTGGGGACATGCTAAGTATAGACATCCTCCCCTCGAGGATAGATTCGATTGTGCTTTCCTCATAGGTTATCATGCCATGGCTGGAAGCGAGAAGGGAGTCCTTTCCCATACCATGTCCTCTAAATCCATATATAGTGTTAAAGTAAACGGTGTGGAAATAGGGGAAATCGCAATAGATGCGGCAATTCTCGGTAGTTTCAATGTACCCGTCACCTTGGTAACCGGCTGTACCGAGGCCGTAAAAGAAGCGAAGCGTTTCCTTGGCGATGAAATAGAAGTTGTTGCAGTAAAGGAAGCTTTAGGTAGATTCGACGCTATATGTTTAGCTCCAGCGAAATCGCGTCAATTAATAAAGGAGGCTGCAGAAAGAGCTGTTAAGAAGGCGAGATCAATAAAGCCATTTAGGTTTAAGGCCCCTGTTGAAGTAGTAATCGAATTCTTCCACTCGAACTTCGCGGACTCTATATCTAGACTTCCTGAAGTTAAGAGAATAGGTCCTCGAAGTGTGAAGATTGTAGCTGATGACTTCCTTAGCGCGGCAAGATTATTAGGCTGGTATTAATTGAATTCACTATGCGTTCCATTGCGTGAAAGAGACGTTTCACGCAAAGCGAGTATAAGCGTTAGATATAAGCTATAGCTCAGCCTCACGCTAAGGGTAATAATTTTTCGAACCCTATGTTAATCCTGTCCAACTTCAGCAATCTATATTAGCTAGAAGTATGATGAATGTGCACGATGACGGAAGAGTTCCTACGTAAGGTGTTTACCAGTTTAAAGGATATGGTATCTGCTTTAAGTGCCTTTGGTGATGTAAGGTCGGTAGTTGTTTTCGGATCTGCTGCTAGACTTAAAGATTTTGTTAAGGATATTAGTGATATAGATGTTTTAGTCATAACTCGGAAGAGGCCAAGGATACCTCATTATGGATTTGAGGTTCACGGTGCTGAAGTTAGTATAACGATTATGAGCCTTGATGATGTACGTAAGATTTTTGAGAGCGGTCACCCTCTCGCATTTATGCTATATAAATATACCAAGGTGCTTGTAGATGATGGAACGTTTTCTACCTTAATATCTACGATAAAACCTAAAGTTACGGAACGTACTTTGAGAATTCTGAGACACTCTACCTTCGTGGCATTAGGATTAGGTCTTGAAAAGTACTTTGCTCAACTATATCGAGAGGCTATCTCACATGCATATCATGCAGTGAGACACATGGTCCGATATAAAGCGTGTCTCAAGGGTGTTGATGCCAATAACTTCCCTATATCTGATGATGAAGTAAAGAGTTTTTTACCCGAATATGCCAAGGGTGTTTTCGAAAAGCTCGTTGAGCTCAGAAGGCGTAAAATTGGTAAGGAAGACTGTATGAATGCATTGGAGGATTCCAGGAAGTTAATATCCTCTGAGATGGGTTGTTGTATTCCATCTTTTCGTGATCTAGAACAGCGGATATTAGAAGAGAATGGCCATATAGTCTCTGTTATGCTTGAGGAGAAAACATGTTCTGTAGAGGTCTCATGTATTGTAAGGGTAGACTCATGTTATAGGACATTAGTACTTAAATGCAATAATAAATAGCTCTTATGTTACCTTTAACATCCTCCTCAATAGGGTATTAGTGGCAATCTTAATGCTTCTCCTCTCTCAGCTGACCTCGCTGCTGCTATTGTTACCTCTAACGTTTTCACTCCCTCTATATATGGAACTTCTGTTTCCTCTCCTCTCTTAATGCATTCTATGAAATGCCTATCCTCCTCAAAGAATGGATCAACGCTTGGCTTAAGCACTTCTACTTTATCTCCTTCTATGACTTTACATTCCCTTCCGCTAGCAACTATTTGAATATGTCTAGATACCACTCTGAAACCAGTAGTCATTCCTGCTGGTTGAGCAGCACAAGTACTCGTCACTACGCCTATTGCTTTTGACTTAAATACCATATTCACTATGGACGCTGACTCTATGTTAAAATCTGGGAGGTCGTTTAATAGTTGTGTCTCAAATGAGGCAAACACTAGTTCTACATCGTCGTTTAAGAACCATCTAGCAAGGTCTACTTGATGAGTGGATTGCTCTACAAGTTGACCACCGCTTAGTTCCTTTCGTCTCCACCAATGCTTTCTATCTCCAACAACTCCACCATATCGCCATGCCTCAAATAGAGCTATTCTCCCTCCTTTCTCATGAAGTATTTTTCGTGCTTTTCTGAAGGAATCCATAAATCTCAATACATAGCCGACTTGCGTTATTATACCTGCCTTCTTAACAGCTTTTAATATCTCAACTGCCTTCTCCAATGTAAGTGCTACTGGCTTTTCAACAAAGAAATGTATTCCCTTTTCAGCACATAGTATCTCCTGATCAGTATGGCTAAAGGGAGGTATGCATATGAAACAGGCATCAAGTTTTTCTTTATCAAGCATTTCATGATAATCCTGATACGCCTTACCGCCATATTTACGGGCAAATTCCCTTGCTCTTTCTATAGCGATATCGCAAAAGGCTACAAGTTCTACATCATTCATTTTCACAAGTCGTTCTACATGAGCCTTTGCTATACTACCACAGCCTATGAATCCGACTCTCACCTTCACTCTATCACCGTTATGAATGTGCCAATGCTAAGTATATAACAATTACATGCTATCAATGGCATATTGTTCGAACGAAAGCAGATCTTGCTAATGCTAAAATGGAAACCTATTTCCTATCTCTCTTATCCATGTGAATCTAGGTATTTCTTAACTTCCCTAGCTATGGCTCTTGCAAGAGGTACTGGAACGGCCTCACCAACTTCGTTAAATTGTACATCTCGTCCTCCAATAAATATGTGATCATCGGGAAAGCCCATAAGTCTTGCGTGTTCCCTTACGGTAAGAAGTCTATCTCGAAATGGATGTATAAACCTAGATGAACCCATGACCGTAGGCGCTAACTTGTAAGGATGTAGCCGTACGAAATTTGTATATACCCTATGTTCAGCACCTCCATAATGTATTAGTGCTTGTCCCCATTTTAATCTCCTTATCTTCTTCAATTTTCTAGGAGACAGCGGTACGTATTCGTGATTGGGTATATCATGTATATCATCTGGCTCTGGAAGATCCCCTATAGCATCAATAACTCTAATTTTACGCTTAACTTTAGGCGGTCTTATAGGGATATTGGATATGAATACGCGTAGTCTTCTTGATGGCGTACCATAATCTTCAGCTCGAAGCTTATTGAAGTATATCCTTTCATAACCAACTCTCTTAAACTCCTTCCTTAAAGCCTCCGCTAATTCGCCCTCAAGTATCCCCGGTACATTTTCCATCACGAATACTTTTGGCTGTATATCCGCTACGAATCTTATAAAGTGAAGTACAAGTCTTCCTATGGGATCCTTATACAATCTATCTAACGGATTTGGATATCTACGTGCATTAGCTCTAGTAAACGGTTCGCATGGCGGTCCTCCTATTATGACATCCGGTTCATCTCCTATATAGTCGATGAATTCAAGAGCATCAACGTTTTTTATATCGTCTACTACTATCTTCGTTTCTGGAAAGTTAGTAGAATAGGCCTCAGCCACGGGCTTAAAGTTTTCTATTGCGCCTATGATCTTGAACGATTCTTCCTTGAACCCTCTTGAAAACCCTCCTGCTCCCGCGAATAAATCTATAACCTTATACATTTTCACTCAATTCCTCCTCAAGCTTAGCTATCTCTTTCTCTAGGAACCTTATAATCTTACTGTTATCAAATTGCTCGAGAGGGGCACCACATACTGGACATCGAAAATAGTGCTCCATAGCTACATCAAACGTTACCACTGGGCATCCTTTACCACTAGTACATTTGAAGAAAGTATTTGCCCTCTCATATTCTAGTCTTTGCTTAAGTATCTCTAAGACTCGCCTCTTCCTTCTCCTTATTAGCGCATATATGTTATTGACATTTAGCTTCCAGAAATAAGTATACCACCTCGTATTTGGATCCATAACCTTCCTGTACGATACAATCTGATTATTGTGAAGTTGATACAATACTCTCCTTACATCGTTAATTCTCATTCCAAGCCTTCTAGCTATCTCCTCATCCCTCAACTCTCTATTACTATCCTCAAGCATTACCTTAACTACCTTAGCGTGTGTCTCGCCGAAGAGCATTTGGACAAGTTTAATTACATTCTCAGGCATGCTTATCGCCTTTACTCTCACTACTTTTCTTATTATCTGAAAGACGGACTACCTTCTTTCCTCTCTTTGAGGGTATTATTTTTATTTCAGGATTAGAGAACTCTTTTAATAATTCTTTTCCCTCGAAGAATCTATCTAGGAAGACCGCTAAAGCTGCACACTCGCTATGTGGTTGGTTGCCTATAGCGACGTTATAATCAGCCAACTCATAGACTTCTCTTGGAACTTTCTCCGCCCCCACTATTACCAATATATCCTTGTTCTCCTTCTTTATTTTATCTAATACATCACTTCCTTCAATATTTTCCCCGTACATGGTAAGATGAACTACAATACCTCCCTTTTCCTTCCATTCACGTATTATTTGTCTCCATGGCTTCCCCATCTCTATGAAAAATGGTCCTCCCCATCGCTTCACGACGTCCATTACCTTCCTGTAAAGTCTTTCATCGATGACATCTGAGAATATTATACCATCTGCTCCAAAGGCTCTAGCTATAAGCGCTACGTGTGTACTTATCCTTTTATCTCGTTCAGGCCTATGTCCCATCCGTAACACTACCACTCGTGGCATGAGCTAAAATATGCCCTCCTAGCCCACTTATATAGTTTTGTACATGATCCATTAAGGCATGAGGTACCTCTAGTTCTATTAACGCTCTATCCCTTATATCTATCACCCTCATCCTCAACTTATTAAACTTACTGAAAACTATGGGGAGTTTCTCAACAGGGAGTGCGACCTTAAATATGCGTACTTTGGGCAGGAGTTTAACCATAATCTCACATAACCTATCAATGTTGTATCCCTTTGTAGCAGATATGGCAACTCTATACTTAAAGTTCGGTAACACTTTCTCCACTCTCTCTATGAGTTCCCCATTAGAGATCTTATCTATCTTATTAAGAACTAGTATAATGGGTTTCCCTAAGACTCCTATTTCGCTTAAAATCTTCATGGAGGCATCTATTTTACGTTTAATTTCATCTATTTCTTCACTTATATCCACAACTAAGAGGATTAGGTCTGCATATATTAATTCCTCTAATGTCGTGTAAAACGCCTCTATGAGCAGGGGTGGAAGATCCTCGATGAACCCTATTGTATCCGAGAGCAGAAACTTGTATCCCTTAAAGTTTATCAATCTCGTAGTCGTGGATAATGTTGAAAATGGTGCTGAACTTACAATTTTAGATTCCCTTGCTAATCTATTGAATAACGTAGTCTTGCCAGCATTTGTATATCCCGTTAGAACGACGAGAGGTATCCCAAGCGTGAATCGTGCTTTACGCTGTATCTGCTTTTGTTTTCTTATTTTCTCTAGTTCTCTCATTATATGAGCTATCCTCCTTCTTACAGCACGATAGTACACGTCCACTTGGTATCCTCCAGGTCCACGAGATATGCCTGGTAACTCCTTCATCCTGGCTCTCCTGACAAGCTCCCGTATCCGCGGTAGCTCGTACTTCAGCTTAGCCAGTTCTATCTGAAGCTTAGCTTCTTTTGATCCTGCATGCCTAGCGAATATCTCTAATATTAACTGGAAGCGATCAATCACATCAACTCCAAGTTCCTCTTGCAGGTTAAAGACCTGATTGGGACTAAGCTGATTATAGAATATCACCTTCTCAGCATTTAACTTACTTATCAGTTCCTTCAATTCCTTAACCTTACCAGAGCCTATGTTAAACCTTGAGTCAGGATATCTCTTTTGGATTAAAATCCCTACTACTTTATATCCCGCTGCCTCTGCTAATGCCTTAAATTCCCCAATATTTATACGCGGTAACTGGGAATCTATACGCCCGACTAAGATAACTCTCTCTCCTTCCCTATCCTTCATATTGTATCACTCTTTTCTTTCTCCTTCTCCCTTCTATCTCTAATAATAACGATATCGCCTAAAGTTAGGGAGAATCTTCTCGATGGAGCCTCAGAATACGAGTACGTGCTTTCTCCAACTGGTTCTAAAAGCTTTATCTTTAAAATCCTCTCAAGTCGTCGAGCCATATCAAGAGTCGGAACTAATTTTCCCTCCTCTATACGCCTTATCACGGATTCCTTTTCACCTAACTCTTGCGCTAGTAGCTCCCGCGTGAGCCCTAGACTTTCTCGAGCTTTACGAATTCTAATATTGTAATCCTCGACTATCTCGTATTCCAATTCCTCAAGACGTGGTACAGTTCTCCTACGTGTCGGCCATGTTCTAACCTTCGTATAACTTGTAGTTGATCTTGGCACCTCCCTAACTATGTACTTGCTATAACGTTTAGCACATGTGCTACATACATTAAGTAATACTCCGTCCAAGCGAATTCTCGTGGGAGGTCCTTGTATTCTTGCTCCACATAACTCACATTCCAAGTTTACACCAAAGAACTTATTGGCAGGTCGCGTAATAAACCTATTGCAATGAGAAGATCTGCTAATGAAGATGAGATATATAAGCTTAGAATATTGGCGGATTTCCTCTTTGGGTATGGCGCAGGGGACGCTCTTCTCAAAGGTAATAATATTGAAGTTGAACTTTCCAGAACGACTGGTAAGATAAGACATGTGTACGTTGATGGAACGCGTATAATGACCATACGAGCGCATGATGGAATGATAAGTCTCTCCATTGAAGGTGCTGAACGATTGAGGAGGAGATTTAAGCCTCCTAAACTCAGAGTAATTGTTCGCAGTGATGTCGTAGACTTCATAAGGAGGGGAAGAGACGTATTTGCTAAACATGTGATTGACGCTGATAGGGATATACGTCCTGGGATGGAGGTTCTAGTGGTTGATCAGAACGATGAGCTATTGGCTGTTGGAAGAGCTGTGTTAAGTGGCGAGGAGATGATACTGTTAAATAGAGGTGTAGCCGTTAGAGTAAGGAGGGGAATAAATGAGAAGGATAAGTCCAAGACAGCTGAGAAGAATGACTAAGAAACTGGGCGTTGAGATGAAGGAGTTAGAGGGAGTTACTGAGGTCATAATAAGAACGAGTGAGAAGGAAATAGTTATTGAGAACCCACAGGTTCTAATCATGAGTATCTCAGGACAAAAGGTTTATCAAGTGATGGGTGGAGAGGAGAAGGAAGTTGAGTTAGAAAGGAAGAAGGAAGTTATTGAAATAAGCGAAGAGGACGTACAACTGGTCGCCTCGCAAGCTGGAGTTAGCTTAGAGGAAGCAAGAAAAGCTCTCGAAGCGACAAAAGGAGATTTAGCAGCTGCTATAATGTTACTTAAGGGAGGTTAGTCTTCCCTATCAAGCTTTGGTAACGTAACACCTCTTTGTCCGAAATACTTACCACGATATGGGTTTAGTACAGGACTAGTGAGCTTAGCAAAGATCACATGTGCAAATCTCATGCCTCTACGCAACCTTACTGGGAATGGTGCTCCTCTTACTTCTAATGTTATCTGTCCCTTAAACCCTGCATCGATTATGGTTGGTGGAATTACCAGACCTATTCTAGCGAAAGTTGAACGTAACTCCACAAATCCCATTAAATCGTTAGGTAACTCCAAGTATTCAAGCGACGATATGAGTACATGCTCAAATGGTCTTATTAGGAATTCCTCACCCTCCTCTATTTCAAAGAAATCCCCTATGTTATATCCACCGTTCTTCATGAATTGTGTTATGTCGAATACCTTATCCGTTCTCTTAAGCCTGGCTATTTGATCTCCTATCCGGAGATCTATTCCATTCTCACGCAGTGTGCTTTCAGTGAATGGTTTAACTACTAGCCTTCCGCTTTTGATATAATTACGTAAATCGAAATCGCTTAGAATCAATGTAGTCTCCTCCCCTATAGCTAAGGCTTAAACTAATATATGTCGGTATCTCCGTAAATAATACATTCTTCTAGCTAACGGCCACTCGTCTATTACTTCGTATCGTAATGTACGTCTACCATAATGCACTATCTGCGATCCAAGAGTTGAACAAAATCTACATCTATACCTGTAACCATAATCTACTTTACCACAAACCTTACAGAACGTTATGTCCGGAGTTATGCTGAGGAGCTGTACATCACTTCGTAAGAACCTCAAGAGAAGATGTCTTAATGAGCTTTTGCTTGGTACATGTTCTCCGGTTAATATGTTAAGTATATGTCCTCCCTTAGCTAACGTATGAAGGCGACCAGCAATAGCGAAGACTTCATTAAGTGGAATGTTGACATCGTCAAGATCACATGCACTTAACACTCCCTCTCTCCTTAATGCCCGTGAGAAGAATACATCTTCATCGCCTATTGAGGTAAGACTCACGGCAATATTTATATCATACTTATCGCCTATCTCCTTAAGGTAATTATTCACGAATACTAATTCTCTTAACGATAGATCTAAAGCCTCCCTCAATGTCGTCTTGCCGAACAGCATAGAACATGCATCAATTAATCCGACGAAATTGATTATATATATGAAATTCTCTTCTACCCCAACAACATTCCTAACTATTCTCCTTAGCCTTTTAGTAATATAACTATGTTTTAACTTAAAGGTACGCGCTATGAGATCCATGTACTTGTAAAGTTCGTTAAGGAAGACGTCATTATCGTTGTGTGAGCTCATCGCTACCTTCAGCACGTTAATTGATATCACATCTGATATTACGATAGGAGCTACGATTCCCTTGTCCTCAGCTGTTGTCGTTAAACGAAGGGCTAAGTTCGAATAACTTACTATCTCATTTACCTTTTCCCCTTCATGAGCAACAATAGGCATTCCCCATCTCTTAATGCATGTTAATAAATCATTGAAAATGCCTAACGAAGGGCTATCCTTATTAAGTCTCACTACTAAAACACCGTTAAGTATCCACTGTCCTCTCTCCTCCCCTAGTATCCTAAAGACATGTTTCATTACCTCTAATGCCTCTTTCTCATAATCCCCGAGTCCTACTTTAATAACTTCCCTCATGGGATACATATCCATAATTAGTGTAACCTGCGTTCCGTTATGGATGAACGTTGCATAAATTAATTTAAGTAATGTTCTCATCATCATCTTTACATGTTCCTCGTTATATCTCGAGATGAGTGGCGCTATTATGTAGTTAAAGTGATCTATGATTTGATCTCCTGAAACTAGCCTACTATTGCGTTTAAGTACATTACATATTAGGGTGAGTAAATCGGAGAGATCTTTATCACCTAACGGCATATTCCTTACGAAATTAGTGATAGGATACCTTATGCTTACTACCTTAAGTGGCCACTCATAAGTGTTGTAAATGCGTATTGTTCCATTTATGTGAAGTCGTAGTACTTCGCTTGGTATGACTCTTGAGAATGTATATTCCTTAAACATGACCCCTCCAAGTATATATGCGTTCATATCTTCATTCTCTAGGATCCTCTCCATAATGGAACATGGAACTGCTATCAGAAAGATTTTATCACAATATTCTGGATATCCCGCTTCGTTAAATGCCTGATACATCGCTACGTAAAGCTTAACAATTGATGATACGTCACTTCCAATCTCGTCAAACTTCTTCATGACAACGCCACTTACCTCGTTTGCAATACGCCTCGGTATTCCTACCTTCTTAACTAAGACCTCACGAATTCCCTCTTCACTAAGTTTAATGGGATATTCTCCTATCGGATCGTAAATTATTTTCGTAGTCCTTTCGCCTTCTACTGAGATCTTTTTCAATGAAGTTATTATATCTCTACCTAGCTCCGTAATGTGATATACTCCAGATTTTGGATCCTTCCTCACTAGCCCTGCGTTAATTAACTTTTTCAAATGGAAATGAAACTTCCCTGCCTCATCCTTCTTTAAACCTAGTCTATTCAACATATTGCTAAAGTTTAGAGGTCCCTCCTCATTGAGTATATTAAGTATGTTGAATCGTACAATGTTTGCGAGAGCCCTAATTACCTCTATTTGTGTCCTCGCCTGTACATCATTAGACACTAAGAACCACCAAGGTGTCGTATCTAAATAAGTCTTACGCGATATTTAGCCTTTATCTTCGCACTTACTAATATCATAAAGGGGAAATGTTTTGCTCGTTAGAGTACATGAATACCTCTTAATAGTACACCCTACAATATATCGTCCAGGCGATGATACAATTGCTATGATTGATGCTATACATAAGGAAGTAAGGAAACTTTCACGAAGAGAAAAGGCTCTTGATATGGGCTGTGGATGTGGTATACTTTCTCTAATATTAGCTAAATACTTTAAGAAAGTTATTGCGGTAGATGTAAATCCACTTGCAGTTAAGTACACCATATTGAACGCTTACATAAATGGTTGTAGAGAGAGAATAGTTGGTATCTGCAGTAATTTATTCAACAAAGTGAATGATATAGACTATGATATGATAACGTTCAATATCCCTTACCTAATAGGCGCCCATCCTTACGATCTAGCATATAGTGGCACAATCGATCTAGTTAAGAACTTCCTTAAAGAGGCTTCCTATCGCATCTCCCAAATAGGAGTCATATTATTTACGTGGCGATTGCCTATCTTAGCTGAGAGCATGTGGTTTAAAATAATTAAGGATTTATTAAGAACTGTAAGTCTACGGTGGGACATCGTGGTAAATAGGGAAGTTTCTGATGAGAGAATAATTGTGATAAAAGCTATGAGGGGGTGAAGATTATGGGAGATCTCGACGTTAGGGTAATCTTCGTAGAGCCCCTTTACGAATTAAATATAGGGTATATTGCTAGGGTAATGAAGAACTTTGGCTTTAAGGAATTATATTTAGTAAATCCTCAAGTAAAGCTAGGTATGCAGGCTAGGATGATGGCAACCCATGCTCAAGATATACTGAATAGTGCTGTTATCGTTAAAGAACTTGATGATGCTATAAAGGATGTTGACTTTCTGATAGGAACTACAGGTAAGCCTGGTAAAGATCACAATGTAGAGCGTGCTGCAATAACACTTTCGGAATTCATCTCGCTTATAGAGGAGTCTAAAGTGTTCGGAAAGCTAGGTATATTGCTAGGAAGGGAGGATCATGGCCTTCCTAACGAAATCCTTGAAAGATGCGATATAGTAGTTACCATTGAGGCAAACCCTGAATATCCTATACTTAACGTATCACATGCGGCAGCTATAATCCTCTACGAGATATATAAATGTAAGGTAAGAATCCCACACTTTATACATGAAGCAAAGGGGGAGGAAAAGGAACGTCTCATAAAGTTCTTTGAGCTCTTACTTGATAAGATAGACTATCCTATGGTCAAGAGAAAGCGCGTCTTAATAGCGTTTAGAAGATTACTTGGTAGAGCATTGGTAAGTTCAAAGGAAATACATGCCTTATATGGCGTATTTAGGAGGACATTATCGCTCTTAGATAAGTGCTCTGAGAAAAATTTATTTCAAGGATAGTATATTCTTAAGGAAGTGAGGTGTTTATAGAATGCCATTAAGACCAGGACGTTGCTATAGACGGATAAAAGGACCACCATATACTAGGCTTGAGTATATCTCGAGCATACCTCCTGTGAATATAGCAAAGTTCGAAGACGGTAATCCACACGGTAACTTCGATACTACATTGCATTTAGTCGTACTTGAGGATGGTCAGATCAGGTCAAATGCTCTTGAAGCTGCAAGAGTTATGGCAGTCAGATACCTCTCTACTGAAGTAGGCTCTCAGAATTACTTCTTCAAGCTTAGAGTATACCCACATCACATCCTTAGAGAGAATAAGATGATCGCTGGAGCTGGTGCAGATAGGCTCCAGGATGGTATGCGATTAGCATTTGGTACTCCCATAGGACGAGCGGCTAGGGTTAGAAGAGGGCAGGAAGTTATCACCATAAAAACATACTCGCAGTTTGTAGATAAAGCAAAGGAGGCATTAAGGAGGGCGGCGTCAAAACTTCCCATGCCATGTAGGATTATCGTCCTTAAGGAATCTGGGTGAGATCATTCAATGAATCGGGGTAAGGATAAGAAAGACCTTTATGGAGACAGAATAGAAGCCTGTATCGATATATGGGGAAGGATACTTGATGGTGAAATTAAGGAGAGAGCTGAAGCTAGAGATGTATTAGAGAGGTACTATCAAGAGCGGAACATAGAGCCAATACGAGGGAAGACTAAGATAGAGATATTCGATAAGGAGCTTATAACCCTCTACATTGTCGGGAAATACGGGCTTGGGGTATCTGAGGAACTGGATACTATCAGAAGTATATTTGAGCTTGAGGAGAAATGCGAAAATGCCTTCTTCAGAATTCTTAAAGGCGATAACGTCCGTGATGTAATGAATGAAGTCTTTGGAGTTAATGATGAACCAAGTCTCATATTTAGGGTATTGCGGTTTGGCTTAACATTAATGTTACTTGGTTTTATAGAGGAGGACAAATTCCTTACCGTTCTAAACAAGATGGTCGACGCATATGAAGATCTTAAGGATAGATTTCGGGGTTTTGCAAGATTCTATATAGCCTTGAAGATAGGTGAAGCAATAGCATTAGGGAAAGTTAGGAATAGCGTAGAAAAGGAGGCATTAAAACATACCCTCTGCCTTAAGTTAGGTTTCTCTAAGAGTGCTCCCCCTGACGAGATGATATATGACATGACTAGAAGCATATTCAAGGTAAACGACTCTCTCCTTAAGAGAATACTGCCTAAGGTTAAGGCTTCCTGAGAACTATTATATGAGAGTAAAGTCCTCCCTGATATATGGTTCGCTTATGTAAGACCTCATATCCGAGCTTCTTAGCTAGCCTTAGTGTAAGCTTACTTTGTATCGTGATAAGTGTAAGTGTTCCATCATCCTTAAGGATATTAAGAGAACTTTGTAAAAACCTTTCATAAAGTCTCTTAAGACCACGAGGTCTCATCCTTATTCCATAAGGTGGATCCGTTATTATCCTATCAAACTCAAAACCATGGAACTCTCTGTCTAAATTCCTCGCATCACCTACCTTTAGTATAACCCTATCGCTCACTCCCGCTGCCTTTACGTTCATGAATGCTCCCTTGACAAAATTAGGATTAATATCCATTCCATATAATTTAGCTCTTGGAAGCTGCAATGCCGCCTCTATGAGTATAGTACCCCCTCCGCACATCGGATCTAATATTAATTCGCCATTCTTCGCACCCGAGAGCTTTACTAATGAATAAGCTATTGTGGGCCTTAAAGATGATGGATGAAGGAATCGTCTATATTCCCTATCATGTAATGGCTTGGGACCAGTCCTATCAATTCCAATTATGAACACATCTCCTATCACCTCTGCGTATATTGTTATATCTGGATACTCTAAGTCAACAGGAGGTCTTATACCGTATACCTCTATTATTCTATCTATTACTGCTTGCCCTACAACCTTTGCTATATCCAAAGATGTATACTCATGTTCGCCCTCTCTCTGAGAAACCACTCCAATTCTAGTATGCGGCGTGACGAATTCCTCAAACGCAATTTCCTTACAATATTCATAAATGTTTCTTAACGAATTCTTATCTTTACCTACCCTCGTAGTACCAAGGAGAAATATCACCCTCTCAATGCTCTTAACGTTAAGTATTTTGCTTAAATCGAATTCTTTTACATCTCTAATCAGGACTCTACCTCTAAGTCCGTATGGTGAGAGTAAGCACTTCCCGTATTTTAAAATACCTTGTATGTCTTCTGCAGCTACATCTTCTAACCCTGGTATTGTAGTGATGAGTATATCCTTTATGAGTTTCCTCATATCCGTCCTCACGCTCTTATCTAAGATACCATGTATGATAACGCCTTTATAAATCGCGCTCGTGCCCACTCCTCAGCTCTCCTCATATCAATTATTAATGCTGTACGGTAGAGTAACGCTGAGTAAACTGCCTTAAGAAATTCTAAGACGAAAACATTAGTATGTATGTCTCCGCATATTATTATGGTATCAACTGGCGTCTCACGATAGACAAAATATTCGTCGCTTATTTCGCCAAGATCCTTAGCCTTCTCTAAACTTCCTTTCGAGACAACGAATATTGCAATAACATCGGGAATTGACATTCCTTCACGTGCTGCTTCTGAGAGAGCAAATTGTAGTAATCTCCTTAGTTCGCTTTCCGTGATAGGTGGCTTCTCTACGAGCATTTTAATTACAACAGACATCGTTTATAGTTTAATTCACCTTGCTGATATCTGTTTTCAATAGGGCTATTACTTGTCTTACGTTAGACGGAATCTTTTGGGATGCCTTATACAGATTCCAGAGTGGGCTTTCCCTCGTTATCATGTACTTTATCCCATGCGACGATATCTTGTATATAGATATATATCCCTCCTTCCTCAATTCCTCAAGTACGGCTCGAACTAACGTGAGTGTAACAGGTTTCGTCGATAGGTTGGCAATCTTCGCAAGCTTCTTACATGTAAATGTGACGACACTCCCTCTAGCATCCTTTATTAACTTTCCCAATGCAAATAACGTTAATCGCTCTATGTCCTCATAGCGCTCTATCAATAGAGACCCCCATCTTAAACATAGCGCTTAAAAAGTAAAGTAGCTTTCCCACTAATGGTGGGGTGGATATCGCAGAATATGATGCAGACAATATCTAGATATTATTTATTTATGTAAAACGCTTTATAGATATCGTGATTATGCTTAGAGCCCCGATAGTGCATTACTCACCTGCCCCAAAGGATGTAGTCCGCGTTGCCTTAGACATGCTAAGATTACATAAAGGCGAGCTACTTTTTGACTTAGGCTGTGGTGATGGTAGGATATTGATAATGGCAGCTAAGTACTATAATGTCAAGGCTGTAGGAATTGAGATAAGACGGGGATTAGCCAGGATAGCAAAAGAGAACGCTAAAAGAGCAGGCGTTGCTGATCTAGTCGAAGTAATAAGGGGTGATTTCTTTAGGATAGACTTATCAAAGGCTGATGCAATAACGCTTTACCTATCATCGAAAGTAAACGAGGCCCTTAAGATGAAGTTCATTAATGAACTTAGGGATGGAACAAGAATAGTATCGATATTCTTTCCGATTCCATCGTGGAATCCAATAGAAGTACGTAAAGTCAGAACTCCCATAAAGGACTTCAACGTATACCTCTATGAGATGAATCCAGAGATTAGACGTTGAGACAAATATTTAAATAGGTGAGCTCTTAAGGATGTAGGTACAAATCCTAAAATCAATAATAGTCAGTTTGAGTAGGGGATTGAATTTGAGTTTAAGTATAGAGAAAAAGCTGTATATTCCGGATAGCTCAGTCCTAGTAGATGGTACTTTAAGGGAGGCTATAAAAGAGGGAAGGATAAGCGGTGATATACTCATCCATATGTATCTCGTTCGTCACTTTAGACAACTGATGGCTGAGGGTAGAGGAGAGGGAGATATAGGACTTCGAGAGATTGAGCTAATAGGGAAGATATGTAAGAAAATGGGACTAGAGGTAATATTTACTCATGAGTTACCTGAGGGCTTTAGAAGCGTAAGAGAAGTGGAGGACATAGACTTAATGTTGTGTGAGCTAGCGAAAGAACTCAATGGCATTCTCGTTACCAGTAGTAGCATTCAATACAAAACAGCAAATGCATTGGGCGTTAACGTCCTATATTTAAGGAAGAGTACTGGAAGGGAGTATACCTTTGAGAAGTTCTTCGATGAGAACACTATGAGTATCCACTTAAAAGAAGGATGTCCACCTTACGCCAAGAAGGGAAGGCCAGGAGCTTGGCATTTCGTGATGTTACGTAAGGAGCCTATGGGACGCGCTGAGCTTGAGCAAATAGTTAGGGAGATAGTGGAGGCTTGTAATACTCGAAGTGACGCATATGTTGACTACGAGGGTAGTCACTCGAGATTAATACAGTTAGGATCCTACAGAATAGTGATAACGAAGCCCCCTCTCTCGGATGGTCTTGAACTGACGATAGTAAGGCCGATAGTCAAGCTTAAGTTAGAGGATTACAACTTACCCGAGAAGCTCATCAGAAGGCTTGAAGAGCGAGCTGAAGGAATACTGATTGCTGGAGCTCCTGGTATGGGTAAAACAACCTTTGCCCAAGCACTAGCGGAGTACTACTTAAGGAGAGGTAAGATAATCAAGACTATAGAGTCGCCAAGGGATCTACAGCTCCCTCCTGAGGTAACGCAGTATTCAAAGGCTAGAGCCACTCCTGGGGAACTTCATAACATCCTGCTCCTATCTCGACCCGATTATACAGTATTCGATGAGATGCGCACTGCTGAGGACTTTAAGCTGTATACGGATCTAAGGCTGGCTGGAGTTGGTATGATTGGTGTAGTTCACGCGACGACACCTATCGACGCTATTCAGAGGTTTATAGGAAAGGTAGAGCTGGGTATGATACCATCAATAATAGATACTGTGATATTCCTTAAGAATGGTGTTGTAGATAAGGTCTATGAACTGGAGATGGTGGTTAAGATACCATATGGTTTAAGAGAGGCTGATCTTGCTCGTCCTGTAGTAATGGTAAGAGACTTCCTCACTGGCGAGCCTGAGTACGAGATATATGTCTTCGGCGAAAGAACTTTCGTAGTGCCGATACGTAAACCCAAGTCACATATTGAGCTTAGGGCTAAAATAGCGCTAGAGAAATTCTTAAAGAGGTACATTAGAAGCGAGGATCTGGAGATAGAGGTAACTAGAGACGGAAGAGCCCTAGTTAGAATGCCATCCGAGTACATACCTCTGATTACTGGAAAGTATAGAAAGCGGTTAGAGAAAATCGGAAGGAGATTAGGGCTTGAAATAGAGATAATACCTAAGGCGTAATGTGAATTTCCAAATCTTCTGAGATAAGGTTAATTATTTTAATGCTGTATTTTTGATAGGAGGATATCCAGAGAATACTGCTATCACCTGAAGAGGGATAGAAATGAAAAAGAGAAGCTGTAAGGATTGCATATACTTCATGCCTGGTAGCAACCTATGTATTAAATATGGTATTCGAGTTACGGATGTAGATAAGCCGCCATGCGAAAAGATGACAGTTACTAACAATAGCGCTGTGCTAAGGGAGGAGCATATAGCCGAATTAATAGAGGCTGAAGCCTCAAGAGTTCAGAAGGAGTCGAAGAGAAGAAGGAGAACACGTTATGTTACGCAACTCGAGGAACCCCCAATAAAATATGGTCAAGTCTCCACTGGTATAGATGGTCTTGATAAAATACTTGGAGGTGGCTTCATAAAAGGGCGAACGTACCTAGTAGCTGGAGAGACCGGAACGGGGAAGACCATATTCAGCTTACAATTCCTGCTAGCAGGCGCTAGAAACGATGAACCTGGGGTCTACATCTCAATAGATGAGCCTGCCCATCAAGTAATACAAGGCGTTAAGAATCTCGGATGGGATATGGAGCCCTTCATAAAGCGTAGGCTGCTACAATTCCTTGATATGAAGGAGCAATTTACGAGAATGTATCTGAAAGGAGCGAGATCTAAAATGGAACCAAAAGATGTAGCAAATAGCATACTTGATCACGTAGAGAAAATAGATGCAACAAGGCTCGTAATAGATCCAATAGCACCACTCATGTATGCTCCAGTGGACGTACTCTGGGCTAGAGAATACTTAAGAGAATTGATATTTACTTTAGAATCAAAACGGACTATAACTACAGTGATGACGTCAGAAATCCCCTCAGGTTCATCCTCCTTAAGTAGATTTGGCGTAGAGGAATTCCTTGCAGCGGGTATAATAGTCTTAGGGATCATGGAGTATCAAGGAAGGATAGTAAGGATAATGTATATAAGGAAGATGAGATGGTTGCCCGTTCAGCCATCAAAGTATATATTTAGAATAGTACCAAATAGGGGCATAGTTTTAGAAGGGCCTTTAGATCTCCTATATAGTGAGGAGTAGCATAATGTTAAAGTCACTTAGTACGTCGCTACGTTCTATAGTGAATAAGATATTACGAGCTCCCGTGATAGATAAGAGGCTAATAGAAGAAGTAATTAGAGACATCCAACGAGCACTCCTCAAAGCAGACGTCAATGTCAAATTGGTCTTCGAGCTCTCAAACAGTATACGTGATAAAGCATTGAAGGTAGAAGTTCCTCCTGGCTTCTCAAGAAGAGAGGTAATTCTTCGCTTAATATATGAAGAACTCGTGAAACTCCTTGGTGGTGAAAGCAAACCTAGAATAGATATCGATAAGAGAAAGGGTTACGTCTTAATGTTAGTTGGAATCCAGGGCTCAGGCAAGACGACTAGTGCTGGCAAACTCGCGTACTTCTATAAGAACAGGGGATACAAAGTCGCGCTAATATGTGCCGACACCTATAGACCGGGAGCGCAGGATCAATTAAGGCAACTTGCGGAACAGATTGGTGTCCCATTCTTTGGCATGAAGGAAGCAGGTACTAAGGATCCTATAGAAATCGCTGTGAAAGGGGTAAAATACTTCAAGGATAGGAACTTTGATCTAATAATAATAGATACTGCTGGAAGGCATAAAAACGAGAAGGACTTAATGATGGAGATGAAGGAACTAGAGAAGAAAATAAAACCAGACGAAGTAATGTTAGTTATCGATGCTACAATAGGCCAACAAGCTGGCATACAAGCGAAAGCTTTCCATGAAGCGGTCAAGTTGGGAAGCATAATGGTAACAAAGCTTGATGGTACTGCAAGAGGAGGAGGAGCATTATCTGCTGTAGCTGCAACCGGTGCGCAAATAAAGTTCATAGGCGTTGGCGAGAAGATAAACGAAATTGAAGTATTTGATCCTCCAAGCTTCGTATCGAGATTATTGGGAATGGGCGATATAAAGGCATTAGTTGACAAAATGAGACAAGTAGAGGTATTAAGAGAGGAAAGTATAAAACGCATCGCAAGGGGAAAGCTAACGCTTGAGGACCTTTATCAGCAGTTAATAGCCTTAAAGAAATTAGGACCGCTTAGAAAGGTATTAGAGCTAATCCCTGGCTTCATGCTAACCCTAGATGACTCTAAAGTAGACCTAGCTGGTGAGAAATTAGATAAATGGATAGCCATAATGCAATCCATGACAAAAGAGGAATTACGCAATCCCAAAATAATAAATAGGTCAAGGATGCAACGTATCGCGAGAGGATCCGGAACTACTATAGCTGATGTGAGGGAACTGCTAAACTATTATAACTTATTGTCAAGGTCCCTAAAGAGACTTATGCGGAGGAGCAGAAGACTTGGTGGGCTTAGATTTCCAGGAATTGGAAATGTTTAATTTCCTCTGTGCCTTCAATTACTCGGATCTGTTTAAGAATAAAGGCCTAATAGCTCGTTGCATAGCCTATGCCCTCCTCATATCTCATGGAATACGAAAGGATACTTCCATTAACATACTCATAAGAGGTTACGGTAAAGACTATAATTTGATAAGGTTAATAGGACGTGAACTCCGTCATCTAAGACCTGATGAGAGGACTATATGGGGCATTTTAAATAAGGCGCTAATTAGACCGCGGACTAGCCTAAAAGAATTAAGAGTTCATTGGGGAGTATATATCATACAAGGTGAGCTAGACGACTTAAAGGATACGCTGAGATGTAGAGACTCAGTAGTTATACGTAAGACGTGTGAAATGAGCGTATTTAATATCGAAATAGAGGAGAGTTCGCCAATGCTCTTTATATTCGATCTTAATTTAAGTACCTTGACTGCAAATGAATATGAAGCACTAGGTCTGAGTAACGTTCCTAAGTATGCCATAGGTGATATCCCATTAGATCAAGCTATCGCTATAGTGAACTGGATATTGGATAATAAGGTGAGAAGATGGACGAGTCGATCCTAAATACCGCATTTAAGATACTTAAGAAATATTCATTATGCGATTCGTGTTTAGGTAGGCAGTTCGCTCTACTTGGTTCACATATGACAAATGAGGAGCGAGGGAAAGCAATAAAGACACTCCTCTTCATGAGAATTATCAGAGGTGAGGAAATAGATGAGGAGTTAGTTAAAGTACTTGCAAGGAGTAATTTCAAGCCTGCAATAGATTACGCAATCGCTAATTCAATAAATTTCAGTGTCAAGAGATGCTACTTATGCGAAGGCATAATGGATGAAATAAACACCTTAGCCATGAAGGCTATTACAAAACTAAGGGAGTATGAGTTCAATACATTCATTGTAGGCTGTATTCTACCAGCAGTTATACTTAGTAAGGAAGACAAGTTACGTATGGAATTCGACCTTAAATATGCAGAGTCCATGAAGAGAGAAATAAACAGAGAAGTCGGTAAGCTTATCCAGGAAAAGCTAGGTAAAAAGGTAGATTTTAAGGATCCTGAAATCCTCGTGCTAGTTGACCTATCTAAAAGGGACATCGTAATATCCCCTAGACCATTATTGATATATGGTAGATATAGAAAGTTAGCACGTTGGATATCCCAATCATTATGGTTATGTAAGTACTGTAGGGGAAAAGGTTGTAATGAATGTAATTGGAAAGGTAAGAAGTACGAGCTATCAATACAGGAACTCCTTGGATCAATACTCCTAAAGAAGACCAAAGGGACTAAGTTCATAATACATGCTGCAGGAAGGGAGGATGTTGATGTAAGAACATTGGGTAACGGCCGTCCATTCATAATGGAGATAAAGGATCCTAAAGTAATAAATATAGACTTAAAAGAGCTTGAGAAAGAGCTAAACTTTAAGCTAAGGGGCCTCCTTGAAGTCTTTAACTTAAGGAGAGCTAGGCGAGAGGAAGTTGCACTTATAAAGAGCTTATCGGAGGTTCGTAAAAAGGTATATCGGGCCCTAGTCTTTGTCAAGGATGAAATTGATGAAGAAAAGGTAAGGAAGATAGAGGAGAATTTACGGAATAGAGTAATAAGGCAGAGAACTCCTATAAGAGTACTCTCCAGAAGGCCTGATAAAATAAGGTTGAAGAAAGTCTATAGCATAAAGGTGATCCCCTTAAATAAACATCTTCTCAAAGTGGAGATCGTAGCTCAAGGCGGTCTTTATATAAAGGAGCTAATAAGTGGAGATGAAGGCAGAACAAATCCCAGTATAGCAGGAATACTTGGAACTACTGCCAGATGTTTAAGGCTCGACGTTATTGATGTAGAGGAATAGTCGAGAAGCAATCATTGAGGAAGATCAAATTAATATAGCTAGGTGCCGATATTTTATTTTAGTACTCCTATTTCCACACGCGGCAGCAATAAGGAAGTGAGAATATGTCGCTTAAAATATTAGAGGTAAAGGAGCTAACCTTACCTGAAGTAAGGAAACTACTTGAGGAGAGAGGTAAAACTGGAGAACTTAATCGCATGCAGAGGATAACCTTAGACTATCTAAGCAAATTCAGTAAATTGGATGCTGACCACGCGGTAAAGCTTAAAGAGGAGTTAATTGAAAAACATGGGATATCAATGTTTGCTGCGGTCCAAATAGTCAACATATTACCTAAGACGGTTGAAGAACTCAGAACAATCTTAGCTAAGGAGGGTAAGGTGTTTACTGAAGAGGATCTAAAGGCAATTTTGGATACTATAAGTAAGTATGCTAGTTCATCTGCCAAGGAAGAAGAGCAGCAATAAGTAGATATTAGGTGGTACCGAGAGTTATGCAACGCAGGATTCGTAAGGACGTTTCTAGAACCCCATATTATGAGGAGTATGCATACATACTCGACGTCCTCCCTTTCGCTCCACCTCGTGTAGTATCTCGTACAAGATGGCAGGGCCCTGTAGCTCAAGCTATAGGCGAGGATTACTTCACGCTTCTGGAGCTAATACCAAGACCTGGAGTATCTCTTGAAATAGGCGAGAGAGTTTTCATAGGTAAGGGAAGACGAGATAAAGTAAGTAAAATACTCGGTAGAATCTCATATGATGATCTTACTGCAACAGCGAAGGATGAACTTAGAAGAATTGTAGAGATGATAGTTGAGAAGCACGAAGAACGATTCGTAAAATTCTTCAATGAGGCACAACCATTAACTACGAGATTACACTCCTTGGAATTACTAAGAGGTGTAGGGAAGAAATTATTATGGGATATACTAAAGGAGAGGGAGAAAAAGCCATTCGAAAGCTTTGACGATATAAAAGCACGTACGAGGCTTTCGGATCCAAAGAAGGCAATAGTCGAGAGGATTTTAGAGGAGCTTACCGGTAATGAGAAGTATTATCTATTTGTTAGGTGGCGCAGACCCTCATTCTAACTAGCTTATCAGTAAGGTATATTACTATGTGATCGCCTAGGATAGCTAGGTGATCCCTTGCCCTTAACAGTTGTAGTCGGTGGCTTCTTCGGTGATGAGGGTAAGGGAAAGATATCTGCATACCTTGCTCTAAAAGATGATGTTGATATGGCTGTAAGGACCGGTTCCGTAAACGCAGGGCATACTGTAGTATTCAATGGGAAGAGATACAAGCTAAGACTGGTGCCAAGCGCTTTTGTAAATGAGAGGACGAGATTATTGATAGGTCCTGGAGCGAATATTAACCCTGAAATCTTGATTAACGAGATTAAAAGCTTAAACGTGGAGAACAGAATAGGAATAGATCCCCTATGTTCGATAATAGAGGAGAAACACATAATTGAGGATCGTAAAAGCGCTTTCCTATCAAAGAAAATAGGCACTACTGGTCAAGGAGTTGGCCCGGCAATTGAGGATAGAGTTAGGAGACGTGCTAAGTTAGCGAAAGATCTCCCTGAACTAAGACCTTATATCACAGACGTGCCATTGGAAATAAATAGGGCCTTAGATGAGGGGAAGAAAGTAATTATTGAGGGCACCCAAGGGCTTTTCCTATCGTTATATTACGGAACGTATCCTTATGTAACGTCAAGAGACACAAGCGCCTCAGGCGTATGCAGTGAGGCTGGAGTAGGACCAAAGCGAGTCGATCATGTGATTGTCGTATTCAAAGCATATGTAACCAGAGTTGGAGGTGGGCCATTGACAGGAGAGCTCTCAATGGAAGAGGCCATGAGGAGAGGATGGATAGAGAGAGCAACTGTAACTGGAAGAGTAAGGAGAGTTGCTCCATTTAACATAACTATGGCAAGAAGGGCAGTCATGATAAACAGCGCTACCCAAGTCGCTATAACAAAAATCGACGTACTTTATCCAAACGCTAAAGGTCTCAGGGAATACGATGAACTTCCAAAAGAGGCAAAGGCCTTCATAGAGACCATTGAGAAACAATTGGGGGTTCCCGTTACGTTAATAGGGACAGGAGAGGATGTTCATGACGTAATTGATAGAAGAGAAGAGCTTAATATCTCTCCCTGATATTCCTAAGCTCCTTTAGTATCAGGTCAAGCTTTTTATCTATCTGAATCAATAGGGAATATAGTTTAACTAAGCTAACTCCGTACTCTTCTTTGGTAACCTCTTCCTTCTCCTCGCCTTTCTCTTTTCTCCTCTTAAGCCATTCCTTAGCTGGGTGAACCTCAATTGACACGTTCTCGCCAATCCAATATACGTTGTCTACTTTAAGAAACTTTCCTTTTAATCACATAAGTAATTCTTACCCCTACCTAAACCAATAATCAGGTAACCACTTTCTCTCGGCTCTTAGCATATCCTCTAATAACCTTTCAGCAGTTTCAATAGATTTTACGTATCCATCCATTAGTAGTGCCTGCAATGCTAAGTCTCTATCACCACTTAATGCAGCGTCTATTGTGACCTCATACTGTGCCAAACGTTGGGTAAGGATACCCGCAATGGCCTTAGGTAAATAGCCTATATTAATTGGATGTATTCCCGTTGAGTCAACGTAGGCAGGAACTTCAACGACTCCCCATGAAGGAAGGTTAGGTATTATGCCTGTATTGAGAACATTAATACCTGGAAAGAAGATATTCTTATCTAAGGCTATAGCCTCCATAAGCATTACAACGCCTATTCCCTCCTCTTCGAGACCCTTGATCTTTAATAATTCCTTAACACTTCTCCTCCCTGAGGCTATCTCCCTTAGCATTCTCTCAAAGGGCTCTCTCACTTTATAATCATATATCGTTCCCTTGGGAAATCGTGGTATACAATACCTCTCCATTGCCTCCTTATACATAAAGAGATGAGGGAAAAACTCTGCTACATGTCTACCTCCAGGTGCGGGAATAAGACCAAATATACGATAGAGTTTTAACACTATGGCGTTCTCTCCCTTCTCAGGAATGCCCTCTCTCGAGATCTTTTCCTCCACTAGTGGATATCCCGGTTCCCCCTTAACCGTAAAATCGACAATCCAGTATAGGTGATTTATACCGCCTATATAGAACTCTACATCACTCGGTTTAACATTAAGATACTCTGCTATCTGCCATCTAACTCCAAATGCTCCTGTACATAATCCATAAGCCTTTACCTTAGTCTCCCTTAAAACGACTCTAGTAAGAGGCGTTAGAGGATTTGAGTAATTGAACATATATGCCTCTGGACATAGTTCCTCCATATCCTTAGCTATCTCCAAGAGAACTGGAACATGCCTTAAAGCGCGTATAATACCACCTGGCCCTACCGTATCGCCAACCGTTTGCTCAATACCATACTTCCTCGGTACCTCTACATCTAAATGAGTGGCCTCTACGCCACCAACACCAATTGTTATTATGACGAAATCCGCCCCTTCAAGAGCCTGCCTTCTATCAACATATTTTTCTAACTTCACCTCTCCGGCTTCTCCTCTCTTCCTAAGAGTACTAATAAGCTTCTCTCCAACCTTATACATTACCTCAAGTACCTCGGGATTTATATCAACAAGGGATACCGTTAGGGATCCACCTCTCGCCATCTCGCTTTGAGCAAGACCTTTTAGAAGAGACGGCGTAAATGTGAGGCTTCCCGCACCTATTAATACCACTTTTATCTCGTCTTTCAAAACTATACCCCCGTTCCTTAATGTAATATGTTAAGCACGTATTAAAGAGTAATAGTCTAGTCTTCGATTTACGGGATCCACTCTAGCTTTTCTATGCTTTAAAAAATTTTGGTGCGGCCGCCGGGATTCGAACCCGGGTCACGGGCGTGGCAGGCCCGCTTAAGGCGGTACAGCCGAGTCCTACCAGGCTAGACTACGGCCGCACCAAATCATATTTAAGTTAGCTCTCCGTTTTAAGTTTTCTCCATCTATGTTTCCTTTGAAGTAGTCTCAGAGGGAATAGCTAGATCTACTGCCTCCCAATCTTCAGGACTTAAAAGTATGCTTGCTAGAGCCCTTAAGTGTGCCTCGCTATCGTTCTTAACTATGTTGATGAATTCCTTGGGCCAGAGACCTAATATTATGAGACCTTCATTACCGCCTATATCAACTTCTCCCAGGAGATACCCTATGGTGACTCCTTGTACTTTGGATTTCGCTAAGAGTACATAAATCTGCCTATCAGTATAATCCTCGCCATCTGGTGTCTTTACTTTGACTATGGATGTAGAGACATAGTAGTTCTCTCTAGTACCCGCGCTTTCTAATAGGCTATCTATTATAGTTGGTCTAAGCACTTGGTCTGCCATCTCACTGGTATCGATGAAATCTAAGGTCACATTTCCATCACGGGTTCTTAACACTACATGCCATTCCTTCAAGTTTTTCACATACTTCCTAAGGAAGGGAGGTATAGATAACTTTTTCTTATACCATCCTAGGATTATTAGCTGAGTATGAGAGTAGCAATCGTCACATCGTTTAGCAATATAGCCGATGAATTATATAGGTCTCTTTCCAAGCTGATCAGAAATCTATTCCTCATTAAGGAGGGAACATCATTCATTATATTAATCAATTCCAGGCATCCCCTCCCACGTTCGCTTGACATGATGATATCACTTGATGAGCTTGAGGCATTAAGATTTTCGTTTATGGTAAAGCAAAGTGGCATTGTTCTTATGTTTAAAAGGAGGGAGAAGGAGGAGGAAGTGATCACACACGACGCTTATCCCAATGAGGATCTTATAAAGAACATCCTAAGTGAATCTCATCAGGTAAGCATTATCAATTTATTTGAAGATGATGCTTGTATAGCGTATACGCTGGGTATTATCGCGTCCTTAATAAGCAAGAATCTCAACCAAGTGAAGTACCTGGTAAAAGACGAATTACTTAATATCCTTATTAAGGGCTTTGAATACGGACGTAGACTAATGAGTGAGATCAAATAGTAGGTTGGCTATCTGAGCAAAATCTATTGGTCTAAGCATATACACGCGTAAACCAAGAAGAGGTTCTAGCTGCCTTAATGCTTCTTTTAATACCTCACTAGGTATTTTCATGTTCTTACCGGCTATGATAAGTGCTCTCCGAAGGGTCTTATTCCTTAGTGTAAAGAGCTCTCTAACTATACGAAAGAAGAACTCGTCGTCCTTAACCTTAAATGGAGGTACCTCTCGTGGGAGTATCTTCACAAGCTGTGAATATACTTTGGGACTTGGTAGGAACGATGAAGGAGGTATTGTAAGGACCTTTTCGACAATGCTGTAATAATTAGCAAGAATCGTTATCCTACTGTAATCTCTAGTTCCTGGGCTTGCATAAAGACGTCTAGCGAACTCAAGCTGAAATGTCAGTGCCGCTAGCTTAAACTTACAACGCTTCAATAGATGCTCAAGTAAACGAGATGATATGCTATAGGGTACATTTGATGTAATCTTATCCGCATTTATCGAAATTGTCAGCGCATCTGCATGCATTATCTCCACATTATCATATCCTTTAAGAACTTCGTGAAGTGCATTAACTAGCCTCCTATCTATCTCTATAGCGACGACCTTTTTACATTTCTCCGCCAGGAATAACGTTAACGTTCCGAGACCTGAGCCAATTTCTGCTACTATATCTTCCTTACTAAGTTCAAGAGAGTCGATTATCACGTCTATTAGGATAGGATCCACAAGGAAATGCTGACCTAAGCTCTTCTGAGGTCTTATTCCATGCTTCTTAAGCATCCGTAATGTAAACCTGATAAGTCCCTCTCTTGTGCGTAAAAACTTTTTATCGATCAACGATCATCCCTTCTTGATGCAATCTCATGCATATTACTCCTTTGAAATAGAACGCTTAGCTAAGATATTAAAACATATGAGAGCTAGAGTCGTGCTAATACAACTACCCGATGGTCTTAAGCCACACTCAGTCTACTTGAAGAGAGAACTTTCAAATAAGCTACCAGGAATTAGAGTGTTCTTCTCAGGAAAGGGTACATATGGTCCTTGTGACATAGCTTTCGATGAAGCGATTACTGTAGGGGCCGACGTCATAGTCCATTATGGACATCCTCCTATTAGGTATGCGAAAAGTGAGATCCCAATAATATATATGCCCGCTAAGATAAAGGTAGAAGTAGATCCTCAAGTCGTGATTGATGAGATAGCTAAGAGACGTTACAAGCGAATAGGCCTTTCCGCTATAATACAATACGTAGACCTTCTAGATGTGGTGTATAATAAACTTAAGGATATCGGAATCGAAGTTTACGTAGGTAGAGGTGCTAATGCTTATCGTGGAGTTGTGCTAGGTTGCGATTACTCTGCTGCTATAAGTATTAATAGCTATGTCGATGCCCATATAATCATTGCTAGCGGAAAATTCCATGGTCTAGGCCTTAAGATAGCAACAGGGAAAGACGTCCTTATTTATGATCCTCTTAGAAACGAGGTAATGTCTATTGAAAGGGAATATAGACGTAGACTCTCTCTTAAGCTTAAGCAGCTTATAGATGCCGAAAAGGCGACTCTTTTTGCTGTGATAATATGTAAGAAGGCCGGTCAGTTTAACATGATGATGGCCTTAAAAGCAATGCAGTTACTAAGAGAATCAAATCGTGAATACATCTCAATTATCGTGGATGAAATAACTCCTGCAAGCCTCGAAAACTTTACCTACGTTGATGCTTTTATAAACACGTGTTGTCCGAGAATCGCCATAGACGATATCGATAGGTTTAACAAACCGATACTCTCCCTTTATGATCTCAGGACAATATTAAAGGGGGAAGTGAACCAATATTCATTGAGGTTATGAGGATTTCAAAGAAACAACTCGAAATGATCATAGACAGCGTACCTGAACATCCTAATCCAAGGATAGAGCTTGAGCAGTACAACGTTCCCGGTCCAATAGCTGCGACTATGCTTTGGATAGCCGAATTTAAATACGGTGATATTCATAATAGCATCGTAGCTGATCTAGGTTGTGGTACAGGCAGGTTAGCAATAGGTGCCGCTATTCTCGGAGCTAAGCATGTTATAGGTGTTGATATAGATATTGTGGCACTTCAAGTAGCTAGGGAGAGCGCGTATAGACTTAACGTCGATCATGTAATTGACTGGATAAATTGTGATGTGCTCGAGCTAGATATCAATGTTGATGTAGTGGTGCAGAATCCCCCTTTCGGCGTTCAGAAACAATTGAGACATATGGACGTAAAATTTTTACTGAAGGCTATGGAGATAGCGAAGAGGTCAATCTATACGCTGCATAAGAGTAATCCAAAGACAAGGGCTCTTCTCGAAAAGTTAATTAAAGAGCATGGTGGTAAGATTAGCGAAATACTTAAACTCAAATTCGATATTAAACCAACATACGAGAAGCATAGAAAAAGACATTACGTAATCGATGTTGACATGTATAGAATATGCTTAGAGGGATAAAGCATGTCGCGGAGAGTAGAAATAGTGACCCCTGGAGAGGAAATATGCGTTATTGAGGAATTCCTCCCCGTAGATGGAGCATATGACGATGGAAAGGGAAAGGTACGCTCCATATACGTGGGGGCTCCTGAATATGATATAGGAAACCACGTAGTTAAGGTAAGGAAGATAACAAATAGACCTCGCCTTCCATTAGCTAACGATGTAGTTTTCGCCTTAGTCACAGACGTCAAGGATACAGTAAGTACATGCAAGATATTCGAGATAGAGAATTACGGTAGGCTAAGTGTACCCTTTACCGGAATACTGCATATAACTCAGGTAAGCACGATGTATGTTAAGAGCCTCTATGATGTAGTCAGAAATGGTGACATAATTCGCGCTTGGGTTCTTAATAATAACACTCCATATCTGCTCTCCATTAAGGGGAGGGAGTACGGTGTAATCCGTGCTCTTTGTTCTCAATGTTTAACACCTCTATTATTAAAGGGATTTACGCTATATTGTCCACGGTGTAAGAAGGAGGAGAAAAGGAAAGTTTCATTTAAATATTACATTAGAATGAGGTAGCTAGGAGGATAACTATGGCCAGAATAAGGATTAGTGGTTTTATAAAGAGGTACGTAAGCATAAGATATGACACTGAGGAGGAAATGATTGAGCTAGTGGAAAGAATAAGCGACAGACTTGACTATATAGACTTTAAGCTAGATGTACGCTCGAAGAACTTAAGGGTCACCCTATACGGGCCTAAAGATCTGGTAAAGGAGGCACTAGCCGATATAGGCGAGATAGTAAGGGGCGTTAAAGGAATGCTCTATCCTGACATAAGGGGACTTTACTCGTACTCCGTGAGGGATGTAATGTCCTTAATTAGGGGTGTCGCAATACCTCTTAATATTCTAGTCTACGCCCTAAGGCTTAGAGGTTATAGAGCGCTAATTGAAGATGGTTGTATAAGGACTGATGCAAGCCTAGAAGAGGTTGCCTCTCTTGCAGCAGGCATATCTGATGCTTATGAGGAGATGAAATATCTCGACATGACTCCTACTTGTAAGAGGCTAGTAGCCCTTTACGCAGCACTAAAGGATATAAGTATCGGTGAGGCTATAGATGATTTAGAGTCTATGAAACTGATAAAGAAGGAAAATGAAAGATATATGCTCGCTCGCGAGTTCAACCAGTCCCTTAAACTACTTGAAGATTATATGAGCTCTGGTGAGGATCATGAGGATTAACATATTGAAGAAAACTGGTAATGAAATGGAATTTGAGCTCGAGGGAGAGGGTCATACGTTCTGCAATGTTTTAAGGAAGGAGTTATTAAACGATCCTAATGTGGAATATGCCGCATATAGAATAGACCATCCCCTCGTTGGAGTTCCAGTATTCTACGTTAGGACAAAGGGAAAGGATCCTATAGAAGCCCTTATAGATGCCACGAATAGAATACGTAAAAGCACGGAGGAATTTATGGAAAAGTTTAAAAAAGCGGTGAGCGAGTATCGCAAGTAAAAATGAGGTAAAAAGCTTAGCAAGACTAGGCGATGCAATTCTCAATTTCGCCTTCTCATTAGCTTTAAGCCTTATAACTGGTAGACCTCAAGGCATTAAAGTACCAGATGAACTTCTAACGAAATCCGCTAGTATCGTAAATTTAAGGGAGAGGGTTAAGGTCTCTCGAAACGTAGAAACAGCTGATTTAGTTGAAGCTATAATCGCTGCTGCATGGCTCCTGGATGTAATAACGCTTAACGATCTCGTATTGAAGCTCGTAAAAGGTGTTGATGTCTTTATGATCCTTTATCATAACGTCCAAGAAGACGTATTCGTAAAGAATCTTGCCGAAATATTAGATGAAATAATAGATGAGGTGAACCTAGAGGTATGCGCAGAGAACTTCATATTACACCTAAGGAAGAAATTAGAGTCATGACGATAAGGAGATTACCTAATGGTCACTGGCTCGTCGTAGTATATAGGGGTAAATATTGGCTTGATGGAGTCGCCATAGTGCGATGCACTCCAAGTGAGTTACCAGGAGTCATTAAGAAGCTTAAGTATTATGGCGAGACTAGGCTAATAATAGTGGATGATCCCAACATAAGTCAAGATATAATGAAAAGCCTTCACTCAAGTCTTAACGTTCCAGTGATAGCGTATAGCGAGGGACTGAAATACGCATTTGGGATAAGCCCGGATCATGCAAATAACATATTAAAGTTTCTGTCCTTAAATGGTATTCCTGAACCCATAAGGGTTTCTAGAATTATCTCCCGCGATCTCTTCTCTTTAATGGAATCCGGTATATATTACCGCAATCAAGACAATGTATGACTATATAGCTCTCTCCTTTTGGCTTAATCCTCACTAAAGCATTAACTCCTGGGATCATGGGGCTAAAGCACTTCTTACAATAACGCCATCTCCATCTTCTAGGAATTCTTATCCTGGCCCTCATGGCTATTTTAAACGCTAAGAATACGTAGCGTCTTGCTAACTCCTTATTATGCGGGTATACCTTGACCGCCATATTGAACAATATATCTATCCTCTCCCTAGCCAGTTCCCTCATGTAACTTCATTAATGATTCATCAGGCTAAAGTAATTTAAAGATATAACCCTCCTACCCACAATAGTTAATGTTGCATATGTTGCATCTAGTCCTTGCTGAAGCTGCACTAGAAACAATACCGATGAGTCTATGGAAACATCCTCTTATAAGGAAGTATGCGAAGAAGAGAGGAAAAGGCCCAGGAGCACTACTCTTAGATCTCTCATTTCACTATAGCGCTGCTAAGAAGCTAAAGGACATAGAAAAGAGAGGAAGACCCGATATAGTACATTTAGCTCTCCTTGAGGCGTTGGGCTCTCCCCTTAATAAAGTAGGTCTCCTCAAGGTTTACGTCCATACATATGCCAATTACTTAATATACATACGACCTGATGTACGCCTTCCCAGAAATTACCTTAGATTTGTAGGCCTAATGGAACAACTACTTGAAGTCGGAAAAGTACCTCCCGATAGCGATAATCCTCTGCTAATTGCTAAAAAAGGCGACCTAAGCGACCTCATAGGCGAAATAGCGCCAACTAAAGTTATCTTAATGACTGAGGAAGGAGAGAAGATGAAGTTGATGGAATTAGGAAAGCTCCTCCTAAGCATGCCTAAACCATTAGTGATAATCGGCGCCTTCCAGAGAGGCGATTTCAAAAAGGAAACTAAAGCTCTCTCAGATCTAAAGATATCCATATTTGACGAGTCATTAGATGCGTGGACGGTGGTATCCCGAGTAATAACTGCATACGAGATAGCTAAGGGGATAGTTTAAAGGGGTAATGCATAAGCTACTTCAGAGCTTTAGAGGTAATATAGGAACAAGTAGTTGCATAGTATGTAAAGTATTTAAGCAGGAAGTAATATTACGATAACATGGCTTGGCCCGGGTAGCTCAGTCTGGTAGAGCGCGGGGCTGTGGACCCCGAGGTCCCGGGTTCAAATCCCGGCCCGGGCCTCCATGTTCTTAAACGAGCGTTTAAGAAACTATAAAATTCTCATGAACGTATGCGCTTTAATGCTCATTACAAGCGTCTTTTCCCACTAGATCTTCACCTTCTACACCTTAAGTATAAACCTTAAATAAACCCAAGCAGATGGTAATCTGAAGAGGCGTATTACAGTAATTACCCATATATTCAGATCTCATTGCAAAGCGGGGGAGATAAGGTGAGTTTACCTAGCAATCTGTACGTGGTAATCCATAACGTATATTCAATAACAAAGCTATATGAGGCTGCGAGGATAAGTTATGGAATGGGCGTTAAGACCTTCATAATATCAAAGGCCGTTGGATCTGCTGCGCAAGAAGGTGTCCCTGATGTCCAGAAGTTAGCATTGAAGCTAAATAGGAATATGCTTTATCTTGCAGATTTAAATGATGTCATAGATGTCTTAAAGCCTGACTATGTTTACGTATTTGTGAGAAAAGATCGTGCTGACCAGCAATTCAATCCTGATGAGATTGCAGGATACTTAATTGATGGAAAGAAAGTTGTTTTGGTATTTGGAGGAGCAGAACCTGGATTAACTAGAAAGGAGATAGAAAAAGGTATACCTATTTACATAGATGGCGCTGATGATGTTGGTAGCCTAGGACAGATAAGCATCTCGCTTTATGAAATATCAAAAGCTTTAAAACAAAAAACGAGCGACAACTAAAAACTTGCGCATTTTATCCTCATTGGTTAGGATAGTAACTTAGCTACGTATTCTGCTAATTCTGTTGCTTTCTCAGCATCTAGTCCCTCATATGTCGTTAGGAAGTTCACTAACTCTTTCTTCCTAGTCTCGATAGTACTTTCAGCACGTGCTATCGATATTAATAGCATCCTTAGGTCATCCTTGTTATCTGGCTCCTTACCAACTACCTCTCTGTACTTCTTTTCGAATTCAGCGTAGATATCTTTCCTTGGCATCACTCGCACATAAATTACAGAGGCTTACTTAAGCTTATCTCTTGAGTGAATATCCTTGAACAGGAGAACGATTCATATCATCAAACTTTCCTTCTCCACTGCATATATTCCACAGTAAGTGAACGTGTAATCTTCGCTATGTTTAGTTCATCCTTCCTCAAATAATTAGCTATTACCAAGAGTGCTTCGTCTAAGTTCCTTGCTATGGCGCCTGCTGCGAATCTATGTCCACCTCCACCTAACGATCTCGCGAGTTCTGCTACATCGTATTCTGAGTCTTTTGATGCACCTAAATATAATCTATACTTCCCCCTCCTCAAGGGCACCATTACACATGTAAATTTCGCGCCTCGCCTCTCAAGCTCTATACACAATCCTCTATACGATAGCTCGACTCCCTTATCAATCAAAACTAAGGTCTCCTCCTCGATCCTTATAAGGTCACATACTTTCAGTGTAATCTCCCTTTTCTTCCTATTCTTCATTATGAGCTTTTTAACCCATTCTTCCTTAAGGACCTCTATACCCTTCTCAGCAAGTCCTTTAACGAGCCTTATCTTCTCCCTATAGGATGCTGCTTTTATTGCATCATTTAAATCCCACGTCTCATCGCTGGTTATATTAGCAGTGTCCGCCTCAATAGCCATCTCAACTAGTTTCTTGACTTTTTCATCATCCTCTAATCCTAAGGCCTTCATGACAAGCAGTGCTGCACATGGCGCCTCAGGATCGTAGTACTCCTTGACCGCTCCTGGTGGATTACTTTTGTGATGATCAACACGGACTATAGCCTTTTTAGGACACGGTAGATCAGCCACGAAGTCCCATGTAAATAATGAGAACCATCCTTTAACAACTTCGTGAGGATTAGCTAAAATGACGACTGAATTAGGATTCTTGATAACAAATAGTGCAGCAGATACTATTCCATCAACATCACGCAGATGCGAGAGACATAGAGGTCTCCGTCTAATTTTCGCTAGTAAGGCGTCGTAGAATCGTCTATCTATGAGGAACGCCATTGTATTCCCCTCTTTCGTCCCCCTCTTTGAATCAGGTATAAGTATATAAGTGACACTGCTATCTTTGCGATATAGAGCGTAAGTTTAAATACTTTACAGATAAAATCATGAATAGGGGGCCGTCGGCTAGCCTGGAAGGGCGCGTCTCCTCAGAAGGCTGCGGGGTTTGGGTCCCCGTGATCCCGGGTTCAAATCCCGGCGGCCCCACCATGAGCTCTAATAAAAGTTTTCATACATCCTTGTGCACGACATTTAATTTCGATGAATTCTGGTTAACTTCTATAAGAATAATGGAGCCCCGGCCGGGATTCGAACCCGGGACCACGGGCTCTCTTGGGTTATACAAAGCCTTACGAGGCCCGCGCTCTACCTAGCTGAGCTACCGGGGCCCAATACTTAATTATAATACCTTAGAGACTTAAATTTTGTCTCCTTAGCCATAATTCCATGCTTTAAGTGCTCATTATGCCTTATACGTATTATGTTCTCCAGACCATATGGCGCTACTCCTAAAATGAAACAAAGTAAAATAGCTAATGCAAATGCACTCAATATGCATGGAGTATATCTCAATCACTTAAGGAAAGCCGTAAGTGGCTTTAATGTCCCCTTTAATTGATCTAGCATCAAGCCGAAGGTATTAATGCTTGATGGTACTGATTTAATTCATCGGTCGATTGGTGTTAACGGGGCTATTATGATGACCTTCTGTAATGAAGGTTCCGTAACCCTATCAATTGACCTCATCTGAACTTTACGAGATAGTATACTTTGTTCCCTCTCCTTAAGATCCCTTTGATCCTCTTCAATAAGCGTTCTCTCTTCTCCTTATCTGCTATCGCTTTATCTAAAAGGTCGCCTACTTCATCCATGAGCTTTACGTCTACTGGATATGGTATGCCATCCTTTCCTCCAAATGCATAGCCATAGCGTAAGGGATCAGACCAATCCACTTCATCTCCATATATTATCTCTGAAATCAACGCTAATGCTCTAATAGTTGTTGGTCCCAATCCCTTAACTAAAAGGAACTCCTCGTAGTTCCTTGGCTGTATTTGATACGTCTTCTCCAGTGCCTTCCAATTGACTTTCCTTGGATCTATTCTATACGCTAAAACACTTCTCCTAATGCTCTCTTTAATACCGAGCCATTCTAATATTGAGCCCTTCAATAAACCACATGCCTCCTGAAGCAATCGTCTTATCTTTCTTGGATTCTCTTTTGCAAGATCAAGCACCGTCCTCCTTGCATCCCTTGACTTAGCGCTAGTTAAGTTAAGTACAGCGTCGTGTACTCGATAGCCAAGGAGGCCGCTATGCGGATTCTCCTCGGGAGTTGTAAATGAGTTCCATGTCCAATGATACCTCCTGGCCATTCTTATGCTCACATTCATGCCCTGTTGTACAATACACCACTCACCACTCTTAGTACAGAATATCGCCTGATGGTAAAGCGGGTATCCTGCCTGTATTAGCGAGGTATCTACCTTAGCCGCTATTCTGCTCAGCTTAGAGAGTGACTCTATTATGCCCGTTCTAAAGTTCAGGCGCTCTCCCTCCTCCTTGATCTCAGATGGTATGTTAAGTGCAGCCTTTCCCTTGCCGCCAACAACCATTATGTCGAGGTCTAGCTCTCTAATGCATTTCTTTAATACAGCCGAGGTAACAGTGGTTACACCACTACTATCCCAATCAAAACCTAAGACAAGCGCTAAAGCATGGAACCATAAGGGATGGCCAATTCTCCTTATAAGCTCCCTCTCTCCATATTCATCAACTATTATGTTGATTATCTTAGCTCCAAGACGAACCATCCTATTAAAGAGCCATTTAGGCGCACGACCATCATGAAGCGGTAGCTCAATGAACGCCATTTACATAACACCATTAGTCATGTACGAGAATGAACGGAGCAAGATTTAAGTCTATCTCTTATATATGTCTCAAGCGGAAAAGTTAAAACCCTTTAACGGTAAAATACAATATGGAAAGGGGCCCGTAGTCTAGCCAGGCAGGATGGCGGGCAGGGATGATCTCCCGCACTCCAGATCTGCCTCTCTATAACGGGGCTAGAAGACACCCGCTGGCCGGGGTTCAAATCCCCGCGGGCCCACCACCATCATTCTGACTTCTCACCTCACGACAATAGAATTGCTTAATTGTTTTATCTTATAAAGCCCTAATTTCATGAAAAGTCTATATCACTAAATGCAACTTAATTCGTCGAACTAAAATAGTAGAAGTGGTTGGGCGGACAGCACCGCGCTTTCCCGAGGCCTCTCGGACCTCAGTACTCGCGACGGCGGAGGGAGGCTTAACTTCCGGGTTCGGTATGAGACCGGGTGTGGCCCTCCCTCCTATAGCCGTCCGCCCTCATCCCGTAATATTGATAGATGACAGATTTAAAAGCTTGTCGATTCAATGTGGGATGATGCTTATATATAATTCTTTTCATGATTTTAACGATGACTGTACTCCTAACCGGATTTGCTCCATTTGGAGGTATGAAGAAAAATCCATCTGGAGAAATAGCTCGCCTATTTAATGGAAAGGAAATAAATGGCGAGAGAATAATTGGAAAAGAGCTGCCCGTATCCTATAGGCGAGTAAGGGAGGTACTCGAGAAACTAATTGATGAAGTTAATCCATCTCTTTACTTAGGCATAGGCCTAGCCCCTAGGTCTACCTGTATAAGAATAGAGGTGATAGCATTAAACATAGTATACTCCGAGAGACCAGATGAGGATGGAGTACGACAAACTGATATCTCCTATATATATGAAGATGGAGATCTAGCATATATAACGACTATTCCTGCCAAAAGGATAGTAAACGAACTTAGGCGTTCTGGAATACCTGCTTCTCTTTCCTTCTCAGCTGGAACCTACTTATGCAATTACGCATTCTATATAGCTGCACATTTACTAAAGAGGAAGGGGAACGGTAGATACGGTTTTATTCATATACCTCAAGCCTCCGAATACGTTGTTTCTGAAGTTAACACACCATCCCTTCCATTTAATGTACTCGTGAAGGCTATCGAGAAAGTTCTATATGTCATCTTGGGGAGCTAAAAATGGAGTCCCTGATCAGGATCTTAGTACGTGCAAAAAAGGATAAGGATGCTGTAACGGCAACAATTAGGACATTCTATGGTGATTGGGGCGGACAAATAGATGTTACAAGCATGGGCGGTGTTAGAAGATATAATGATCTAGTAAAGCGGATAGAGGAAGAATCTAAAGGATATGACGGTTTGATAGTAGTCCTATGTCCTAGGGAAATGAAGGAGTTAAGAAACTACCGAGCTCATCCGATGAACGTTAGACTAGTTAATCTCGACAAAGCTAAGGTGAGGAATGCCCGAATATCTGAGATATTCTGGGCTATAGAGAAGGGAAAGGCGTTATTTAGAATATACGCTAGATGGCATCCCGACAAACAAGGCTACGTCCACTTCGGAACAATAGGCGAGCCCCTTAGATTAAAGTGCAAGCCCACGTACGATATGTATTATGCGATAGGCAAGCCTCATAAAGAGTTGTTTACTGAGCTCTTCGGAGCGCCTATAGGCGAGAATCCTCTAGTAGTTAAATATGATGAGGGAGTGCATGAAGTTTTCCAGGGATCTTCGATGGCATTAAGGATATTAATTCCTTATGAATACGATGAGGACGTACGACTTGTTGGAAAAGGAGAATATGAGCCAATTGACGTGAACATTAGCTCGTGTATAAACCTCAATAAGAGCTATTTACTCTTCTTAGAGAGATATGCTTTTAAAATATTCAAATGGGCAGAGGCAAATACTGAATATGACTATGATAGAGTCATAGTGCCATGGAGTGGAGGCAAGGATAGTACTGTTGCTTTGATTCTTTCCATCAAGTACTTTGGCAAGGAAAACGTAGTTCCAATATACGTAGATACGTGTCTTGATTTGCCACTTAATATTAAGTACATCGATGAGATTGCTCGAAGACTTAACATAGACTACGTTTACGCAAAGGCTGATATCTCTATTGAACTAAAGAAAAGAGGCTCTCTTCCAACCAAGGACGATCGCTGGTGCACTAAAATTAAGATAAAGGGGCTTTATGATGCAATGAAGAAGATAAGCGATAGACCGCTAATCGTAGTTGGGGATAGGGATTGTGAGTCGCTCTCAAGATTACGTAGACCGTTCGTTAGGTGGCATGAAGGTATGTTGCAGATAGCTCCAATAAAGATCTGGTCAACTGCACTAGTTCAATTGTACCTTGCTATGAATGGTGTAAGGTTAAATCCGTTATATGAGCTTGGCTTTTATAGACTAGGTTGCTACATATGTCCTGCATTTAGATCATGGGAGCGAAGGATACTAGAGAAGTACTTCCAAGAACTTGCAACTTATCGAAAACGTTTTTCTACCCTTAAATATGCATAATATTATGGTTCCTATGCGAAATATAATCACGTGGGTGGTAGTTTGGTAAGCTCACCGGATTCTCTCTGGTACATGCTGAGTACCATCCTATTCATCCTATTCATCCTATTCAATCAAAGGATCCAAGTCTTCCTCTGGCTTCAGGAGATAAATCAAGTGCTTAGAAGGCTTGAAAACATGGTTAAGAAATCAAAGGAGATCCTCATCTCACAACTCAGTTCGTTTGGCTCATCAGTACATGAGATATCTCGTAGAATAGACGAAATACTAGAATTCTTTGTAATACCTCCTGTGGAACGAGATCCATTTGGTGTACTCAGGAGACTTGAGCATATACTTGATACTGAGAGGGAGAGATTCCATCAGATAATAAGGACTCTAGCTCCTAAAGTAAATGGCATTAAAATGAGGAATCTTGAGAACATGCTTGAGGCAGCTATAGCGCTTAATTCGCTATATAGACTAACTAGACACTACGCCCTCTTAGGTAGGAGAACGAAGAGCGTATTCATGATAATGCAACTTGAGATGATGCTCCCTCAGATAACCCGCTTTGCCGAAGCATATTATAATGCAGTAGTCTCCTTTAAGGATGGAGTACCAATAGGGGATGGCATTGGTGCCTTAGTAGTAAGCAAGCTTATCAGGAGAACTAATGCTGTAATAAAAGCCATTAAAAATAATACCATTATAGCGGAGACCAAGATCATGAATAGAAAGGTACTCCTCATAAAGGCTTTAGGTCCCGGAGGAGAGATAGGGAAGCCTGGAACCATAGTAGAAGAGCTCCTCAGTACGTATAAGAACCCAAGGATATCAAGGATAATTATGATAGATGCCGCTCAAAAGCTAGAGGGAGAGAAAAGTGGAGAGATAGTAGAAGGAGTTGGTGCCGCCATAGGAGATCCAGGTCCTGAGAAGATGAAAATAGAGGAAGCTGCAACAAGATACGGAGTACCTATAGACGCAATAATAGTGAAGGAAAGCTTTGAGGAGGCAATATCGCCCATGACTAGAGAAATAGCTGAAGCAGCAGATAAAGTTATTGAAAGAATCTACGATATAATAAGCAGTAGGACAAAGGAAGGCGATGCTGTGATAATAGCTGGAATAGGCAATAGCATAGGCATAGCTCAGTAAGGTGAGATAATGAAAATGACTGCCATCGTAATGGCGATCTTTACAATACTAACCTCGATACTAATAACATTGCTTTTACTCTCCGCAACATTCCCAGAGGAAGTACCTAAAGATATAGTAAAGTTATTGACAGTCGTGACGTTAGTGATCGCCATAACCTCAATAGCATTACAGCAACGAGAATTGAAAAGGGCAAGTAAGGAGCCTAAGAAGATAGTCATCATAAGGTGTGATAAGTGTAGTTATAGACTCGAGAGAAGCTTTAAGGAAGGAGACTACATACTCAAAACAGTAGGTCAATGCTCTTGCGGAGGCCTTCTCTACATTGACTCAATATACGTAGAGAAAAAAGTAAAATAGGGGTTCATATATCCTCTACTCAGAAAGAGTTAAATGTGCACTCTATAATTTATTAGACAAGAGGGCCCGTCGTCTAGCCTGGTCTAGGATGCCGGCCTTACGAGCCGGAGGTCCCGGGTTCGAATCCCGGCGGGCCCACCAAACCATACCTCACAAACTTCTATCATGATAAAATCATAAGATAAGCCCTATCCCTCTCATGAATTCATAAGCACTTTTAGGCCTGAGTTATTTTAACTAGTTCTCATCTCGCATTTTTGAAGCAGTCTGCATATACGCTTTTATATAAAATTCTGCATATCAAGTAGTAAAGGGAGACGATTAAAGTGGTAGACCCTAAAACAATAAATCTAAAAATCGATTGATAATGAGACTCGCTACCGCATCTTTATGTATCTATGGAATAAGGGGATAAGATCAAGAGCATTAGGTTATAGCCCGACATTATTAAATCG
>Ga0180300_10000037_pt1 | contig 43612 bp, 38 predicted proteins | sample GuaBasSediGuay15_FD_121798 | JGI IMG/M metagenome (GOLD analysis project Ga0180300, IMG submission 121798) | Subseafloor sediment microbial communities from Guaymas Basin, Gulf of California, Mexico - Guay15, Core 4569-2, 21-24 cm | ecosystem: Environmental > Aquatic > Marine > Hydrothermal...
ACGATACGTAGCTCTGGATTTGATATAAAGAAATACTATGGGGAAAGAGGAAAAATATTTAAGGATAACTTAGTCGTGGTGGCTAGAAAACCATGATGCAAATTAGACGAATAAAAAAGCCCGTAAGAAGTGCTTCGGGAGTAGTAGTTGTTGCTGTCATGACGAAGCCATTTCCATGTCCACATGGGAAGTGTATTTACTGCCCAGGAGGACCTGATTATGGTACTCCTCAAAGCTATTTAGAGGACTCGCCTGCAGTAGCTAGAGCACTTAAGTTCAACTTTGACCCTTATGAGCAGGTAAGACATAGATTACTTCAATATGTAGCAATGGGTCATGAGCCCTCAAAAGTAGAGTTAATATTCATGGGAGGCACATTTACTGCCCTCCCTCTTGATTACCAGGAATGGTTTGTTAAAATGGCCATAGAGGCATGTAATAGATTTCCAAATGAGAAGCCTAGAGGGTATGTTTCACTAGAGGAAGCTCAGATTACTAACGAGCATGCTAAGATCAGAGTAGTTGGAATGACTTTTGAAACGAGACCTGACTGGTGCAAGGAACACCATGTTGATTGGATGCTAAGACTTGGCGGAACTCGTGTTGAGATAGGGGTACAGACTATATATGATGATATATTGAAGAGAGTAAAGCGAGGACATACTGTGAGAGATTCCGTAGAAGCCACGCGCATATTAAAGGATGCGGGATTTAAAGTAGTGTATCATCTCATGCCAGGTCTTCCTGGATCCGATCTAGATAAAGACATAGAGATGTTTAAGACGGTTTTTTCTGATCCCCGATTCCGTCCTGATATGTTAAAGATATATCCAACGCTTGTCATACCTGGAACTGAACTTTATGAAATGTGGAAGCAGGGGAAGTACAAAGCTATGACGGACGATGAGTTCATAGAGTTCCTTCTTAAGGTAATGCCTATCATACCGCGATGGGTAAGGATTATGCGAATTCAACGCGATATACCCGTACATCATGTAGTAGCTGGACTCATGTTAGGAAATATAAGGGCTATCGTGGAAAAAGAGCTAATCGAAAGAAACATACCGTGCAAGGAGATAAGGTTTAGGGAGGCTGGACTCCAATTCATAAAGTATGGAAAAGTTCCCGATCCGAATTATATAAAACTAGTAAGGGAGGATTATGAAGCAAGTGAAGGCATGGAGGTCTTCCTATCATTTGAGGACGTGAAGAATGATATCCTAATAGGCTTCATTAGAATGAGAATTCCATCAGAGAAAGCACATAGATGGGAAGTTGACTCAAAAACCGCTATAATACGTGAACTTCACGTCTACGGTCCTCAAGTACCTGTGGGAAAGAGACAGGAACTTGCATGGCAGCATAAGGGATATGGCAGACGCCTTCTCAATGAGGCTGAGCGAATAGCAGTCGAGGAATACGATTGTAAGAGAATGCTGATAATATCCGGTATAGGCGTTAGGGAATACTATAGAAAGTTCGGCTACTATCGCTTACCAAATTCCATGTACATGTTTAAGCAATTGGTATGATCAAAGCAGGCACCTTCCCTTCGCTCTTAACATATTGAAGTAATGACTTAATGAACATCATTAGGTCATCTTTACTATACTCAGTCACCTGATATGCATCCCTTAGAAGCTCCTTTATTTCATTTATTCTCTCCTTAGATGTAATGATTATTAAAGGAATTTCTCCATCCCCTAGTTCGTCCCTAAGTCTTAACAAAGTCTTCCCTGTTACGACAGCTAGCACAACTGCTCTTATGTTCGTTAACTTAATACCCTTCGCCACATGAAGGACATCAGTACCTGGCAAGCTGAGATCGAATACATCTATGGGTAGTAATATCGGATACCTCCTCATGGTTATACTGTAGTCTCGCTTAACCTTTGATACCTTCGTATAGTCGATAAGTTCCTTAACTATTCTATCCTCCCCGACTACTATTACAGAACTTTCCAATTCCTTAGTAATTCCTTCCAATGTAGACTGCAATACCTTAACATACTTCTTCACAGTAACTACTCTCTTAGGAGAAAGTGCTGTAATACGCCTTAGATATTCCTCAAAGTCCCTTTTATCAAGTCCCAAACCTATAGTGAGCGTCCAATATACAGACATTAACGGTACATCGCTCATGGGCACATCACGTACTTCAAGCGATGAAACGATGTCTTTCTCATGTACCTCTCTCTCTAACCATAATCTGATAAGCGGCATTCCGTGTTCTACAACTATTATCCGCTTGCACTTCCTTAGATCTCCTAATGCTTTTACGGATGGCATAAAACATTGCGGTACATATAACGATATCCCAATTAGAGATACCTTATCACGTAACTTCCATTCCTCTAAAAGTTCGCTCGCTAAATCGTATGCAAGCCCGAATGCTACTATAGTCCTCTCTCTTACCCCCTCTACCTTATTGAATTCAAATACTGAGAATAGCCTCCTATAGATCTTCCCTAACGTAAGAATCCTATCATAGTGATCATCATTAAGTATCCATCTATACTTAATCTCCCAGTGTTTAGAGAATATAGGCTCTACATCGATTCCCTCAACAGGCATCTCTACTTTAGCCTTAAATACGGCCAGTGGAATGCTAATGATGAATGGTACTTCAATTGCTTCCGAAAGCTCAGACCCAACTTCAACAAACTTAAACACTTCTTCATGAAGGAGTGGTTCAAGTACCGGTGCCCACGTATTCTCGCTTACAATTCTAGGATCGAAAACCTTATAGTTAGACCTAAGCGCCATTATGAGCAATGAGCCACGCACACCCGTAACAACCATATTGTATAGTAGATCTAAAGATTCAAATAACTCGTAATCTTTACAGAATACGGCTACCCTATTGCCAGTTATGGCTATCCCAAAGGCAGTGCTTAGTGCATCCCTTGATGTCTCCTTCATATCACACGAACTTGCTATCTCACTTAGCTCTAATGATGCCTTCCTCGTAATGAATAACTTATGGAACTTTAAATGCCTTAAAATCATAGCGATGTCCTTAGGGTATTCAACTATAACGTTTTCCTCCTTTTTAGCACTTATATTTGTCCCCTCCCTTATTATTTCTCTTAATGAGAATAAGTTTTTATCTCAAGGCTGTATAGATATTCTGATAGGCGCCGGGGTGCCCGAGCGGACTAAGGGGCAGGCCTTGAGAGCCTGTGGGGCACATGCCCCGCGCGGGTTCGAATCCCGCCCCCGGCGCCATATCAATCACTATAATATTGAAGGTGGATATTGTATGGAATTAAGCGTTCTTAAGGTTATTAAGTCCTTAGGATGTTTTACTAAAGGTGAGTTAATGAGTGTTTTGAATATCGATAAAAAAGAAATAGACGATATTATAAGGGAACTCATTGAACTTGGGTACATATATAAGCTTAGTGAGGATAGGTATTGTCATGAACCTTATAATGACCTATCTTCTCTAAATGAATTCTTAAAGAAACTGGATACGAAAATTCGTTTTAATTCGGTTTATTTTGAGCAGGTTTCTTCTACTCAATCTGTAGCTCGTCAACTTGCTGAAGAAGGTGCATTTGAGGGAACGATTGTTGTGGCTGAGACACAAAGTGCAGGAAAGGGTAGGTATAATAGAAAGTGGTTTTCGCCGAAGGGCGGGATTTGGATGACTGTAATATTGCGCCCTAACTTATCTCCATCAATGATTCCAATTATGGGATTAATGATGGGGGTGGTAGTGACTGAGGCTATCAATAAGGAATATAAAGTTCATGCCTTAGTTAAGTGGCCTAATGATGTTTTAATAGGCTGTAAGAAGGTATGCGGAATCCTCATTGAGGGCTCTGTTCAAGGTAGCTCTTTAGAGTATATTCTTGTGGGTATTGGAATTAATGCGAATAATAAATTACCTTCTGACGTTATGGGAATTAGCCTAAGAGAAATAATTGGGAAGTCTGTGCTTAGGATCCCTCTGATAATTACTTTATGTAGGATCCTCGATCGTTACTATTCCCTTCTAGTAAATAATCCATCCCAAGAAGTTGTTGACAAGATATTGGCAAAGTGGAAGGCATTAAGTCATACTCTTGGAAGGAAGGTAAGGGTAACGTTATGTAGTGGAAGGGATGTGATAGGAAAAGCAGTCGATGTTGATTCATTGGGCAATCTTCTCCTCCTAATTAATGAACGTAAACTAAAGGTTGCCTATCATGAGGTAGTAAAACTTGCATACTTAGACTGAGGCATCGTTTGATTAATATACTCCATTTTCGATTCTATTTAGAGATGAGTTCAGATCTAACGGAATACCTTGGCATATCTCGAAAGCGATTCATCCTACTTAAGGAACCAGATCTTCACGAAGTAGTAAACGTAGTTAACACATTAAAGGGAATCTATGTTATCGTGATGTATTTGAACTGTAGAGTCCTCTATGAGGGACGAGCTAAGTCGGTACTGGAAGACGGTGATCGCTTGCTTATTACCAAGCCAGATGGATCTCTGTTAATACATGAAAGAGAGAAGCGTGAGCCTGTTAATTGGCAACCTCCAGGATGTACTTTAATCGCCTCATTGAAGGATGATGTACTATATGTAAGGAGTATAAGGCGTAATCCACGAGAGGAGATAGTTGTAGTGAGTCCTCATGTATACGTATTACTTGCTGCTGCATGTGGTAAAGGCAAGTTCACGTTATGGGGAAGTGAAGATGAGATGATTAACATTGTATTGAGAAATCCCAAACTAATCGAGAACGGATTTAAACCTCTAAGTAAGGAGTATCCGACACCTTACGGTAACATAGATCTATTAGGTGAAGATAAAAACGGTAACATAGTTGTAGTTGAATTTAAACGAAGTGTTGCTCAACTATCTGGGGTATCTCAATTAAAGCGCTATGTAGACTTTATGATGAAATATCATAAAAATGTACGAGGCATTCTAGTAGCACCTGGAATAACGAGCTCAGCACTTAGGCTACTAAGAGAATATGGTTTAGAATTTAAGAGATTATCCCCTCCTAAGTAGCCAGAGCATCTATGAATCCTTACTCACTAATGTCGTACTCTAGCCTCTCAAATATAATCATCGATAAGGAAATTATTACTAGTGACATTAAGAGAGCGATGATATATCCCTTAGAAAGTGGGATTACTGAAAACTTAGAAAATTCCACCATGGTAATCGGAGATACATAGTAAAAGAATACAGAGAATAATGGGTCAATTAGTTGTTTTGAAGCGGTCACTATGGTAGTCAGCACTACTAAGGATGAGAGTGGTACTATCATATATGTTGTTGCGAGGTAAAGTAATGCTGCTCTCGTATTCTTTAATAGGATTGCTGAAGCAAATAAAGAAGCATACGTAATGATCTTTACCGTAAGGGGAAGTATGATCCATGAAGAATTAAATAAGGTTCCAATTAAGCTCAACGTTACAAGTAGCGGAAGAAAGGATATCACGAATGAAATAATCTTAGAAATATATAGACATCTTAAATCCTTAAACATATTTATCTCAAAAAGTAATACCCGTTGATCTCGTATTAGGTAAAGGCTAGATGAAAGTGCGTAAAGGGGAAGTAACGTACATTCAAGAGCTAAGGATACATTATGGTATATCGTTGCCTCACTCTCACTAGTCACTATAAAATATAATGCCAATACAATGATGGATATCAAAATGAACGTTAATGGATCGAAAAGGCCGTATCTTACATGCCAGAACGTAGCATACTTAATCTTCTTTACCCAAGACGTACGCATATTTAATACCTCCCATCCTAAAACCGCTAATGATCTTCTTACTGATTAATTTAGTTAAGTCCTCCTCAGAGCATCCATATACGAGAATTTCTAGTCCTAAATCTATTATATTACCATATCCCATCTGCCTTAGGGTTTCTATCACTTTATGCTTCTTTACAAGAGGATATATTCGATAAGCATTTCTAGAGAAAAGTTCGCTTCTTAAGCCAGCCCATTGTACTTTCCCGTTTCTTAATATTATTACGTAATCCGCAAGGGCTTCTGCCTCCTCAGGAACATGCGTAGAGAATATTATCTCACCTCGCCTCTCTATGATATCAACAAGTGCTTTAGCTCTTTGAAAATCTAAGTGAGCAAATGGCTCGTCTATTATTACTAAGCCTTTATGACACGCTAATGAAACCCAGAGACCAAGTATTTGAGCTTGTCCTGAGGAGAGAGCATACAGTTTCTCATTGTAAAATTCATGAATGTTTAATTTCTCAGCTAACTCTCTTCCCTCTCCATCATCTTCCCTCTCTTCAAGTATTAACTCAATTAGATCCTTTACCTTAACGTTAAGTGGAAGACGGGGTTTCTCAAACATAAATGATATGTATCTAACGGCCTTAAACCTATCACGATATGGTTCGAATCCGTTGACCTTCACATAACCTTCAGTAGGATATCTTATTCCCGCTAATATGGTTAGAAATGTGGTTTTTCCGCTTCCATTAGGTCCTAAAATAGCCACGACATTTCCCTCGAAATTTAACGTTACATTTCTTAAGGCCCATATATTCCCAAAACGTTTTCCTAAGTCATATGCCTCAATCCTCATATCTTCCTCACCTTAAGTATCACCAGTATAATAGCTATGGCTACTAATGCATATGATAGTGGGAAGAGTGAGTTGAAATTCCTTATGAATGCCTCCTTAAATGCCTGTTCTGGAAATGAATTTACATACTCTAATAATAAGAACTCTTGTCCATCACCTAGATAATTCTTTGCCTCATTATATATATGGTTAAGGATCGGGAAGTAGCGTCCAAGATCTCTTACTATTATTAATGATATCCTAAATTCTTCACTTGTGATGAACTCAGCAAGCATGTGTCTACTCATCTTGAGGAAACTAAATACAGCAGGCTTATGAAAGTTTAACTCCTCCCTCATCTTCCAAGGAGCAGCGATTATCTGAGAACCATTAATTACAAGTGCACTATACACCTTCGCATAACCTAAATTCTCATCAGGATAAAGACCATTCCTTTTAAAGCCCTCATAAGAAAAGGTAACATATTTCACATTGTCTATAACTGTAATGTTCTCTCCATATTTCGGAAGAATAAGTCTAATGAAGGAACTGTTCTCATAGCTTAACTTAATAGTGGAGTTAAGTATAACCGTGATTTTATCTGCTGTAAAATTGAACTGCTGAGGTCTAAACTTTATGCTAACATATCCCTCCAGCTTGTAGAGCACCAATGTTATCCTTATATCTGTGTCGTCATAATATGTACCGTTGATCATCATCACATAGCCAGTCTTCAGGCGACGTATGAGCTCGGTAAGTAGGATAGCATTATATTTAAACTTCATTCCTTTACTTAATCCATGAGGGAGTGAGGAGTAAGTCATGTAGAAATTTAATATAGGATAAGCTACCAAGAAGAGATCTATCCCTATAAGTAATATTGCAAATAATATGTAATGATCTATTTTCATATCCTTGCTCCTCATGATTGAGATTATGAGTTGTTAACCTCTATGTATATTCTACTATATACTCGTACATAACCCACTCGACAGGTGCATGAGGTCGGCTTTCGTCTATTACTCCATAATACTTATCCTCTTCTTTATGATAAACATAGTACTGGAAGTATACGATGTCATACACTTTATCCACAGGATCCTCTGATACCCATACCACAATCTTATTGTATTCATGTTCGTCATTACCAAGGTAACCTACTTCCCACTCTGCATAATCATAAAGCCTACTAGTAGTAAGACTTGTCGATGTACGTTTAATGGATGCATATGACCACCACGTATCCTTTACCCAATTCTCTGCATACGTGTATGTGCTATCTAGAATAAATACGTCGGCCTCACAGTCGTAGGCGAACGTTATTTTTGAATAGGCACCTCCTGCAAACCATCCAGTAAGAAGTGCATAGAGTTCAAATCCTACTTTTATATACCTATCATACACTACATTTCCCATAGCACCATAACCACTAAAAGATTAATAGTAGTGTCATAAGCAATAGCACTAGTAAATTTCTCGTTCTCTTAATATATTTAAGATGCTTCCTCTTAATATATTCAAGATGCTTCCATAGTCTCATTTTCACCCCTTTCATACTCTATAAAGTACTGACATATAAGCCTTTCTATTTTTTCGTTTTAGAATGGTACTATTTTCACTCAGAACTTATACCTACTTTTCTATTATCCTACGCGCTTCTTCAATAGTCCTCCTTATCAACTTTCCGTATGATCCCAAGTAATTCCTTGGATTCAGAAGACCCTTCAGTTCTTTCTCTGTGAAGATCTTTCTGATCTCCTCACTTTCAAGAAGAGCTTCAACTGCACTTTTGCCACTCCCTAGCGCCATCCTATGTACTTTTCTTAATATCTCATGAGCTCTATGTCTAGGCACGCCCTTCTTCACCATTTCTACCATTACTGACTCAAGCATGTTAAAGCCCTTAGTTAAATGTAGATTCCGTTCCATTCTTTCAGGGAAAACCCGTAAGTTACGTAGTACTCTATTCATGCAGTCAAGCATCTCATCTATTATGAGGAATGCATGAGGGATTATTATCCTCTCTGAAGCGCTATTCGTTAGATCCCTCTCATGCCATAATGGTATGTTCTCCAAAGCCGTTATCACTAAGCCCCTAAGAACCTTTGCTAATGCACATATTCTCTCACATGTAACTGGGTTTAGCTTATGTGGCATTGTACTACTTCCCACTCTCTTCTCTACTCCTTCTGCTATCTCAAGTATCTCTGGTCTCATTAACTCCCTTATTTCAATTCCAAGCCTATCTATTTGAGAGCCAAGTATTGCTAATGTGCATATTAGCTCTGCGAAACCATCTCTTGGTGCTATCTGGGTCGATATTAAATGTGGTTTAAGGTTTAATTGACTTAACGTCTCTTTCTCAACAATTAATCCCTTGTCCCTCCACGCAGCCATGGTGCCTACGGCACCAGCGATCTTTCCACGAACCACTCTTTTCTCAAGCTCTTTCAGTCTCTGGTAGCTTCTAGTGAACTCGTATACGTAGTTTGCGAATTTAAATCCAAGTGTTATCGGTAAGGCGTGTTGTCCATGAGTTCGTCCTACCATAATGGTATCCTTATACTTCTCAGAATATTCGATCAGTATTTCTATAAGATGTTTTAACTTCCTCTTTACTATACTTAATGCGTCACGTATCAGAAGAGCCCATGTGGTATCAACTATGTCATAGCTAGTAGCTCCTAAATGTATATAAGCACCGGCCTTTCCTGAGAGTCTTGCTAACTCTATCGTTAGCGCCATTATATCATGTCCTATCTTTCTCTCAAGTTCATCTATTCTTCTAGGATCTACTTCCTGAATAGCTCTTTCCATATCCTTACTAATACCTCTAGGAACGAGACCTGCTCTCTCTAATCCGTAAAGGAGAGCTTTTTCAACCAATGCCATTTTAGAAAGAATATTCTTCCGTGAGAATATCTCCTTCATCTCTTGAGAACCATACCTATACTCTAGAGGGCATATACTCACTTTTTCACCCTATTCTGAATACCTATACGTTAAAGTACATTAAGTACTCGAATGGTGATACCCTAAGGCCTACCTCCTTTGCCTCCTTTCTCTTTAACTCTATGTATATTTCTAAGGTCTCCTTAGGTATGAACGGCAATAAGTACTCCATGTCGCACTCTAGCTCATCCAATGCTTCATCTAAGGATCTTGGTAACGTCCTTATGTCTGTTCCTTCTCCTAGCTCGTATACGTTGGCATCTACTGGATCTCCAGGATCTATTCTCTTATTTATTCCATCAATACCCGCTGCTAGCATTGCGACGAGCGCTAGGTACGGATTACACGATGGATCTGGTGGTCTGTATTCGATGCGCTTACTTGATGCGTCCTCTACGTTATATGCTGGTATCCTTATCGCTGCACTCCTATTAGCCTTACTCCAGACTAAGTGTACGGGTGCCTCGTATCCTGGAACTAATCTCTTATAGGAGTTAACTGTTGGTGCAACTATCGCGCTTAATGATCTACCATGTTCGATAAGACCGCCTATATAATATCTTGCGATCTGACTAAGCATTGCATAATCGTCCTCAGGATCATGGAATATGTTCTCACCCCTCAGTGTGAAGAGGCTCTGATGTACATGCATTCCTGAGCCATTATCTCCATATAATGGCTTTGGCATAAACGTTGCATAGAACCCCATTTTTCGTGCTAAGTTCTTTGCTATATACTTTAGTATTATTATTGCATCACATACTCTAGTTAGCGTATTATGTTCTATATTCACCTCTATTTGGCCTGCAGTTGCTACCTCATGATGATGACATATTGCCTTTACTCCATATTTCTCTAGTAGCTCTACTAGCCTATTTCTGTACTCAAACAATATATCGGATGGTGGAGTTCTACAATAGGCACTCTTATGATGTAAGGCATATGGAGACCCACTCCACGGCGCCTCTTCTGAGAGTATCTTCACGTACTGGAACCATGGTTCTATAATTTTTATCTTTACGTCGTTAAATACGAAGAATTCCGGTTCAGGTCCCCAGTATGATATGAGTCCCTTCTCCTTTATGACCTCCTCTGCCCTCTTTGCTAAATACCTTGGATCAACGGGATGTGGTTCACCACTTGGTTTACACACCGAGCAGAAAATATGTGCCTTATCCCCAATCCTTATCGTACTCTGAATATCCGGCTTCAGGTTCATATCGGACCTCTCTATTGATGCAAAACCTGGAACGCTTGATCCATCAAGTTTTGTTATTATTCCGTCTTCCATATCTTTGATGAAGCTCTCTTTGTTAATTGTTACATAACGGAGAGAGCCCATAAGGTCAATGAACCAGAGGTCAACAAATTTGACTCCGCTTAGTATTTTCTCAAGATCTTGCTCTCTTTTACTCATGATCCTTCATCTCACTACAACACACCTCTAAACACTACCATTAATAAAGATTTCGTGTAAAATCAATGATTTTTAACATTATGATGTTTAATAGAGAATGGTAAAGGTAATTAGCGTTAAATTTCCTAATGTTCTAGTGTCTTCGGATACTCAGTCACTATATAATGATATATTGCGTCATCTTAGAGATGAAATACTCGAATTCTGGCTTAAAAGGGCAAGAGACGAGCTTGGATATAAGGTATCATTTGGTGAACGTGGCGATTATAGATATGAGCACTATAAGGGCATAGTCTCACAAGCTAGGATTATATGGGCATTCTTAGAAGCGTATGACTTTCTTAATGATAGACGTTATTTAGAATTTGCATTACATGGCGTACCTTGTCTGCTTAAGTTTTGGGATAAGACGTATAAGGGCTGGTTTTGGAAAATAGACGTACTTGGTTCTCCTTTTGATCCAAGTAAACGTCTATATGGTCAAGCTTTTGCTCTTCTTGCCCTAGCGAAACTTTACGGTATAACAGAAGACGAGAAATATCTTAACTTATACCTCAAGACCCTAGAGGTGATCCATGAGAAATGCCTCTATAAAGACGGTTTCTATCATGAATTCAATAAGAGTTGGAAGCCCTTAAGAGGAGAACCTGAAGGTTGCTGGAATATGAACTCTATAATGCATTTCATGGAAGCTCTCATGGAAGGTACTAATAATGGCATTGGCGAGGCTAAAGATATGCTAAAAGACGTTTTTAAGTTCTTCAAAGATACCTTCATTAGGTCGCCTAATCCTCATCTAGTTGAATATGTCACATTTGAGGGTGATATCCCTAAGGAGCACTATATAGTTAATATAGGTCACAATCTTGAGGTCTCATGGATGTTCTATGAACTAGGTGAGTCTGCTATCTCCAAGTCCTTAGTAGATTTTTCAATAAAGAACGGTTGGGATAACGAACATTATGGCTTCTTCGAGTATCTAATACCCTACCGCAGATTGATTAGCCGAGACAAGGTATGGTGGATCCAAGCTGAAGCTCTCTCCGCCTTATCTACGTTAAATTTGAATGCTCTGCTCTTCAAGCAAATACGTTGGTGCTTAGAAAAACAAGCAGATCATCGTTATGGTGAATGGTATGCTATATGTTTTGCAGATGGTCGTGTGAAGGATCCAACTAAGGGTTCTGAATGGAAAGTATGTTATCATAACGTACGCGGGCTTATAAAAACATTAATTACGTTAAAATCTAAGTTTAAGTAAAAGTTGATTCTTAATGCCACTCCTTTCCAACTAATTTTTCAAAGCTCTCTAGGAATCTCTTCCAATAGTCCTTAGCAGCACTATGTTTGTCCTCACCATACTTATCTAACCACTCCTTCGCTTTCTCATTTCCTGCTTTTGCCTCTTCCTTTACGAAGGTCCAGAATATGTCTACTACTCTTTCTCCCTCCCAGAAGACTGGCTTAGCGCCTGCCTTAACGTCATACTCTATAACCTTAGATAATACCTTTTTGCCGTGTTCTACTAAGTCTACTGACACCTTATATGCCTCGTTTAACAATATATTTGCAAGCTTCTCTCCCCATCCTCTATGGAATCTACATAGGCCCATGTTCTCCGAGAACATCATCTCTCTAAGCGTTCTCTCCATACACATCTGAGCGAACTCCTCTGGTTCAGTGAATGGAGCATGGTATCTAGTGAAGAACGTACCTTGGAATGGTAATGGGACAAGGAATGCTGGATCCCAATACTGGCATGGAGCAATGCATCCCTTCTCGCCTAGGGGTACGTAAACTGCTATATCCTTGAATTTCACTCCAAGTTTCTCCTCCCTTTCCTTGAATTTCTCACTGAGCTCTTTTGCTGCTATACGCATACCCTCTCCTAAGATCTTCGGAATCTCACCCCTTGCAAACGCTATGTTTCTAGCAAGCTTTTCCACTATCCTAGCATTTACTTCAGAGTCCTCTATACTGTAACTATCTATGTCAAATTTCGGTTTTTCATCAACACCGACTTCTTCAGGCATCAATAAGCCTCTATGTAGGCACTCTAATATCCATCCGCATAACGTACCGAACTCTATGGCATCAAATCCCATGGCATCAGCTACATGTACTGCTTTCTCGGCGGCTCTTTGATCGAATATTCCGCAGATTGTTCCTAAAGCTGTATAAACCTCGTAGTCCTTCTTATATTTTTCATAAACCTTCTTACATACTGCAGGACATGGCTCTCCGCATGTCTTGAATGATTTCTTGGCGATTATCTCCTCGTTAAATTGCCTTAGGTAATGCCCTTTAATGAGCTTCTCATATAACTCACTCCTCCTCTCCTTATCGAGGTATATGTTATTCCAGTTGAAGAACAGCGACCTATCTTTAAGCGTAGCATAGTTTACTCCAAATGTTCCACCTGTGCCTACGCTTGGTGAATACCTATACTTTTCAGTAGCATCAAATGCGGCTTTATTCATCGGCTTTCCAAGATGTTTCTCGAAGATCTCATTTACTGCTTTTGTATCCTTTAAGTTAAGTCCAGGGTACTTCCTCCAGTCGTTATCACCACCATATATTACAGCTACTACGCCATGTGCTCTGAATAGTACTGAGCCACCTCCACCTCTTGCCATCCAATCCTCTGCTCCTACATCAAACTCACCATTCCTTATAACGTACGAGAATATCCCTCCCATGTTCGTATTAACTCCAGCAGGTCCGACTACAAGAATTCTAAACTGCATGTATCCTGAATCTGTCCTGTAATAATCCCTGTATTTCTTCAAAAGGTACTTGCTTAAGGCGTAAACTCCTTCCTCTCCATCATAACTCTCATATATTTTCATTAACTCATCTAGCGGTATGGTCTCAAACTTAGTCTCAATGCCCTCTTTAGTGCCCTTAATCATTACTATTACTGGTTCCTCGCTTTTTCCTTCTATTGTTATGAAGTCTAGTCCTACGAATCTAAATGGGTATGCTGCTCCTCCCATTGTGGATATGTATATCCCACCCCATAGTGGCGATCTGAAGACTCCTATTAACCTATGAGTTCCTGGTAGTACTCCTCCTGCTAGCTTTCCCATACCCATGCAGAATACATTATGTTCATCGTAAGGTGGATATTCATAGCTCTTGTACAATTCCATATGGCAATAAAGACCCCAATCAACAGGCCCTATTATATCATCCCTTTCGATTTCCTCGATCTTTGTACTTCTCTTACCCACATCTATAAATGCTACCTTATGCTTCATGCTTTGCGCCCAGTACTTTAGTAAATGTGAGCCTTTATAATCTTAACTAATCGGCGGTATACTATAGGGCTTTATATGTATTCAAGCTTTAATAGTGCCTCGGCTATTAATACTGCTATGCCAGCCGCACCTCTTATAAGGTTATGTCCTAATGCAATGTACTTAACTCCCCTTGAAAGCGCATGATCTTCCCTAACTCTTCCGACGACTACACTCATTCCTCGCTCAGTTAGGCGATCAAGTCTTGGTTGAGGTCTATTTATTTCCTTTCTCACTACTATTGGCTTTTTAGGCGCACTTGGTAGATTAAGCTCCTGAGGAGGACCTTTGAATTCCTCGAATACTCTTATAACTTCTTCTACATCGACCTCCTTTATGGTCTCAACATGTATTGATTCTAAATGTCCATGGAGTACCGGCACTCTAGTACATGTAGCAGAGACCTTAATGTTAGCTACATGTATACCATCATCAGCCAAGCGCCCTAATATTTTCAAAGTTTCATTTTCGACTTTATATTCCTCATTTCTAATGTACGGTATTATGTTGTCAACTATATCTAATGCAGCAACTCCTGGATATCCCGCACCCGAAATTCCCTGCATGGTAGTTACAAAGACTCTCTTTATTCCAAACTCATCTAGTATAGGCTTTAATGTTAGTGTCAATATGGCCGTTGTACAATTGGGATTCTTTACTATGACCCCCTTCCATCTTCTCTCCTTCTTCTGTAGCTTTATTAACTCTAAGTGATCTAAATTAACTTCTGGATTTATGAGAGGAATATCCTTCTCAAGTCTTAAGGGGCTAGCGTTTGATATAACCGTATAGCCCATCTTCACGAACTCAAGCTCATAACTAAGTGCGAGATCGCTTGGTAATGCAGAGAATAGAATTTCGACATCTTTAGGCACTTCCTCTACTCTTCTCACCTCCATATCTAAAACATGCTCAGGTATTGGAAGTGGAGGGCTCCCCTTCATAACCTCTTTATATTTCTTCCCAGCAGATCTTGGAGAAGCTCCTAAGTAGACTAATTCAAACCATGGATGATCTGCTAAGAAACTTACGAATACCTGACCTACTAATCCAGTAGCTCCAAGTACACCTACCCTTAACTTATCTACCATAAACAACACCTCTCAGAAGGGGTAGTATTTGATCTAAATTCCTATTTGGTAATATGATCTTTATCGTTCCAGGCGAGATCATGAGATCATATACTGTAATTCCTATTTTATCCATGATCTCCCTTAACACTATCTCCATGTTGTTAACCTCATGTGTATTTATTCTAATTAATGCCACTCCTTCTTGTTTATGCATTATTCTAAATGCTCCTAAAGGTGTAGCAAGCTTTTCTATATCTTTCATGTGTTCCTTTTTGACTAAACAAATCAGTGTATCATCCTTTATTATTAGGTCTTCTATCTTACCTTCTTCAATAAAGGTAGATGTAATTAACCCTCTTGGATTCTTAACTCCTATAAATGCGATCAGTCCTAAATCCTTCACTATGGTGATGTCATTTTCATCATACGTAACGTAAGTGCCCTTCAATTTAGCTAAGTTTTCTACAGACGTGAATATAACCTTAGTTGGTCGTCTGATGTACTTCAATGCCTCTGGATGAAGTACTTTCGCTCCATGTATAACAAGCTCTTGAAGCTCTCTAATGGATATCCTATCAAGTACTCTCTTTTTACCATGTAGATTCTCCACTATACCTCCCTCATCTTTAACATATATCAGGTAGTCAGCGCTTAATGCTAGCGCTAATACTGCTGCGGTGACATCTGATGTATTCCTACCCATTGTAGTTATTTTGTGTTGCCCTTTACTCCTACCTATGAATCCTGGAACTATGAGACAATAGCCTCGTTCTAGAATGGGTTTTAAGCACCTTTCAGTTATGCTCTTAACTTCCTTAAATATTACCTTGGCTTCTCCATGTCTATCATCCGTAATTATAGGCCACTCATCGCTTATCGGATCTAAGACCTTGACCTTTATACCATATTTACTAAGCGCGAGAGCTAATAGCCTAGAACTAAGCCTCTCACCCATACTTAGAACTTCATCCACGAACTCACCATATCTACTGATATCTTTAGTTATCCTAGTAACCATATCTAGCAAGTAATCGGTAAATCCCTTAATTGCTGAAACAACTACTACAACTGAAAATCCCTTCCTAATGAGTTCTACTATGGATTCAGCTACCCTATTGAATGAATCAATATCCTTTAATACAGATCCTCCTACCTTAATAACTGCTCTCATCATTACCTCCTGGCAGATATTACTTATAGTATCACTATTATTTATAAATTTAATTACTGTTATTCATAATGAAGCAGATTTGGTAATGCTTTATACCATATATCTAAGAGAAGTATCCGCTATCTGGATAATGTCGCTTAACATAACCGATGCTGTCTCCTTAGGTCCTGCTCCCTTTCCGCTTAAGAATATTCTGTTAACATCCGTCTCTATTAGAACACCATTATATGTTCCATTCACATGAGCTAACTCATGTGTTTTATCTATGAGGATTGGCTTAACAGACATCATAATCTCTTCATCATGGACGCTAGCTATAGCTAAATACTTTACAACTCCTCCTCTACTCAATGCCTTCTCTATATCGTTTAAACTCACTTCTCTAAGACTAATCCTCTCTACGTCATTTACTGTATAATTAGCATTAAAGATGGTGTTAACTACAATTACGATCTTGGCAGCTGGATCCCATCCATCTATGTCTAGAGTAGGATCGGCTTCAAGAATTCCTAACTCTTGGGCCCTTCTCATAGCCTCCTCAAGCGTAATCCTATGCTTATGCATTTCCGTTAATATATAATTCGTTGAGCCATTTAATATCCCCTCAATCTTCCTAACGCGTTGTGCTATTAGTCCGTAACGTAGCATATCAACTAATGGAGTGCCTGCCATAACTGTAGCCTTATATCCTATCATAACATTCTTAGCTCTTGCCTTCTTCATAACTTCTCTAAACCTCAATGCTAAAGGTGCCTTATTTGCAAGAACTACATGAATCCCTCTATCAATAGCAAAAAATGTGTTCTCAACTCCAGGAGCTCCAGTTACATAATCGGTAGGCGTTGCCTCAACTAGCATATCTGCATCAACCTCGTTAAGTACTTCTATAGTAGTCAACCCTGGCTTACCATAGTACTCCACTTTACTCACGCCTCCTCTGGGAGTGTTTAAAAGTTTCATTAGTTCTTCATCTGAAAACCCATTAATATTTACTGCCGCACCTCGGGAGTCTATCACAGCTAATACTGTAGGTATGATTCCGTACCTTCTAGCAACTTCTTCCTTCTTATTCAATATGAGTCGAGTTAATGCACGTCCTACATTTCCAAAACCTGAAATGACTAACTTTACTCTTCTCATTCTCCCTCCTTAACTTCCTTTAATAGCTTTTTAACCTTATCAACAAGCCTATCAACTATGACGTTCACTATGCTCTCCCCTAACTCTCTGGATGCGTACTTCCTTGGATCTTCACCATAGATTCCTTTTGGTTTCTCCTCTTTTTCAATTCTCTCCAAGTGAACCATATTTGGATAAAAATACCAGAATATCGATGTTTCCCACTTAGCTGCATGATCTCCTCTATAGCCCTTATCTTCAGCAAATGCATACTCAGGTACAGCTAATACCTTGGCCTTTCCACCTTTAGCCTTATATTCCTCCACAGCTCTCTCTATAACCTTCAAATGCTCTTTACCGTAATGACCACAAAGTATAACTATAACCTTGAATCCCATATCCTCTAATTGGTTGAGCAGTTCGAAGGCTAGCCTCTTGACTAACTCACTGCTGAACTCTAAAGTATATGGAAATCCGTAAATGCGTAATGTCTGATGACCAATATATAACGGAGGAAAGACAATTCCTCCCGTTCTTTCAGCAGCTCTACAGCATATGGCAAATGCTTTTAATGCATCTTGTCCAAGGGGTAGGTGTTCTCCATGCCATTCCATAGCTCCCCATGGTACATAAACTACTGGATGTCTCCTTATCTCGTCCTCTATCTCCTTAGGGAGTAAGCTCTCCATAAGCATTCTATTCACCTTTTATTCAAGAAGGGCATATGCATCCTTAGCGGATGCTCCCTTATGAACGATCTCACATAACGCTTGAGCCATCTTAGTTGGATCCTTGTACTGAAATACGTTTCGCCCTATTGCTACACCACGTGCTCCACTCTTAATCGCATTCTCTATGGTCTTAAGGAACTCAAATGTATTCTCTACCTTAGCTCCTCCTCTAATCACAATTGGTACGGGAACGGACTCTATGACATACCTATACTCCTCAGGACTTCCCGCATAGCTCGTCTTAATAACATCTGCCCCATATTCTGCACATATCCTAGCCGCATATGCGATGTTTTCAACACTATTCGGCTCCTTTAGGTAAGGCTCCCTAGGTATTGCTTCAACAACCAATGGCATACCATAGTCATAACATACGTCTGCAACTATACCCATCTTCTCTAAAAGCTCAACCTCTCTCTCACAACCAAGGTAAACCATGATAGCTACTGCGTCAGCGCCTACTTTTAACGCTCTATCCACAGAAGCTATCAGTCTATCATCAGTCTCGTCAGGCCCTCTACGAGTTCCCGTACCATCTATCCTTGCAATTATCCCAACCCTACCTTCAACTAGGTCATATACGTGCTCTACCATAGCTGGTGTCATTAGAAGTGCATCTATATCCGCATCTAATACCTTTTCAATGGTCTCCCTAAATCTTACAAGGCCTTGTATAGGTCCGTATCGCCTTCCATGATCAACGGCTATTATGACAGTTTTCCCAGTACTTTTCCTAAATATATGCCCTAATCTAAGTCGTTTTCCAATATATGTGCTCAATATTAACACCCCCTTAGCATTTCTACGCGCTTACTTATTAAGCGCTATGCATTCGTTACGTTACTTTACGACTTTATCGAACCTGCCATGAACGCTATCAGGCCTATTAACATCCAAAGAAGCACTTTCTTCTTCTCTCTCAATGCTACCTCTTTCGTTGGTCTCTTTAAAACCATAAGTGATGAACGTATAAGTCCAAGATCGGTTATTATGACTAGTGGTACGTATAACCACGTAGTTAATTTAAGGATTGGCGGTAACACGCTCAATAATACTGCTATTATGAACAGTATTGCTGTCAACATAGCTGCACTTCTAGCCCCGTAACGGACAGCTACTGTAAGTATGCCGTGTCTTTTATCACCTTCGATATCTACAATACCTTTCATTACTTCTCTACCAGTATTGGCTAGGAAGGCCATACTCATGAATATGATGAGCGTAATTCTCACCGTGTCCACAGCTAATCCTCCGTAAAGGAAGGGAACTGCAACACAGAAGCTAACCATAAGATTACCTATGAGACCAAATCTCTTACCATAAGCATTATATACAACTGAGACTATGCACGCTACAAGCGCTACTATGAACGATCGAAGATTTGTTAAAAAGGCTGAGACAAGACCTATAAGGATTAGCACTATTGCATAAGCAATTGCCTCGTTTGGTTTAATTGCACCACTAGGAATAGGCCTTGTAGGGTCATTAATCTTGTCTATCTCCCTATCAAAGTAATCGTTTAAAATCATGGATGCTGCCGTAAGAGTAAACGCCGTTATAAAGGCATATATTAGTTTCTCAGTGTAGACCAATGGTGGGACACCACCTAAGGCTATAATTGCACCAACGAATGTTGCAATTCCCATCATGATGCAGTTTATAGGCCTTATCAGTCTTATCCACGGATTCATCATTATCCTCCTCATAGGACTAATGACATGACCTCTATGATGTTATCTCCAATAGCTCTTACCGTTCTTCCATCTATCAATTCAACACCTGGTCTCTTAGCTACTCGTCTCGCTATATCCACGTATTTAAACTCCACCTTTAACTCAACTGGCTTCTTGACTTTAAAGGGCTTTATCTCATCTAGCCTTCTCAAGGCCCTAATTGCGGCTTCTTTTATCATTCTATATGTTACATTTGGATGAAGGCATATCGCAGCATAGGGGCTTGTTGCCTTTTTAACAGCAACACATTCTATATCACCAAGTAGTTTCTTTGCTTCCCTTACTGCAGCTTCGTCACCTGTAACTAAAACTAATGGAACGTCATATGTTCCTGCAATGGCTGCCCACAGTCCTATTTCTCCAACCTTTATGCCATTAATCCATACGTTCATTATAGTGGCTGACGATAGCGTATGCGGTAAAATCGCATCAGGAGTTCCCGCCATGGCGTGGGCGCCTATTGCAAATACTGCATCAAATGAAGAATCAAGTCCTTCCATCTCAAGTATCCTCCTTCCCCTTATTAGCTTAGCTCTCTCATCCAATTCTTCAGGTATAATACTAAAGGCAGCTCCATGTCCATCAAGAACAACGACTTCCTTCGCTCCAGCCTTATATGCTCCCTCTATAGCAGCATTGACATCCCTTGTAAGAAACCTCCTTGCTCTCTCGTGCTCTCTTCCTCCTGGATTTATATCTTGCCATGTTCCGCAGACGCCTGTAGCTCCTTCTAAATCAGTCATTACGAATATCTTCAAGTTAACTCACCTATGATATTGTACATAATGCTTAAGCTTTAAGGCCTTACATAAAATTAAATGTTAGTTCGTCATATTCTATACGATGCCCTCAGATGAAATAGACTTTTATATACACGGTAAGGGGTCAGGTATCCATGTACTGATACTTAATGATCCATTGCTAGGCCATGTTCCACGAGAGCTATTATACTTAATCAAACTATATGGGGACATAGATAAAGTCCTAGATCATATAAAGATATCTAAGGATTATTTTATGGCCCTTATCCATCTTTATAGAATACTTGGCCTCTTAAGAGTAGACGATAAACGCTGTAAGCTCCTCTTCCCATTAATCACTAAGGATGAGTATGACTCAATACTTAAGCGCGTAGAGGGAGTAATAGATCTTCAACTAAACTACATTAAGAGACATATTCCTGAAATCATGAATAAATATGCTAAATCAAGTCTTCGGGAGCAGGGATTCGAATGGGATGATGTTGATTTCCTTCTCATTGCAGGTCTTCTCCTTGACTTAATATCGATGAAGAGCTTTCGCGAGATGTGTGCTGGGATTCCAAGTTTAAGAACATCTAGTAGTAATTGGTACTTATGGGCAATAGAGGGAGGTCTTGACGTAGACTACGAATACTGGACCTATGTTTATGAAGGCATTATAGGCGGCTCACTATTACTTACCTTAAAGAAAGCTCCATATAGTCCCATATACCTTAGAGATTTTGAGTTGCAGGTCATAAAGCTTATGACGTTAAGTGAGAAATCTTGCGCTGAATTAGCTTATGAGTTAAACATACCTGAAGAGGCAGTAAAAACACTGCTCGATAAGTGGATTAAATTGGGACTTGTTAAAAATATAGGCTCTTCGGACAGGTATAAGATATGCTTTCCTTTTCTCCTAAAGGATGACTATAACGTTCTCTTTCGTTCTTTAATGCGTCTAGGAAAGGAGCTCTGCGAGGCCGTATTTAGGAGAAAGATAATAGATCTCCTGAGACATAAGTATAGATCAGATCTAAAGAGCGTAGATGATGTTGCCTATCTGCTTCTAGTATTTTACATAATTAAGTGTCACGTCGTGAGTAGATTAATTTCCGAGGGTCTCATTAATAGGCCACCAGATGTACCTAAATTGCCCTGGGGTCTCTGTGGATGGTGTATCATTTAAGGTAACCTTTTTAATTTACAATTTATCATATATTCACGGCATCAACAATGCAAAGAGACTCTTTTCTCCAATTCCTACGGAAGGTTGGGAGAAGATCCGGAAGGATATATAGCCTATCTAATACTAGATCCTCTACTCAAACTACTGCTTCTGAACTTCTTGACGTTCTTTTCCTCGGTAAGTCCCCATCAGACCATATAATTGCCAATAGACTTGAAGTAAAGGAACTTAGGGAGATGATAGAGGAACTTGAGAGGGAAGTTAGTAAGCTACGGGAGGAGAATAAAAGACTTAAGATTATACTCCTACTCCTTCTCTCTTTCTTAATAATCTTCATAGTGGTGGTCTTATGAGCTCATCACTTGCTACTTATATTAGGAAGCTTGAGAATGAAGTAAAAGCCAGATTTGTTGGTAATGAGGAAGCAATTCATGTAGCGATACTTAATTTACTTCATCATAGATCTACGCTGTTAATAAGAGCACCTCGTGGTGTAGGCAAATCAACCTTAATGTTGCTCCTCCTCAAGGGCATATATGGGGATGACTTCGTGATAATTTCTGGCGCATCTGAGGTAAAGAGGGGCGAAGTTTTAGGAAGGCTTCACATACCTTCTCTTGAAAGGGAGGGTATAGAGAAGGTAATATGGGCTACCTTCGTTAAAGCAAAGGGAAAAGGACTTGATGAGGTAAATAGGCTAAACCCCTATACGGCAGCTAATATATATCACATGCTTCAGTTTGGTGAAGTCTGGGCTTATGGTCAACGTTACCAGATTGGTGATTACACCCTAATAGCAAACGAGAATCCCCATGACCCAACAACTTTCGTCCATCCTCCTCCATTCTATGATCGTTTTGACGTAGTGGTTTATCTAAGGCCACTATCACTAAGTGAGAAATTCAAATTGGAGGACATCCTCGAGAAATATGGTAATTCCTTAGTTGATTCCATGCCCCAGGTACTATCTCATGAAGATCTTGAGGAGATAAGGAATGAAGTCTCACAAGTGGAGCTAGATGTAGAATTAAAAGGCTTCATAAATCTCCTCATAAGGGATCTCCAGATATGTATTAGGGGAAAGGAGTACTCTGAGATTAAGCCACCGGCGTTATGTGAGGGCTGTCATTTTATACGTGAGGTCTGTAGTCTTATAAGGGAGGGACCGAGTGAGAGAGCAACCATAGTTCTTACACAACTCGCTAAGGCGAAACTGTGGCTTGAAGGTAAGGTCACTGAGGAAGATATACTTCGATTAGCTAAGTGGGTTCTACCCCATAGGATAGTTCTAGCGAAAACAACTATGATCTTTAGAGATATCGACGAGATATTAAGACGTGAACGCACGAAAATGCATGAAAGGGAGCTTAGGAAACAATGGTATTTGCTTAAGGAGTTATATAAGAAATTCGATAGGGCGCTTTATGCTAGAGCTGCAGAGATAGCCTTAGAGGATCCCGTTTTTGCCGAAGAACTCATAAGGTTAGAGAAAATATGGATCTCAAAGGGGATATTAAATAAGGAGGAGTCCCTTATGCACTATCTTGGAATTCCTGAATGGACGTGAAACCATGGTGGATATACAAAAGATCTTTAATAGGGCGCGTGTTGAAATGTTCCTTCCTGCATTAAAGTTCAGCTATGAGATAAAGGGAAATACTAGTTTTAAGACTTCAATTAAGCAGGCTTCCGTCTCAGTAACCATACCTCGTGAACTTCTAGAGCGATCTGATGCCGAAGAGATACTATTATGGAGCTTTAGGCATATCTTAGCACATGTACACTACTGTCCTTATGACATTAAGACAGCTAGGGAATTAGAGGAATTAGTACGTAAAGAGCTTAGAGGAACACCGCTCCTAGAGCACGCTCATAGTATCCTATGGCTCTTTGCTGATTTACAAATAGACCTAGTATACTTACCAATGAACTTCTCTCCCTCGCCCCATCATCTTAAGTACATCTATAGAAAGGAGCCAAGGGGTATGGAATTATTGAAATATAGCGTATACCGAGTAGTTTACGAAGACTTTGTTCCAGAATATGAAGTAGATCCATTGGTCTCAAGCTACGCACGATATGTAGCGAAGACCATTCTGACTCCAAGGCCCTGGAACTCAAAGATAGTAATGCTAACTAGGATCATCAAGAGATTTCTTAATGTAAGATCCTTAGATATGAATAAGTTAACATTCATGGAAACGCATTTACCATTAAAGGAGGACGTAAAGAATGATGGATCTTCAGGTCTTCTAAAAGCTGGAGCTTTAATTTCTGATGAGTCTGAAGCACGTTCTTTCTTCAGGGAGTGGGTAGCCCCTAGGCTTAAGGAACAGATAAACGATCTCTTTAGGAGAACGAATGAAGTACTTAAGAAGGGTAAGGAAGTTTCGAAAGAGTCCTTAATGGAAAAACTCCGCTCTCTATTATCAGGTACCCCTCTAGACGAATCCGGAAAGGAACCTGTACTAAGAACTCGCATGTCCAAACCAATGACCCATATGTCGAGAAAGCAGTTTATGGAGTCATTATGGCGTTGCTTCTGGTACAAGGCTATAGCAGAGGATACAGTTATGAAATTTATGATGAAGAGAGGACTCCCCCGCCCAACATGGACTATACTCAGCTATCCTGATGAGTGGACTGCTGAGGATGATATAGAGGAACTTGACATAGAGGGAAGTGCTGAAGAAGGTCCTTTAATACCCGAGGTAACCACAATAAGATGGATTAGGAGAGGTAGCTTAAGCGGTCACGAGCTTTCATTAAGATTTGCGCCTTCTGTAATGGTGGTTCTCGATTCAAGCAGGAGCATGATGAGCTCATTTAATAACGCTGCAATTGCAGCTTTCATAGCATATTTAAGTGCGAAAAAAGCAGGTGGGCGGACTTCCGTAATAGTCTTCTCAACAAAGTATCTATTAGGAGATTGGGATGCAGCTGATGATGTAAAGGAGATCTTATTATCTACCCGACTAGGCGAATACACAATCCTTCCTACTCATGTAATGTTGCATCTCGTAACTAGGCTTTCGGAACCCGTATTCATTATTATAATAACCGATGGTGGTTGGCAAAACTTTGATGAGGCTATCTCTGATTTGAAGAAAATAGCAGAAATGGGTCATGAAATAGTAATACTCCACCTATACGGGTGGAAATATCCGGAGAAGGTTTCAAGACTTAGCTCTCTTGATTTCATAAGATTCTATCACATAGATGATCCAAAGGAGCTAAAGAATATAGCACTTGAGGAGTCATATCAGAAGTATGGACTCTTCCTTGTCCCTCATTACAAGTTTCAACCCTACTAGCGATCATAGTGGTTAAAATTTAGGTTCAAGACTGAAAGCTTATTAAAAGCATTTTGCATAATTGCTATTCGATAGTATGAGCACGAAAGTTAGCGAAGAATTGCTCATAGATTCCTTGAATAGAGTCTACTATGGACTTCTATCACTAAAGACCATGTACAAACTGATGAACAAGAGAATAGAGCAACTTGAACGTACACTTAGTGAATTAGTGAAGAAGTCTGCTAAGCTATCTAATGTCGTAATGGAGAATAAACGTACGATCGAATCCCTTAATAAGTCTGTTAAAGATCTTGAGCATAGAGTAAGTAGAGCAGAAGAAAACATTGTTGCACTCAGTAAGCATTTAAGTGAAGTAAATGACTTCATTCATCTTACTGCAACAACACAGCGACTTCTCCTTGTAGAGCAACTCTCATCCTTAAGATCTATTATCAATAAGACAATTGAAGAAGTCCATAATTATCTTAACGTGAGCTCCTATGAAAGAGCTAGCATAAATAGAGACATGCAGACAATCCATGGTGAATTGAAGCAGATACGTGAGCTCCTCTCTCTCCTCTCTATGAAGCTTATTGAACTTGAGGATATGTTTAAAAGTTCAAAAACCGATATGAAAGTGGAGGTACGATAAAGTGCCTCTTAGGGGAAGGAAAGTAGAAGATATTATTAATGAATTCAGAGATCAGCTAATAGAGCACTTAAACGAACTTACAAGATCTATAACAAGGACTATTAGTGCTCTCAGCTCTAGTATGACGGCTTCTCTCGGCTCTCTTAGAAGTGATGTAATTAGGCTAAGCGAAGAGTCGAAGAGACTAGTTGATGAGCTTAGTAGATTATTCCAAGCTCAAAGAGAAGCCATTAACTCTGCACTATCCTCTCTAAACAAAACGATAAGCCAAATGCAGGATCATATTAAGAAGCTGGAGGCACAAGAGCATAACTTTAACTCATTAGTGAACCAATTAGTTGCCCAGGTAGCCGATTATGCTTCAAAATATGAGGCTATAGCAAAAGATCTAAGCGCGAAATTCGAGAGTTACCAGAAAGACTTAATCTCCTCTCTATCTGAGGTAGACAAGCGTTTAAAGAGCCTTGATACGGCACGTGAGAAATGGGATTCAACTATAGGTACGTTGGAGAATATTGCCAATAAGCTTTCGAGAAGTGTAGAGGAATATAATAAGCTTAGAGAAGCCCTAGAGAAGGCTAAGAGTGAGTTAGAAAAGAGGAGGGCAGAGTTAGATAAGTTAAATGCCCTAATCGAGAGTAAAAAGGACGTACTCAAGACTATGGATCAGTTAAAACAAGATTATGCACAAAAAGTAGAACACTTTGATAAAGTCATCGCTTCGCTCATGAAGAACTTAAGCGACTTAGCAGACCTTCAGAAAGGAGTGCAATCCCACTTAGGTAAATTAAATAACGTATTAAGCGAGGCAGGTAACTTCATAAGAGACGTAAGTAATCTCCTCGAATCCCTTAGAAAGGAGCACGAAACGGTACTTAAGGAAAAGCGTGAACTAGAGGAGAAGATGAGGGAGGTTAATAAAGTTAAGGCATTAAGAGAGGAAGTTATGAGGAAGCTCAAAGAGCTTGAAACTAGAAAAGCTAAGCTTGATGAAAGAGAGAAGAACCTTAGTGCTCTGGAAAAGACAATCGCTAGTAAACTAAATGACTTAGCTGAGTACCTGAAGTGGATAAAGAATGTCCAGGAGGAACTGAAATCCCGTGAGGAGAAATTAATGAAAAAGGAGCAGTATCTAGAGTCCTTAAGGAAAGAGCTTGAGGAGAGAATGAAAAAGCAAGCGGAAAGGGAGAGAAAGCTATCACAAATGGAGAGCTCCTTAAAGGAGCACGAGGAAAGATTTAAGCGTGAAGTCTTAACTTTAAGAGAGACCCTTGAGAGGAAGAAGAAAGAACTAGAGGAATGGGAGAGGAGGCTTACTGATAAGGAAAGGGAACTCATAGCATACGAAAGAGCGTTAGCTACCCGTGAACTAACAATACTTGAGTTAAGGGAAAAGCTTGAAAGAGAAAAGGCACGTATAGAGAAGGAGAAGGAGGAGATAGATACAGTGAAGAAGGAGCTTGAGAGACTTAAGGAGGAAAACGCGACACTAAAGGCCGAAATAAAGAGACTAAAGGAAGAGCTAAAGTTAAGGGATAAGGAAATAAAGAGGTTAAAGTCCCTCCTATAGGGTATGTCGATACCTATAACAGATAACCATGCTCATCTAAATCCCTTAAGAGGTCTAGGATACAAAGCCATTGAACAGTTTCGTAGCTCAGGCGGACGGAATATAGTACTCGTCAATTTACTCACGAAAAGCTATGGTCGCCCTGCAAGATCAATTGAGGACTTCAAGTTCATGTACCAGTATCATATAAGCGTAGTAGATACGATAAATGCCAGATATAATATAAGGGCTTATGCAGTGATAGGTCCTCATCCAGCTGAGCTCACTGAAATGTTAAAACGAGGCATAAGCCTTAATTCTGCAATGAAGCTTATGATTAAGGCTATAGATCTTGCAATAGATATCATACTCTCAGATAGGCGTAAATGTATAGCCTTAGGTGAAGTAGGTCGTCCTCATTATAAGGTGCCGAGCGTTGTCTGGAAGGTATCGAATGACATATTATCCTATGCCCTTGAAAGAGCTGCTGAGACAAACCTTCCAGTTCAGATACATATGGAGACGCCAAATGAAGAGAACTTACATGAGCTTAGTGAGATCATAGATAAAGCGGGCATTAAACGAAATAAAGTTATAATTCATCATGCACCTCCAATCGTAAGGCTCATAAACAGTTTCGGTTTCATACCATCTGTAGTTGCGAGAGAGAATTACATAAAGGCAGCGATAAGAGAAGGAGGATATTTTCTCCTTGAAACCGATTACCTTGATGATCCTCGACGTCCAGGAGCGGTATTGAGCTTAAGGACAATCCCTAAGAACGTTAGAAGATTATTACGACTAGGCATTTTGAATGAGGTATCTCTTGAAGAGATATTTGTACGCCTACCGGAGAAGGTATATTGCGTACCCTTTAGGTAGCGTTCAATCTATGTGAGATACTTTGAGAGGAGGTAATCTTTCACTTTTAGCAGACTATAACATAATACTTTCATATTTTTTAGTTAAGGAATTATTACCTAGTTCAAGAATAGATATCCAATTAGCATGAAGATAGTACTATTAACAATAATATCATTACTCCTCATCTTAGCATGTGCGACAGATATTAAGATCGCATCTTCAGCTGAAATCCTACTCTGGTTGCGCATAGACGTACTTCTTTATAGACATAGCGAATTACGTATATCCATATCGGGAATTGGTAACGTTATCGTTGGAAACTTAACTAAGGGGGCTACTTATGTTACTACATTACGTTTGAGTAAGGGCATATCCCTATATAATATTACATACAAGGGAAGCATCATAATAGTTAGGCAAAATAATATGATAAAGATTCTCCATGAAGGCAAATGCGCGGTAATATTTACAGGTAATGGTACGGTTAATGTAGATATCGAGGTGTTCACTAATGTAATGAATTTCTACGTTCCTGTAATAGGAAATGAAGCCACGTTCTCACTTGACAAGATAGATTTTCCAGAAAACTTTGATAAGATCCTAATGGTCATAGGTTTTGAAGGCGCGACAAATAAAGTGATCTCCTACGTAGTGCATAATGGTGAAATACTGAACATCACTGCTGATCCACGTCTCTTAGGTTCTTTAGCCGTTCTTGAACTAGATAAGTCATCTTATATGGGACGTTACGTTGTAAGACTAGTCTCCTCTCCTGTAGTACTACCTTCTATGTACGTTGTTGAGATGGGTAACATTACATGGGGTTATGAAGGTCTTGTAAAAGGGAGAGTTCACGTGAACTTAACATCCATCATCAGTAAATACCCTACGGATAAACAATTCTTCGGAGTATATTTGGAGATATTTCAAGTGCCCCATAATGCTACGGTACGTGTAATCGCTCCTCATGCTCTTCTCTCATCTGTTATCACTAAGGACATCTTCGTGGTGAGAAAGACATCTATGATTGTGATGAGTCATGACTTTTACATAGACGTAGTTGAACCGACGTATGTAAAGATTAGTGCAATTCCACTATCTCTAACTGACAATGGTATCTTGGTGACTAGGTATCCTGAAAATTACATAATTGGTTATATTAAGGCGTCCTGTCTCCTTCTTAAGCCATATGTACTAATGCTTAATTCCACTACTAGGAAATATGTAGCCAAGTCTAAGCAATTACTTTTACACGCAGCTGATTTATCAAAGCGTCCTCTTCAAACACTAGATGTATCCATTCAAATACGCAATGCAATTAATGATACAATTCAGAGAGAATATCTGATACATAAACTCCCTCTACTGCTGAACATAACTCCCAATGACATAATCTATGTAACAGCTCTCTCTAACTTCACCAGAGTAATGGATTATATCATCATGAGCCCTCCCTCTAATATAACTCTTCGCGCATCTCTCTCCGAACTCTTGTTAGAGATAAGAGATTACGAAGACAAGCTAGTATCAAATGTGACGATATACATGAGCGGTCCTAATCAAGCGGGCCCGGTCATTATCAATACGCTCTCCTTAAATGGTACGTTAAGGGTGTCATGCATTCCAGTAGGTAGTTATACCATATCTGTTCTTAAGGATGGTATAGTCCTTGTAAGAGACGTACTAAACATCACTCGTCCTGGCCTCTATGTAGTACATGTACCCCTATTTTCTATAAAGATCCAAGTATTCGATAGAAAGGGTAGGAGGATTTCTGGTGCAAATGTGTTAGTGCATAATGAGCATATCTATCTTAAGGGAATTACTGATGAAAAAGGTGAAATCTCATTAGATCAAGTACCTCCTGGCACTTATTACATTCAAGTGATATGGATGAATAAAACGGTTTATGAGGATTTCATAGAGATTGTGGAAGGACATACCGATATAGCGTTAACCCTCAACTTATTCGACTTAAAAATTAGGGTAAGCTCTCCCTTAATTAAGGCATTTAGGGGCAAGAAAGTATTCCTAATCTCTAATTCCATCGAGATAAGTACGGAGGTGGATGAATACGGTTTTGCCTTATTTAAGTATATCCCTCCTGGATCATATCTGCTTCGTTTCAATGGAATAGAAAAGAATGTAGTTGTGAGGGATAAAGACGTTCTTGTGGAGATAAGAATTCCATTCATTGTAATTCTTAAAGAAGTGATAAGAAGCTATTGGGAGTTCATATGCATTACAATAGGGCTTATCGTCGTTTTGATTTTGCTATTTAAGATTCGCTCGAAGGGAGAGCTAATAATAGAATGAGCGAATCGCGTATTAACTAAGTAATATCGTAATATTACCTAGATCATTCAAGGCGTACATTGCCCCTCTTCCTATATATACCATTTTCGGCTACTCATTCAACGGTGTTCAACATATGAAGTACCGACCAGTGTCAATACTAATGCTAATGCTACTCTTGGTATGTATATTAAGCATTAAGATAGTCTCATCAGAATCGGACATTACATCAGGTTCTATTGCACAGAACCCTATGTTCCTATTATACGTATATAGCCTAAGCGAGGAGCATACGATATCTATATCCCTAAACGTATCTTCAACTTTCGAATATAGAGCTCCACCGCCTCCTGATGATCTTTCCTTTGACTTCATGGAAATAGCATTACCATCAGCTGCCCTTCAATCTATCAAAATAGCAAGTGAAAAGGGTATTATTAAACAGAGGATCTCTGAAGAGGGTGATATAACATACAGAGTATATGCCGACCCCGTGGTCACAATGACCAATATAGGGACTGAATGGGTTAATACAACAGTTAAGATCAAGATACGATACGTAGATAGAGCTTGGATACCTATTGAAGGTATGCGTGCCGAAATAAGCGTTCCTGCTCCTCCAATACCATTTGAGAGCGAAAATGTAACCCTTACGCTAGAGATACCAGCGTTCCTTCCCATAAGGTTCAAGGCCATATACGATCCCCTTAACAGAAACATACTTTCCCCAAAGGTACAATCATCTCTTAGCCCAGAAGACATAGTTATTGAGCCAAAGAGAGTAAGAATCCGCTTCGAATCACTCCCATTCGGTATATACATAGTAGAATTCGAGGAGAGCGACATAACTCCCTGTAGCATACTATACAGGAACATCGATCTTATCAAACATGAGATTGCTCCTAGCCATACACAGATAATAGCGATACCCGCGCCTCCCGAAGGTTGGCACTTTAGTCACGCCGAAGTAATAGTAACTACAGTCTCGCTTGTAGATATTGAGGAAGGAGGTAATGTGACATTAGAAGCGGGGTTAGTCGATGAGGTAGAGAAAGTAGAGAATACGATTGTAGTAAGGTTCATTAGGGCCAAGTATCTACTTCGTGCATACGTAGTGTACTCTGATAGATTTAAGATAATAAACAACCTCAAGGTTCCTATAATAGTTTATGTAGTACCCTTCGTATACAAGGAAGTTGGTACGTGGACTCCAATGGGACTCTCGATAAGCGTTGGAAATAATGACTTAGAGGGCTCTACCTACGCCTTTCTCGAAGTCAAGACTTACGGAACTCCCATAGAGAAAGTAGTGATTCCTGGTAATAGGGAGGTAACTCAATACTATGATTCCTTACTTCCTTGGATAGGCAACCTCTTAGTTGACATAGGCATTGATCATGCCTTATTACAATTAGTGAACGGCAATACTACGCTCAGTGGATCATTCTCATTAGCCTTAAAATGGAGTAGTATATTGTTTAGAGTAATGGATGCAAATGGAAGGCCATTGCAGGAAGGAAGGTTAATATTGATCTCCAAAGGAGAAGTAGTGTCTACAAGTGATATTGTGCATGGTGAGGCGATAGTCACTCCATATAAGCCTGCGCTTTATGAAGTGACAGTGGTGTACCGTGGGGTGAGAGTATTCGATGGATTCCTAACGTTTCCATTGAGAGAACATTATGATGTAATCACTAGAGTATACGACCTAAAGGTAAGAGTTGTAGGTAAGCGTGGTCAAGCTTTAATAGGCGCGGTCGTGAACGTAACATGTCTTGACTCGAACATAACACTTAGTGATATTGTGGATGCAAACGGTAGTGTGATATTTCCGCAATTACCTGAGGGCAACTACTTAATCAGAGCGACCTATAAGGGTGTCAGTACTACTGAGCAGGTAGTGTTAAGTGATAACTTAGACCTCGACTTGAAGTTAGATGTGATATTCGACATAATAGGCATAGCTCTTAAAATGAATCAAACGATAATCGCTGTATCCGTATTAGCGATTGCACTAATAACCATAGGTATATTGTTAAAGAGACGAAACAATAGTTCGTCAATAGTGTTAAGTTAAGCGAACCTTAGCTACACTTATTAACTCTTCTGTACATTTTTTCTTGACTATGACTAGAATAATATGCGTAGAGGAACCTAGATACTTCTATGCTGAGCTTAACGACATAACATTAGAGCCCTCTGCATACGATAAGTATCTGAGCTTCATAGAGCAAACGATGGTTAAAAGAGCGCGTGAGTTTTACGAATATGTTGCTAGAACCAGGCATATGGGGAATCCTGCTTTGGTCCTCAGAGTTAGGGAACCAGGTAAAGGACCCCTTGCTGAAATAATCCTTCAAGCCTCTAAACATCCTAAGGTCTGGATAATCCCTCTTATGGATAAGCTAAAGGAAGAAGAAGTAGAATTCATGATAAGGCGTATTGAACTTGCCTCTCTCTATTACTTAGCCTCGCGTGAGGAAGCATATGTGGGCTTTGTATTTCTAGAGAAAATGAAGCTTGCTCCAGAGAAAACCGCTACCTTTCGCCAAAAAATAACCGAGAAGCTCTTTCACGGGACAATGTTTTACCTTTTCGCTATTTCCTTAATACTCGCCTACTTCCTCTATGTACTACTAGGCTCATATATATTCGTCGCAATGCCCCTTTCCCAACTTTACCTATTACTCTTCGTCGATAAGATTATGGAACTTATGGCGGACTGGCGCATCAATAAGGACAATAGGTACGTTTACATCGTGACTTACACGATGCCAATTCAGGAATATAAGTATTTCTTAAGGCGTTATTATCCCTTAAGGTTTAAGATAAAGAGTGAGATATATGCTAACACGCTTGCTCTTGGTAAGGAGATAACCTTAGATGTCGTAGAAAAGGTGTTTAAGAAGTACAATCTAGTAATCGATGAACTACATAAGATTGGAATAAAGAAAATAGATGTTTATGGTATAACGCGGAAGGTCTTTCGTAAATATGGTCTTCTTATGCCGAAAATAGTTATATTGAACACTTCGATACCAAATGCTGCAGCCACTGGTATCGGTAGTGACATCGCAACTTTAGTCATAACTTCCGGTCTACTACTATTGCTTTCTGATGAAGAGCTTGAGGCCGTACTAGCGCATGAGGCCAGTCACATTAAGAATAGGGATCCATTAATGATGTTTATGTTATCGACTGGAGAATACATATTAAGAATATTCGTATTCGTTACGTTTATCTATTTAGGAATAGCTAACTTCTTCACCAGCTTACTCTACTTGTTCGTAGCACTATTAGCTCTCTTCTTCATCGCTAAATTCTTCGAAGCACGTGCGGATCTAGAAGCAGCTCTCATAACAGGGAAGCCTGAAGCTCTTTCAAGAGCTCTTAAGAAGATGGGGATACGCAGATTACTGACAGAAGATTACCCACGTACAACATTGGAATCATGGCTTAATTGGGATCCTCATCCTCCGGTATCATGGCGTATCATACGGCTTGAGCAACTTAAAGGCAAGTTTCCGACAGAACATCCATTAGTATACTCCGCTAAGGAATGTATCTCAGGCCTTCTGCATGCCCTTAGGTGAACAACAATGTTAATTACCCTTTTTCCTGCTCTTCACGGTGAGAGAGACTTACCATTAGGCTTATTATACATAGCTCAGACCCTTATTGAACACGGATATCAGGTCAGAATAGTTGACCTCAACCTTCATGTAGGTAAAAACATAGATCTAGGAAGGATTTCAGCCATAAGGGATGCCGACCTCTTCGGTTTTTCATCCTATAGATATACAATGTCCGCTGACATTAGTATTGCATGGCAAGTTCGTTTAATTAATGATTCACCCATGATATGGGGCGGGTGGGGACCTACTACAAATCCATTGCTTTACATTAGATATGCGCCAGCTGATATAATAATACCTGGAGTTCACATGCAAGCTCCTAAAGTTATGTTAGATGTCGTGAAATGCATTGAGAAGAGGAGGGATATATCCATAGTAAAAGGTATAGTGTATCGAGATGGTGACATCATAGTGGATACAGGCTTAGGAGAAATCCCAGATAGAATCCCACCCCTAAAATGGGATATCATAAGTCACGTGGATTTAGCTCTTGAAGATTATATAGAGGATGGAGTTCTTCTCGTCCCTATCCTTGGAGCTCTGGCTTCATGCCCTAAATATTATGAATCGCCGTGCATATATTGCTCGATTGGACGTGTGATCTCTGAATACAAGATCACTTATGGTACAAATCGATTTAACGAACTAATGCAACGCCTTATGCAGTTCGATGTTGATAGGATAATACAAGACATGGAGAATGCAATAGTATATTTTAATGATGTACTTAAGGACAAGTTAAAGAGGATAAGCTTCACATTAGTCGATGATGCCGTAACCCCCGAGAATTTCCTTAAACTATACAAAAAGCTTGTAGAAAATGGTTTAATCAACGAATTCAGTTTCATGAAGTTTCAGACCAGACCCGAATATATTCCTAAAATACTTAAAAATATAAGGCGCGAGCATAGATCTAAGTTCATAATGGACGTTGGTTTCGAGTTCTTCTCGGAACGCGACTTATTGTTCACAAATAGAGGTAGTAATCCCAATATGTTAGCTAACATACTAAGAGAACTAAGCGAGAAAAGAGTTCACTGGACAGGCTATGTCATTCTTGCTACACCCGTTACAACAGCAGAAGATCTCGAGAAGAACATAAACCTTGCAATAAATATAGCATATAACTCCGATCTGTTAAGGTGCAATCCATACCTTCTAGAGGAAGATACGTACATACCTTTGAAATATGGCTGGAAAGCCATAGAGTGGAAGTGCATAAAAATATATAGCGAACATGGTCAAGTAACTGTAGTAGTTCCTCATAGGCCAAGATTCTTTATAGGTAATAAGGAAATTGAGAGGATGATTAAGGTAATAGATTATTATATTGAGAAGGTGGAAAAGCTTAGAGAAAAAGCATTTCAAAAGGCATCTAAGATAATAGCCGAAAGAGGAGAGATAGATCTTAATGATTCAATAGGTACCGTGACTAGAGTGTATAGCTTAGGAGAACTTCGTGATTCACTTATGAAGCTAAGAAAAGCACTCGTTGAAGATTATATCTCTAAGGAGAGGCATAAAGCTTTTTAATAAATACTCCTTTCCTGAGAAGTCTATTGAGGGAGAATGAGCGTAAAAGAAAAAGTATCACATGCTATTCAGCTCATCAATACTATCCTTTCAAGAGCTAATTTAGAGGAGAGTGACAAAAACGCTCTTCTTCAAGTTAAGAGGACACTCTTAGAAATAGAAGCCGATTTAATAGGAATACAACACATATGCGAGCTCGTAATAAGTGATGCCATTAAGTTAGGTAAGTATTTTAAGTTGAGATTCCTCGAGGGGACAACCATTCCTAGGACTGAGGAGAAAAGTTCCCTCAAGGAGTACATATTGAGAACGTGGCAAGTTGGTCAAGTTATGACGTCAAAGGATCTAACTGCAATCATTGGTGATGAAAAGAAGGCAAAGGAAATTCTAGAGGAACTCCTTAAAGCGAAATTAATTCGTATCGCAAAAGCTGAATGGAATGAAGGTGAGGTAATAGTACATTATGAAAGAATAGCTTAGAAGAATGGTGGTCTCGCTCCTCTTGAAGCCTCATGTCTCTTCTTAAGCTTTCTCTCCTTTGCCTTCTTCTTCCACTTATATCTATGCGTCTCCCTCAACTTTACACTCATCAATCCCCTGGCCCTACGACCAGCTGGCGTTAATCCCCTAAATACTCTACGCTTCTTAGGCTTTATCTCTATGACTTGAGGTAGTTTTGGTCTATCTGGCTCTGCCCCTTCAAGTATCTTCTTCAGATACTCGGCCAATGCCCATATGTTCTCCTCGTGAACCGTTTTCCTCCTTTCATCGACGTATATTCCTAACATTCTTGCCTCCTTTACTCCTAAGCCAACTGCCTTAATTTCGCCTATGGAGAATCCTCTACCTGGTCTATATAGCCTTGGAGGGAGTCCACCATACTTTATTAGCCTAGGAACCTTTACTATGGCTGTGGGAGCTTGTACTTTTTCACTCATTATCATTACCCCTCTACAAGTATTGCTCTTTCTATTTATACTTCTCGCTACTGGATTCGCATCATTTAATTATAAATATTCAAGGACTTAAACTTATCCTGGAAGATCCATTAGGTGACATATATGAAAAAGGTGAACGTTGGTGTAATTGGCTTAGGAACCTGGGGTGAAGTTCACGTAAAGGCATTCACATCCATTCCTTACGCGAACTTAGTAGCTGTTTGTGATATAAGGCATGAGAGAGCGTTGTACATTAAGGAAAAATATCATGTTAAAAAAGTATACACCAACTATGAAGATCTAGTGAAGGATAAGGATATAGATGCTGTTACCATAGCTCTTCCCGATTTCCTTCATAGAGATCCGGCAGTTAGAGCTGCCGAGGAAGGTAAACATGTATTAGTAGAGAAACCATTAGCTACTAACATAGAGGATGCTGAGGCAATAGTACGTGCTGCTAGAAAGGCTGGAGTTAAATTAATGGTTGATTTCCATAATAGATGGAATCCTCCATTCCTACATGCTAAACAAGCAATAGAGCAAGGTGAACTTGGTGATGTGATATATATTTACGGAAGGCTTAGTGATACCATTTACGTCCCTACTAAAATGCTCTCATGGGCCTCGAGAACCAACGTCATGTGGTTTCTCGGTAGCCACTTAGTTGATATAACTCGATGGCTTCTAAGCAGAGATAAACCTGTAAGCGTGTACGGCATCAAGAAAGAGGGTATTCTAAAATCTATGGGCATAGAGACGCCCGATATAATATGTGGTATTATCAGGTGGAGTAAGGGTGCTATCTCGTATCTTGAATGTTGTTGGATACTACCAGAGACCGAGCCAAAACTATACGATTTCAAATATGAGATAATAGGATCTTCGGGGACAATATATATAGATACTTCGCACAATCGCTGTATAGAAAAGTACCTTCAAAAGAGTTACGAATATCCCGATACGCTTGGGCTTTTTGAATCGTTCGGTAAACCACGAGGATTTGCCATTGATAGCCTTAGCCATTTCATCGATTGCATTATACACGATAAGGAACCAATAGCAACTGGTGAGGATGGTCTAGTAGTTACCAAGATAATATGTTACTTACTGAAGTCTATCGAGGAGATGAGGCCACTAACTATTTCATAAGGAGGTAAATGCTTAAATTATGCTTTCTCTTATTTCTTTATCGCTATGCCTCAAGAATACGCTGTACTAGTGGATAACCTAGTTAAGATATATGAAGGAGGCATTGAGGCATTAAAGGGTATCTCATTTAAGGTTCTTCCTGGAGAGGTATTTGGTATCATTGGTCCTAATGGTGCAGGTAAAACTACCCTCATGCGCATTATGGCTACCCTCCTGAAACCCACATCTGGTACTGTGAGAATCCTAGGATACGATGTAGTTAAGGAGCCTGAACAAGTACGTAAGGTCATAAGTTACCTACCCGAGGAAGCTGGTGCTTATCCAAGCTTTACTGGCTTTGAATATCTGGAGTTCATGGCAAAGTTCTATACTGACGATAAGGAGGAGATTAAAGTAATGATAGAAGACGCTAAGAGGATATGTGGACTAGGCGATAGACTAAGGGATAGGATAAAGTCGTATAGTAAGGGTATGTTAAGGAGATTGCTTGTCGCTAGGGCGCTCATGATACGCCCAAGAGTAGCACTTCTTGACGAACCAACTAGTGGCCTAGATGTCCTTCATGCTATGTACATACGGAATATTATTAGGGAATATGCTAAGAAATTTGGCATAACAGTTCTACTATCAAGTCACAACATGCTTGAAGTAGAGTACCTTTGCGATAGAGTGGCGATATTAAATAAAGGACAACTTATAGCTGAGGGAAGACCTGAGGAACTAAAGGAAATATATTCCGCATCTAATCTGGAGGAGGTATTTGCAAGGGCGGTTACGTATGAGCGCTTTAAGTAACTTGGTGTATAAGGAATTAAAGGAACTCTTTAGGGATCCAAAATTCGTAATAGGAATGATCGTTGTCTCCCTAGTGATATTTCCATTGCTCTCTAAGATGTTTACTTACTCTATTGAAAGTACTAAAAAGGCCACTACCATAACAATAGGCATAGTAGATTTTGATAAAGGCTATTTCTCGAAGAACTTAAAGGACTACCTGAAATCAGTACCTAACGTAAAGATAGTAGAGAGCCCTAACATATCAACTCTGACTAATTCATCAGAGGAGATCTCAGCTATAATCGTAATTCCCAAGGGCTTCTCTCATAACATAACATCGAATTCAAGAGCGTACTTAAGGGTATTTACTGTAATAAGACGTTTCTCATTAATACAAGGATCATCATCTGCATCCGTTATCTCAATACTTAACTCCTATAAACGCTACCTATCAACGTTACTCTTAAAGATGAATTTGCCTGACGTAGATCCGTTAGCAGTACTAGATCCTCTTCTCATACAGGAAGGGACTTTTATAAAAGGCGAGCTATTTAATATTCCATCCTCCACACTGTTCCAATTAATGACTATGTATTATGTAGTAATTCCCTATAGCATGATGTTCTTACTTATAATAGCAATTCAAATTGCTGCAACCTCCATGGCCTCTGAAAAGGAACGAAAGACTCTTGAAACATTACTTACACTTCCCATAAGTAGATCTACCATATTCTTAGGTAAGCTTATAGGTTCAGCTATAGTTGCCTTAATCGGATCGGCAGCGTACATGGCAGGCTTTATGTACTATATGAAGAGCTTAATTGAGGTGCAAGCACAAGGCCTCGCATCCTATAGTATGTTATCCAAACTTGGGCTATTACCATCAAAGATCTCCTTTATACTCCTTGGAGCTATAGTGGTTATGACATTATTATCCTCGATATCGCTTGCCCTCTGTCTTGGATCATTTGCGGAAAGCGTACAATCTGCTCAATCCATAAGCGGAATGCTAGCTCCCTTTATATTCCTTCCCTCCTTATTCACATTATTCGTCGACATATCCTTATTACCTCTACCATTAAAGCTCATCCTATACGCGATACCATTTACGCATATATCAACAGCGACAAGAGCGGCATTAGAGAACGCATACGGTAAATTAATCCTCATACTACTATATCTCACGACATTTACGGCTATTGTACTATATATAACTGCAAGACTCTTTTCCATGGAGGAGAAAATATTAGCCTCTCGACTCTTTAGAAGGCGTATGTTAAGGAAAAAGCGATAATCTGCTTTACATTGTCTATTGTCATTCGCCATACTTTAGAAAGCCTTAAATCTAATACTAATATATGTAGGGGTTGAATCTCATGCCTAAGATGTTAATTGTATATTATTCTAAGACTGGTCATACTGAAAAGATGGCTAAGGCCATAGCCGAAGGAGCTAGAGAAGTAGAGGGTGTAGAAGTTATAGTAAAGCGTGCAGAAGAGACTACAAATGACGATTTATTAAATGCAGACGCTATAGTTTTAGGCAGTCCAACTTACTTTAGACTGCCAGCCTGGCCCTTGAAGAAGTTAATAGATGAGTCAATAACAATATATGGTAAGCTTAGGGGAAAGCTAGGTGGCATCTTTACATCTACTGCAACACAATATGGTGGAGAGATATGTTTACGAGCCCTGAGGGATATGCTTGAGGAGCATGGAATACGTGTAATAGATGATGGTGTTATCGCAATAGAAGAGCCTAATGAGGATGAATTAAAAGCCTGTAGGGAGTACGGCCGAAGAATAGCTGAACGGTTAAAGGAAATAGGTAGTTAACGACATAGCGTAGGCTAGGAGGGAATGCAGTTGCGGAAGGACGAAAGACCTAACATCATACTAATAGCAATAGACACACTAAGGGCGGATCATCTTAGCTGCTATGGCTATGAGAAGAAGACATCACCTACTATAGATGAGATCGCAAGTAATGGCATTCTTTTTGAAAACGCAATAGCTCCAGGCATTCCCACGCATCCAGGATATACTACAATATTTACTGGAATGCATCCACTTAGACATAGAATAGTGTGTCATATGGGACAGGAGGTATTAAGTTATGATATACCGACGTTACCTCAATATCTTTACAACTCTGGCTACCTAACAGTAGCCATAGATAATCTCGTAGCTACAAAAGCTCCTTGGTTCATAAGAGGGTTTGAGGTTTATGTATTCACAGGCGGTATTACCGTAATCTCCAAAGGAGCCAAGATAAGTGGCGATATAGTGACTACGAAGGCGTTGAACTTCTTAAAAGCCTATAAGCAGGGTCTTTATGATAGAAAGCCCTTCTTCCTCTTCATACATTATTGGGATCCACACACTCCATATCTACCACCAAAGGGCTTCAGGGAACGTTTCTACTCAGGAGGAGGGACTAAACTATCCTCATTATTGAAAAAGACTAGATGGGGACGCTTTCTGCTCAAGACGAAGTGGATTCAACAGCTGATTACTGAAGGTCATGATGAAAAAGAATATGTGGACTCATTGTATGATGAAGAGATCCTGTACAGTGATTGGTGCATCTCAAGAGTTATCAATTTGCTTAAAGAACTCGATCTCTACGACAATACGGTAATAATCGTAACTTCTGATCATGGTGAGGGATTAGGAGAAAACGACATATATTACGATCATCATGGGCTCTATGAATGGGATATCAGAGTTCCTCTGATAATATCATATCCTCAAGCATTACCTAGAGGAAAGAGAATTCGGGAACTCGTCACACATGAAGATATTCTCCCAACGATTCTCGACTTAGCTGGAATAAAAGGAGATCTAAAAGTAGATGGTAAATCCCTAATTCCAATAATAGACGGCATCGAGAAAGGACGCGAGTTCGTAATATGCGTTGAAAATACGAGAATGACGAAGCGAGCAATAAGAACCCATAGATGGAAGCTCATCGAGACTTTAAGGCCAGATGTTTACGGAAGACCTGCTGGGTACTTAGAGCTATATAATATCGAGGAAGGAGAGAAGACTAATAAAGTTGGAGAAGAGCACGATCTTGCTAGTGAATTATTAAAGCAACTTGAAGTCCAGTATCGTAAGGTATTAAGTGGAGCATCAGATCCGCTGTCAGAACAACAGATAAGCCTACCTATTCCGGAGTGAACTACAGAACAAAGACTACCCCCCTCTATCTAAAGCTCGAATCTACCTATCTCTTATAATTTGCTTAAGCCTTTATTCCCCCTTCTTAACTTTTAGACACTTTAAGAGATATGAAAATGTCTAACCACATTTATCACTATTAAATTGAATATAAATTAGGTGAAAAGAAAATCTTTTATATTTCCTTCCCCCATATCCTACATGAGAGCATGCATCTAAGAAGAAAGGTGGTCATTTATGGTAATGATCTCTTCATGATACGAGAAGGTGAGAAACATGATTAGTAGAACTTTCGTCTCGATATTTATAGCCACATTCATGCTTACTATAGCATTCATACCATACTTCATAAAGCCGATATTCGGACTCATCAATGGAAGAGAGATGTTACTTCTTCTTAAAAACGTATGGGGAGTGGATATCGAAAAGTATTGCTTAGTTAACGTTACCTCATTATCATCATCGACGGATTACGTATTCGTAAGTGGTAATTCCCTAAGTCAAGACCTATTAATTGTATCTGTTAAAAAGAGTTCCCCAATGGAGGTGACCGTCCTCTGCAAAGGAAAACTCTTTTTAAGGGATACCAGCGTTCTTAAGGACATAAGAACGCCTCAAGATGTATGTGAAAGCGTTTTGATATTTATAGAGCGCTTTGAGAGGTTCTTAGGTAGTAAATCGGAGTTCCTCAATTTACTATTTAAGCATATGCCAGAGGTATGCGAGAAACTCGATGGTATAAAAGCTCAAGAAGTCAAAATGGATTTCGACGATATATCCATATCAATAATTATGACAGATCCGGAAGGTTCAGCCAAATTCTCAGGAACCGTATCTATCCTTGCAAGCCCACCCTATCCCCATGCACCAGCATTCTTTGTACTACGTTTACCATTGAGGATAAGTGATATTGAGAAGACTAAGCTATTTTATGTAGTATATCGCGGTGAGCCTAAAATAGCAGATATTCCATTTAACATCACGGAGGAAGAGGCAGTAGAAATCGCAAGACAGGTAATTCTAGGCGACAAGAAGGTAATTGAGATAGCTAAAGCAAATGGCGTTAACTTAAGCGATATCTTGGAGCTAGAAAAGATTGAAGTACGATTTATACCGGGCAGATTCGTATTAGAGCAATGGAATCTCATAAAGCGTATCATAAAGCACTCATCCCCCGACATGAGATACCCCTACGAGAACGTACAATTCAATAGGACTATAGCAAACGATACGCTCTATCCCATAATATATGTATGGTTCAATCTCACTAAGCCACTTAAAGCCAATCCAAAGTTATCTCCATTCCTATTCGGATTCTATGTAGCGATATGGCCAGACACAGGAGAAATATACTCCTACAACTGGAAATTCGTCTACGGTGGATCTAATAGCGGGAATTCTCCTGAGCAGGCAACTACCGAAGTAAGGATCACCAACTCATGGTACTTCTCATCTATAGCAGTGTCTACATTTCTAGCGTTCATTTTGTTAAAGAGGAGGTTTGTTCTTAAGAACCTTAAGTAAATTATTTTCTTTTTCATTTTTCTCACATCCTACTTTTCTTAATTAATAAAATACTGCATAAACGCCATGCTCTTTCCTTAGTGTACTCAATACATTACCTTGAAAGATTTTGCCAATAACTAATGCAAATGCATTAGAAATGTGGTATATTACATATTATTCGTATGGTATTTCAGGTTGGTAAGTCTTATAACAGATCTAAGCGATTATGATGAATAGTGATGATGAGCAATCCCGTAG
>Ga0180300_10000038_pt1 | contig 43552 bp, 53 predicted proteins | sample GuaBasSediGuay15_FD_121798 | JGI IMG/M metagenome (GOLD analysis project Ga0180300, IMG submission 121798) | Subseafloor sediment microbial communities from Guaymas Basin, Gulf of California, Mexico - Guay15, Core 4569-2, 21-24 cm | ecosystem: Environmental > Aquatic > Marine > Hydrothermal...
TATAGTGAGATGCTTGATTGGAATTGGGGTCCTGAACTACCATACATACAGCAGATGGTTAGTGGTGGAGCAAGTGTTCCTTGGAGTGTTTGGATGCCAACAATAGCATGGTGGATGCTATATAGCTTCCTATGGTTCCTATTCAACATAAGCTTTATATCAATAGTTAGGAGGAGATGGATTGATATAGAATTGCTACCATACCCAGCGAGTTATGGGTGGACTGTACCAATTATTGCAGCGGCACCAGAGAGGAGGGCGAGGGGGCTGGCCCCCGAGAGGCGTTTTGCATTCTTCCTTGTAGGTGTACTAGTTGGCTTCTTCTACATGTGGCCCCCAGTGCTAAGATTCCTAGTACCATGGTTCCCAGATATATACGGATGGAGCTCATCACCATACATACCATGGTGGCTTGGTACAATTGATGCTACACTAGTTCCAGGAATAGGAAACAGAATAGTAGCACTACTAGCAATACCAACAAACTTAACTGCATATACATCAGCAATGTTGATACCACTGGACATACTACTAACAGCATGGGTATCTGCTGTAGCAGTGATTATACTATGTCAATTAGCCTACTTGAGGGGATACTACTCAGGAATACTTACTGTAACAGTCATTAATAGTCGTCGTGATGCCCTCGGCGGATTACCACCATTCAAGCTATACGCAGTGTACTTTGGAATGGGCGTCTCAGTTATAATATTCTGGATGATATTGAACTGGAGATACCTAGCAAGTACGTTAAGTGCTGCAATAAAAGGGCCAACTAGAGAGGAGTGGGAGAACGAGGGCATACCTTACAGAATTGCTTGGCCATTATTCTTCATAAGTACTGGTGTTCTACTCTTCATGCTCTACTCTGTAGGTGCAACGCTAGCAGGAGCAGCTGTCATAATTTTAACGTATTTCCTAATAAATATGAGCGGAGCGAGGATCTACGGTCTAAGCCTATCAGGAGGACCTGGCGACTGGATGTATCTACCCGATCTTGTTGTCTTCCTATTCCCAGGTGTGACAAGTGTTGAGCAAGTCACGCCCGATTACGTAAATACTGTATTCATGGCGAATAGAGCAACAGGTGTTATTGCTATTCATAGCACTGGGTTAGCCATGTGGTACAAGGTCGCTAGAGATGTTGGCGTTAAACCTAGGGACATGTTCGTCGCATTATTCATAGCATTCTTAGTGGCTTCCTTATTAGTGTGGCCAGTAACACTAAAGGTATACTACATAGTAGGACAGGCCAATACTGTAAGGGGAAATCTAGAATCATGGTGGGTGCCATTCTTAATAGAGCCTGCAACTTGGCAATCAAGACCTGGTGTTAGACCATGGTGGCCTCAAGCACTAGCAGGTGCAATTATAATAGGTATACTATCCTATTTAAGAATGCGCTTCGTATGGTGGCCATTCGATCCAATAGGCGTTTATATAGGCGTTGGTAGCGCTACTCCTCAGCCCTTTACGCCCTTCGTTGCTTGGCTAATCAAGTACTTGGTCATAAAGTTCGGTGGTATGAGAGTACATGATGAGATCTTAATACCATTCGTTGCTGGTGTCGGTGTTGGTTCAGCACTATGTTGGTTCGTAGGTGGAATCGCAGTAATACCAAGATACATAATAGGTTAGCGAAGGTGTACAACATACTTTTTCTTACTTCCATAAATTACATTTTTGTTATGTACATTACAACTTCAAGTTAAGTTAACTTTAAGTCCTAAGGTAATCCTTTTATAGAGAAATGCGTTAAAAGTTAAGGCATTATGATATGTGGAGGGTATAGTATGAGGCAGGAAGATGTCTCTAAGCGTGATCCTCACTTACCAAAGTACTTCTTTGTTACTGCTGGTAAGGCATTAAGCCCTGTTTCAGAATTAAATGCCTTTGATGAGGCGCTAATGAATGCTGGAATTGCCCAGTGTAATCTCGTTCCCGTATCATCAATACTACCTGCAGACGCAGTAGAGGTTGATTTCGTCCCCATAACTCCTGGTGCCATCGTCTTTACGATCATGGCAAGAATTGAGGGAAGTGAAGGAGATTCGATAAGCGCAGGTGTTGCATGGTCCTTTGGCGTTAGCGAGGAATATGGAAGGTACGGTATCGTCGTAGAAGCTTATGGTAAGGTCAATAAGGAGGAGTTGAAAGATGAGCTTATACGAAAACTCTTAAGAATGGCAGAGGTTAGGAAGATGGATCTTGAGGAAATAAAGGTGAAAATAGAAAGTATAGAGAGGATTCCTAAGGGGATGTACGGTTCCGTAATAGCCGCAGTAATTTTCGTGCCCACAGTAGATTACCATAAGGTTAAAAGAAAGTTATATGTTTAAGTTCATTCCTTGCCCTTAAGTTCTTTATAGAATACTACCCTCACATCATCTATTCCAAAGGGCATTAACACGTATTCATCAGTCCATCTCTCTTTTATGTAGAGGAATGTCTCAGGAGAGATAAACTCTGGATCTCCACCGGCATAATGTAGGGGACCAAGGACATTCCTTAACGTGCCAACTAGGGTTACTCTGATTTCATTGGCTCCCTCCTTTATGTAATCGGTTATCTCAACCTTGGGTGATCTTCCTATTACCTTACATACTTCCTTTCCATTAACATAAATTATTCCAAGTGCTGCCATTAGCTTCCCTATTTCTAGATAAACCTTTGAATCCTCCGGTACATGGATCTCTACCTGCCTTATGAGGTCTATACATCCTCCATAGAATGGGTATCCTTGAGCACACAAGTCGCCTATCTTAACCTCCCTTGGCTCCTCTATGATCTTAGCCTTTCCCTTTGGTGCAACTTTTACTCCGAAGTCACCAATTATGTATATGTTTTCTATTTCAGGTTCTAAGTCTACTACTCCCTCTAACTCGACAGTATTAAGTCCTTTGCCTACGACTTCTGAAATGTCAAATTTAACGAAGTTCCAATCTATCCAGTGTCCACATGGCTTCGTTATTTCTACACCATTTACGGTAATTCTCTCTAACTTCTCAGGGTTCTCTATTACTAGATATACCTCTCTCCCTCTTAATTCTACGTCTGATGTAAACTCAAATCTAAGTCTGTACTTAGTTCCCATGCCTTTCTTCGTTATCTTATCATGGGCTAATGGTACTGGTAATGGCTCACTCCAAGCTCCTCCTGTACTCACTCTACAGTAATCGAGGACTAATACGTTTGGTTCATGCCTCTTCACGAGCCACTTGTCACTTATCTTCATATCTCCTACTCTCACTAGTCTCGGTAATGTTCCTCTCTTGGGTCTTCCTGGCCTAAGCACTAGTAATAAGGAACCGACAGGATCTAATGATATATTAAGCCATGTATAATCGTCTTGAATCTCCGCTGGAATCTCTATAACTTCTCCCGTGAAGGCATCCCACTTCTCAACTTTATATCTACCCTTTATCCCAACTTTAAGCATATCGTATCTCTTGTCCCTGCTTACATTGCATAGAAATAGCACTAATGAATCATCTACTTTCCTAAGGTGATAAAGTACATTTCCCTCTTCATCACCTTCTATTATTACCTGTTTAGATATATCATGTAAGGCTTTTCTTAGATCCTCATATGCTATTTTCTCTACGATGCGTACTTTCTTCATTAACTTCTTTATTTCCTCACTTTCCTCACCATCAACCATAGTTGGAATAGGCTTTATGGCTATGACTTTTCCTCCTCTCTCTATGAACTCGCTGAGCAACTTTACGGTATTTTTAGATAATGTATAACAAGGTGGTATTATCACTACATCATACTTGGCTCTGCCTATGCAGAGGGCTCTTTCTTCTACCCTTCCATACTTCTCCATTAGTATTTCATCTCCAAGCTCGAAATCTATATGAAGGCCTAGAAGCATTCGTAGTAAACTCCTAAATTGTTCATCTATTTCTCTTGCTTTCTCATAATTAGCAGGAGAATAGCTTGCCCAAACGCTACCGATTGGGTGTATTACCAATACGTTTACGACGCGCATTCCTTGGGAAAGCACATAACTAAGACGGGTGAAGTAATCTTCAATTAGAGCATTATACCTCCACCATGGCTGGCTCCAGTGGAAATTCAATCCGAAGTCTCTCTTTCTCCTTCCCCTCATTGAGTACGGTACGAGATGATGATTTAGGAAGTTTATGCCCATGACCAATAGCCAATCTCCAATCCATTTCCTATCCTCAAAAGATGGATAGTTCCCCGTACAACCATATGTTTCACATAATACTCTTTCCTTTCCTAGCTGATTAGCAACACTGGCTACTTGTTTTGCTGTTAACAACGTTCCCCATATATGCATTCCAAGATGATCTATTCCAGGTATGTGCATGTATTCATAATGTGGCATGACAGCACCAGCACATGTTAGTTGAGATATAAGTGTATCCTCTGCTAAATAATGTCCGGTTAGTTTTAGATTGTACTTTTCACACCACTCATATATTTGCTTAGAAAAAGCCTCGACGAACATCAATGTAACAGTCTTCCAGTAATCATAGCGAGTTTTCATGTAGTTTCCTATATCAAAGAATAGTTCAGGTAGCCTATCCAGTAGATCATAGCCATGAAGCTCCTTGAAGCGATTTGGCAGCTCATCAGTCCAGGGCAGGGCATATAGTGGAAATCTTGCTCCTCTAGGCGGTATTCTCCAAGGGGCTTTAGGCTTACTTGATGATATATTAGGTTCATCTGTAAATACGCCTGGTATTGTCTTCCCTATTTCATCCTTGAATCTCTTGACGTATGGCTGATATGCTATCTCTATGAACTTCCTTACTGTCTGCTTATCTAATAGGTCAACATAACAAAAGCCGCTATACCATAGATCTCCTATAGGTGCTACGTATTTTAAGAAGGTCAAGTATACGTACTCACTACTTGCTTCTCCAGGTTTAGCCCTCTCATAGCTTTTAGGAAGGCCATCTTTTCCCAATTTACATCTGAAGGTCGCTATTACCTCTTTGCCTTGGAACGCTATGTTGTCAATTATCATTACTAATGCTTTTGCTCTATATCTTTCATCTAAAGATGGTACAAGACCTCCTGCAAAGCCAGAGGGCCAGCGTAGTTCATCATAAATCCATATGTACATTCCCCTCTTCTTAGCCTCATTAACCGCTACCTTAAATGAATTAAACCACTCATCACTTAGGAATGGTGTTACAAGGCCTTCCCTTGCATGGAAGAAGGCTCCACCAAATCCTCCCTCGTCCATTAATTTGACTTGTCTTCTTACTTCTTCCGGCCTAAGTATGTCATTTATCGACCAGAACGGCGCTCCTTTGTATTCCTTTGGTGGTGAACGAAATATCTCTTTATCTATCAATCCAATCCCCAGTAATATTGATTAATATATTTAGGAATTTTATACTTAACAAATTGTCAGAAGTGGGAGCATTTTACTGGAATTCCCTTCTCGTGTCTTATCTATTTTCTATAATGCTTCTCATCCATAGTGTGAGTTGGACTTCTGGCATATAGCCTATCCTTATGTCAACTATCTCACCGTTCTTAAAGGCTATTATTGTTGGTATGCTCATTATCCCATATCTTTCTGCGGCCTCCGGTACTTCTTCAACGTTCACTTTCGCAAAGTATGCCTTTCCGTAGAACCTCTCAGCTAGTTTCTCAAAGATAGGCGCTAGTAGGAGGCATGGTGCGCACCATGGAGCCCAAAAGTCGACGAATAAGGGCACTCCTTTCCTCCTCGCTATATCCAATATATTGTCTAATTCCTTAATGCTATGGATGTTTATAATTTTCTTGACTTCCTTTTCAACTTCTCTCTCCTTACTAATGGCTGAAAGCCTTTTCATCATTTTCCTTAGTATTATGCGCTTAAGTTCTGGATCAAGTTCATCTTCTCGTTTGTTTGTCATAATTTCCCTTAAATAGGTCTTCGATAGGGAGTATTAATAGGTAATCCGAATGTGCGCTAGAAGGAACACTCATCTAACGCCAATATGCGATCCACTCAGCATATTGCAGTGCGTAATGAGACTCTCGCCATTAGAAGTGAATATATATAAATTCCTTCTCTCAAAAGGTGAGCACGCTGTAAAAGAGCTCGCTTCAAGCCTTAAATGTAGCAGATCTGCAGCTCAGAAGGCATTACAAAGACTCTACACTTTAGGTCTTGTCACTCGTCATAAAGTTTTGAAAAGGAGTGGAGGATATATGTTTATTTATAAGGCAATTCCCCTAAAGGAAGTTAACGATGAATGCATAAAACTAATTATAAGGTTAGCTGAACTCATCTCAAATAAGTATGGGAGGAAATAGAGTCATACATCAGGAGGTGGATGAATATGTCCCATAATGAGTGTGACGTAATAGGCTGTAATAATCCTGCATATAAGACCATTTCAGCAACTGAGTTAGCTAAGGTTAACGTGAGCTTTAAAGTTAGTAGCAATAGGGGCAGGATTCATCTTTGCAAAGAGCATTATAAGGAGTTTAAGAAGGCCTTAAGAAACATTAAGAAGTTCGAGAGGTGGAGGATAGGCTCTATTTACCTGCTTTAAAGAAAGCCTCTAATCCTCCACCGCCTATTATCTCTTCAAAGCTCATTCCTAATGCATCGAGAAGTTGCTCAAATGTCGACTTCATGTGTTCAAGATACTTTTCGTCGTCAATTTCATCTATCCTAGCTAATTGAATATGCTTTACTCCTTCACCACCGCGAACCTTGACATACGCTATTATATCTCCTGGTTCTACCTTTTTGCCGAATTTAACTATTTGTAATGCTGCCTTAACGTGCTGAGGAGTACTCTTAGTATATTCATTTAATGGTTTCGATAGCGCTACCTTTATGGCTAGGTCCTCAAGGCTATACTCCTTTCTCTTTAACCTGATGTAACTCTCATGAACTATCTTCTTTATTTCCTCTTTGGCATGCCTAAAGTCTTCATCTGATTTCACGTTACTTAGTATGTTAAGAACTTGGGCAAATGCCTTTTTAACGAACTCTGGTGTATTCCTCTTCTTACCAAGTAATCCCTTTACATCTATTCTTCCATCCTCCAGAACTCCAAAGTAGTTCTTCTTCCTAGTACTTAGACTTACGTACCTGTAGATTTTATCGGTCTCTAAGTCTACTTTTAGGTTCTCCTCTGCCCAACGTATTAGTTCATCCACTGCCTCCTTTGGCGGATTCTTCAAGAACAGGCTATCAGTATCGCCGTATATCACTTCAAGTCCCATCTCTTTGGCTTTCTTAACTGTCTGCTTTATAGCATAACGTCCTAATGCTGCTGTGCTCTCAGCAACTGGAGGACAATATAGTGGGAAAGTGTCTGCGCCGAAAACTCCATAGCTTGCATTTATGAATACCTTTAGCGCTCTTTGAACTACATCATACCACTCCCTCTCCCTCTCACTTATGCTCTTATCTTTAGCTCTCTTCTTATAGAGCTTTACTCTAGTATCCCTGAGTAGCGCTACTATAAGCGAAATTAATCCCCTCCTCTTCATACATACCCAATGAGTGGTCTCAGGTATTATATTCTTCTTACATTCCTCATGAGGACATCTCACTGTCTCATAAGATAGATTCCAAGTCTTTATCATGGATGGATATAATGATGCGAAGTCGAGAACTACTACGTTGAAGTGAATGCCTGGTACTGGTTCCATGACTATCGCACCCATGTACTTCTTGCCCTTTATTATAGCCTTAGTGACCGTAATCCCCTTTAAACTTCGGATTTCCTCTGGCTCGGGAATTAAGTAATTTCTCTTCCTATGCTCAAAATATAACATGTTCTTTATCCATCCCGAGATCCCTTGGCGTGTAAGATCCTCCATTGGTAGCTTTGAAATTCTCATGAAGAGTAGTATCAGTTTCATTGTTAGGTCATTCTCAAATGTTGTAAGCTTAAGTGTGAGTTCAGCATCCTTCAGGCAGTACTCTGCTAGTTCATAAAGATCGAGCTCTGAGATCGGCTTTATATGCTCCTTCTTTTTCTCGTTTAGAAGTGCTTGTGCTATTGCATCAAGAGTGGTCTCCCTATATTTACCTCCAAACGCATAAACTTGAATTGATCTATTACTGAAGAACCTATATAGGTCTATGTGAATCCCTTTTCGTAATAATGCTGAATCCTGCCCTAGCACTATGGGTATTTCATCACGCTTAAATCCTAACTTTAAGGCCCTATACCATAAGTACCTAAAGTCGAAATTATCGCCGTTAAAGGTGAGCACAACTGGATACTCGTTTAAAACTTCAAATGTTTCTCTAAGTAACTCTCTCTCATCATCAAAGAACACTATCTCTACATCCTTAAGACCCTCCGTCCTCTCTCCTACCTCTACATCATGCCTCCTCAGGATAAGCACTTTCTTAAGTCCATCATTGGAATATACAGCAACCGCTATTACTGGATAATAAGCCCTTTCAGGACTCGGTACTCTATAGGGAATTGGTGAATATACGTCAATGTCAATAGCTACCCGCCTTCTCCATGGAACTTCACTCTCAAAAAGCGGAAGCCATTCCTTAAGCATCTCTTTTTCCTCTTCGGGCTCCTTCTCCCAAAGCTTCTCCACTAGATCTTCTAGCTCGCTTGGGATCTTCACTTTTTCCATTATAACCTTATCATTGACAATTCTATATGGCATCCCTGGGATCAGTTGCCTATCGTATATGTAACAATTATGGTACTTTATCTTAGCCTCCCATACCTTGCCTCCAGCCTTCTTAATTATCTCTCTAAGCGAGTTTTTCTTACCACCAACAGACAGTGGATCCTTTGCAACAACTTTAGTCACTTTAACTTTTCTAAGGTGTAATAGGTCAAACTTCTCGACTACCTCGAAATGATCAAATCCTGGATGGGAAGCAACTCCCTTTATCCTATAGAGCTCCTCTGGTGAGAGGTTCGTGTAGAAGTATGGCTTATGCCCCGTATTGTCATGCCATAATATTATATCGCCTTTTTCTGGATCATAGAATTTAAGTAAGGCCTTTCCAGCTTTACCATCATAAGTAACTGAGAGTAAATAGACTACCTTTCCATTACTTAGGTTTTCCTTACTCCTCTCGTCATGTAATTTATCTTCATTTAGGGATCCAGACATATTCATTAAGAATCTAGAACTTTCAGGAGGTATTAAGTATATCTTATGGAACAGAGCTCCTTTACTCATCCTCCTTGAGCTTCTCGCGTATGTCAATATACTTACCCTTACGGTATATCCTTATCTTAGTCTCCAGTCTTACTGGTATTCCCGCAAGGTGAAACGTATTATAAAGAGCCTCTGCGGTTATAGGTCCCTGTATTCTCCCTTGCTTTATAAGAGTTGCTATAATTTTTATTAACTTCCTGGTTTCCCTTGGAAATTGTGCCTTAGCTGCCTCTAATACCTCTATGGCTTTCTCTGTTAACTCTCTTCTAACTATCTTCTCAGGATCTTCCTCTTCTTTTACTCTTTGTCTCTGCAGTTCCTTTAGAAGAAGCATCTTTTGTAGCTCTCTTAACTTCTTCATCCTAAGTTTAATTAATTCTAGATCCTCCTCCCCAGAATCCGTATCTTTACTGTCATCCTGTAGCGGCCTCATCATATTCCCCTTATCAGCGCTTTGTCCCATAATCATCCAGTTATAGAGAAGATACCAAGACTAAATATAGTTTTTCTCACATCTCTTCATTAACTTAGACCTCAGTACTAGATGTACTAGTTCATATATCTTGCTCAGTGTGAGATGAGCCAGTCATCACGTTCCTAATTTCCCATCCTCATCATCGCTAAACATTATAATTAGGGAATTCCTTATATATCTCCCTTGATGAATAGCAAAGAGAAACTAAATGTCCCCAAGAGACCTGGAGTCTATGTCTTGGTTATTAACATAAATAAGGATGTAAACGTTAAAATAGGTAAGCTGGGGAGTTTTACGTTTCCTAAAGGCCTTTATGTATATGTTGGTTCCGCGCGGGGTAAGCACAGCACTTCGCTTAAATGGAGGATTTTAAGACATATACGACCAAATAAGCGGCTTAAATGGCATATCGATTACCTACTTGTAGAAAAACCCGTAGAATTAAAGGATGTCGTATTTGCAGTTACGGAGAGCAATTATGAGTGTGATATAGTCCGTGAACTCATCTCTACCAATTGCTTTAAAATCCAAGTCCGTAATTTCGGATCCTCTGATTGTCGTTGTCCAGCACACTTATTAAGGTATGTAGCTCCTGGAAATAAAGAAGAACTCGTCTCTATCATAAAGAAAGTATTCGTTTCCCTTAAGTTAAGACCTAAAGTTCTTCCTATACCAAGCTCATGATCTTCATTGCAATTTTTAGAGCAAGGTTTATTCCCCTAATCGATACTACATATCCAGCTAGTATGAATACTATAAATGGAAGGAGAGGCATTGCCCAAACGTAATCATCATCACTTAAGCTAGAGATCTTACTTCCCTCTAATTTGCCAAGTCTTATTACCCTACGTCCATTCTTCATTGTTTCTACTAACGCGTACTTAACATCAATGTGCTTCTTTATATCGCCATATCTGATCTTTATTGCTACCAAAGGACATAGTATCTTTACAAGGGGGCTAACCTCATACCTTTCGAATAAGTTTACTCCCTTTACAAGCTTTACATAAACATTCCACAGAAGGATCAATGGAAGAACTGCTAAAGTCATTACCGCCCCATTCATGAAGGAAAGTAATGCTATTGGCAATGACCCCACGATACCTGGGATGTTACTAAGACTTAATGCTATTATACATTTAGCATCACCGCCCATTATTAAACCTGCAAGATAAAGCGCAATGGCCATACTGCTAACGAGCAAGGAAGATACCGTATAATGTAAAATGGTATTTCTATCACCGTATTTGACGATGTATAATATGACGGCTGGTAAGCACATCCCTACCATTAACTTCCATATGTTATTACTTACTTCACGCTTCCTGACATCCTCTATAGAAGCAACTGCTAGACAGCTTAAGTTTACGAGTAACGTGTATATTCTGATTGCTGTGTTTAAATTCATGTCGGTAGAAATATATCTTAGGCAGTTAAATAACTGTATCGTACGGTGATGCCCATCGGAAGAACAAGGTTTGGTCCAGCTGGTCGTCCTATAAATTATAAAGGGCCAACTGAGAAGATACCAGAATATCTTAAAACTCAAGAGGGACTTGACGCCTTTGAATATCAAGCTGTAAGAGGTGTTAGGATAAGTAAAGAAAAGGCTGAGGAATTGGGCAATAACGCTAAGGAGTTCGATGTGCTCTTATCTCTTCATGCTCCTTATGCCATTAACTTATCCTCATCCTCTGAGGAGACGCGGAAAGCTAGTATTGAACGCTTAGTACTAAGCATGCAGGCCGCACAATGGATGGGCGCTAGAATTGTTGTCTTTCATCCTGGATATTATGGGAAATTCTCAAAGGAGGAAGCTTTAGAGCTATGTATAACTGCATTGAAAGAGGTTAATGAGAGAGCAAGTTCATTAGGAATAAAGCATGTCTTCCTAGGGCCAGAAACCATGGGTAAACTATCTCAAGTAGGAAGCGTGGAGGAAATAATAACCATGTGCGAAAATGTACCTAATGCGGTACCAGTAATAGATTGGGCACATATCCATGCTAGAACAGGCGGGAGTCTAAGAAGAAAAGATGATTACCTTAAGATATTAGATATAATTGAAAAGCGCTTAGGCTCAGATGTCGTCTCGAATCTTCACTGTCATTTTACTAAGGTTGAGTTCACTAAGAAGGGTGAGCGAAGGCATAGAAGGCTGGATGAGGAGGGTTACGGTCCTGACTTTGAAATCCTTGCAACAATAATAGTTGAGCACGGTTACTCATTCACTATAATCAGCGAGAGTCCAGTGTTAGATAAGGATGCGATAGTAATGAAGAGTATACTAGAGCGTATAAAAAATACTATAAAGCAGACATAACACTAGGAGTAGGTTAAAATTTATCTCCGTCTTTTTCTCCATCAGAGCTGGGAATGTGCTCAATGTTGAAGATTTCGTTGATATATTCATTGAAGAAATCAATAAAATGAAAAATGATCTTATTGAATATTTTAGTATATCGAGTCCACGTAATCTTATTGAAAGCCGTATAGAGTACGAATTCACTAGTCGCTGGCTTTCCTTAGACGATGTTAAGGATAAGGGATCGCATGATGAACTCGATAAGTATACCTTTATTGCTGTTGATAGTAGTTATCAAGGCTCCTCTTATGCTCATGGTAGATCCCTTTATGTGATAAGAAGCATAGCAATAGATTCGGGTGGCAGAACCTATCGTGATTTAACATTAGAATATAATGCTAGTCAGAGGCCTAGAACTCTCTCAAATGTAGTAAAATTGCTGGCGGAGTCTTCCGAATACAGAGTAGCTTTGCGGGCAATTCGATCTACTAATGGAATACCTGTAGTGCTCCTAGATGGATCAATATATACTAGACTCGTACATCTCCCAACGGAACATCCTGCTGATAGACATAAGGACGTATATTTAAGGGCTATGCAGGCCTTAATTAACCTCATAGACGAACTTCGTTCCCGGAAAGGTCTATTAGTTGGTATAGTAAAGGACTCTACTTCCGAGCACTTGCGGTTAGCTCTCATTAAAAGTACCATAATCTCCCTCCTTTCTGATGATGATCTCCTTCAAAAGGATTCAATCTCTGCTTTCTTCAAAACTGTCCGTAAGAAGATAGCCAGACTTGATGATAATGAGATAAAACGTATAATAAGAGATCTCCTAAGGCGGCTTAGGTTTCGTGAAAGCGATTATTACGTAATAATGCGTTATGCTAAAAAGCCGGGGATCTCACGTCCCCTTATTTTAGGATGTCTTCGTAGTAGATGTCTTAAGAAATTCCACATAATTGAGAAGAGAGGGGTTCTTAACTTCGTAACGCGTACGTGGAGAAGGCATATTGAGGAACTTGGAGATGATAAAGAGAAGTTCATAAAGGAGGCGTGTAAGACCCTACTTAGGCTCAAGACAATACCTGTAATATTTACAACATATGTTTTACCAAGGTTTGGCGAGCCCCCCTTACGAGTAGATGTACTAGTTCCTGAAGTTAGGAAGTCATTTTTCTCATTTCATGATGTGAATTTCGTAAGGGAAATACCGGAATACGTAAAGTTAGTACTCAATAGGGTTATAGATGATTACGTTGATGTTACTATGTATAACCCATTACTGTTCGCAGCGCATAGACTAGCTAAAATCACGAAGCGTGAGTTTAAACTCTACGAGATAGCTCTCCGTAATATGGGTGTAAATTTAATGCCAAGGAGGAGGATGTGGGTTGCTTAAGCCTATAGGATATATAGTTGGAGAGTCAGAGCCAACTCGCTTTACGTTCGCTGTATTGCCAGATAGTGTACCTCCTATTCTAGAGTACGTATGTGTATATGTGCCTGAAAACATAGATGGTGCGCGTCTAGAAGTGCCTGTCCTCGCTCAAGTGCAACGCATAATACAACGCAATCCTTTACTTAATGAATACACCTCGAGCAATGCTATAAGTAAGCTCTCAATGACTAACGTAGGTATTCATCAGATACTTGCTGAAGCACGAGTTCTAGGGTATTCATATAAAGGAAAAGTGCGTTACCCAAGGTATGCACCACTTCCTGGATCACCGGTATATCGTGCTCCTGATGATTTACTTCGTGCCCTTTATCAAGTAGAACCTGATAGCGCGATCCATATAGGCCACTTAATAAATAGGCCCGACGTCGACGTATATTTAGACGTAAGAGGTTTTTCAAGACATGTAGCAATTCTCGCTGCTACAGGTGCGGGTAAATCTCATACTGCAGGTGTCATCATAGAGGGACTGTTAAAGAAGGGAGCTACGATAGTAGCAATAGATCCTCATGGAGATTATTCGAGAATGCATGAAGCAGCCGATGGTCGTGCCTTTCACGAGCTTTCGGATAGAATTACAATATTCTCAGTAGGACCTTATAGCATCGGAAAGACACGATATTACATAAAGGTTAGCGACTTATCTGAAGATGAACTGGCATATATGGCAAGAATTCCCTCATCTGCAGTTAACATACGGTTTATACTAAGTTTGGCTCTAAAGAGGCTCCATGAAAAGCATGTTGATGATAAGAGTTTTGACTTAGACGAATTAATATCCCTTCTCAATAAGTGGGGTAGAGGAGATATTGAAGAGCCCTATAAAAGCCGCCTTAAGGGGATAAAGGATTGGAATAAATCAATATTTAACACAATTAAATACCTTGAGCAATTGAAGAAACTGAGGGTATTTTCGAGATCATCAGTACCCTTAAATCACCTATTAAAGCCAATGCATCTATCAGTAATAAACCTCACAGGCGTACCGTTTGAAGCGCAGGATATAGTGGTGTATGATGTATTAAGGAGGATATTCATATCAAGAGTAAATGCAGTAACTAATTCCTCTGGAGAGAAATTCCCCTATCCCGTCTTCATAATACTTGAGGAAGCTCATAGATTCGTCCCTCCAAGGAGAGATTCGTCTACATATTCTTCAACTATCATAAGGACTATAGCGTCTGAAGGGAGGAAATTTGGTGTTTACTTGATAGTAATCTCCCAAAGACCCTCCAAAATAGATTCTGATGTCCTCTCACAATGTCAAAGCCAAATAGTTCTTAGGATAGTTAACCCCATAGATCAGAGAACTATAAGCGAATCGTCTGAGGCCTTTTCAGAACCTCTTCTTGAAAATCTCCCTGGACTAAACGTAGGTGAGGCTGTCATTGTGGGTCCTATTGTACGTACCCCAGTAATGGTTAAAGTTAAAGAGAAAAGGATAACTAAACATGGGGGTATGGATCTTCCAATAGTAAGCCTTCTTAAGAAGGCACGTGAAGAGGCAACTATGGAAGCTCAGGGAATTACTGAAGTCGAGAGAGCAAGATATTATATTACGCGGATTAGAAGGGAAATTAGCGGTGAGTAGATGTCCTTTAAATTCATACACTTCGGGGATACTCATCTCTCAAGAACTTATCCCGCAAGCATTGCATATGAGCGTGTAATTGCCTTTAATAAGGCATTCGAGTTTGTAATAGATAAAGCAATAGAATTAGATGTCGATTTCATAGTTCATACTGGTGATTTATTTGATAAGGTAACTCCTTGGCCAAATGTAGTGAAGTTTGTCAAGAAACAGTTAATTCGCCTTAAGGAGCATGATATTAAGTTCTATGCAATAAGGGGTAATCATGATGGAAGCTTCGATCCTGAAGGTGCTCTAAAGGGATGTTCATTAGACTTAATAGAAGGTTCATCAATTCCCATCTTTGAGTATATAGACCCCATATATGACTCCCTAAGTAAGAAAAGTAATGTAGGTTATAGGGACTATTTAGATGAAGTTAGGATTATAGGTCTGGGGTATTTTGGACATAATACGAATAAGCTCTTTTCCCAGTATGTAATACCTGCTATTAGCGATGAACTATTTAACATCCTCCTCCTTCATACATTCGTAGAGGGGTATACTCAATGGTATAAGAATGAGCCCTATGTTCCCCTATCTTATCTTGAGGGCTTAAGTAATGTACAGTATATTGCTGTAGGGCATGATCATGACTTTAGAAAACCTCTTAAGCTCAGAAATGGTGCTGTTATCGCATGTTCAGGCTCTACTGAGAAATGGGATTTCTACGAATCAGATAAGAAGATGTTTTACTTAGTCACCCTCTCTAAGTCAGGTAATGTAACACTTAAGGAGTACGAAATACCAAGTATGCATATAGTTAAAGCTATAATCATCAAAGCTGAAGAACCTCGTCCTGCCGAGTGGTTTATTCGTGAAGCCATTTCAAGGATAAGGGAACTACTTAAGGACACAAAGAGGAAGTTGATAATACGTATAAGGTTTGAAGGAAAAGTGGCGAAGGGAGACATATACGACATACCGTTAAGGTCATTAGAAAAGTTCATTAGTAAACTAAAGGCGACAGGCAAGCTATTATATGCTGATATACTTCCTCCCGAAGTTGAAGTAAAGCCAAGTGAATTAAAGGAGACATCGGAAAGGAGCGTGAACATAAGGGAATTAATAAACGAAATACTTAGAGGTAACGAGGAACTGGCTAAGAAGGCCTTTGAAATATTTGAGTACTCAAGATTTCTTTATAGCGATGAGGAGAATTTAACTCGAGATGGAAACCTTAGGGAGCAAGCATATAGATTGCTAAAAAGGAAGATCTCCTCTCTATGGGGGTTAGAGCAAGGATTATTTGGGATGTGAGATAATGATCCAGAAGGTGATTTTAGAGAACTTTAAAAGATACCGTGGTAGGCATGAAATAGTGTTTAAGAGCGGCCTGAATTTAATACAGGGGCATAATGATGCTGGCAAATCATCCATATTTCATGCGATATCCTTCGTCTTATTTAATCAAACGCCTACGCTTAAAACCGCAACATATCCCTTGATAACAGTAGGCGAATCCTATACTAGAGTGACAGTAGAGATGGTTAGTAGCAAGACAGGATTATTATATCGGATAACTAGATACAGACCGGCCTCAAGGAGTTCTTCCTCGCGCTTTGAACTAAAGGAATATCGTCCAGGGGAAGGATGGCACACCATAATTTCGTCTACTTCTGGAGCAAGAGAGCGAGATTTAAGAATTAAACTCTATGAGATCTTCGGGTTAGACAAAAACGTCTTCTTTAATGTAATTTATGCTGAACAGAAAGAATTCGTTCGTTTAATAAGGGGAGGAGCGGAAGTAAGACGTATACTAGACTCTCTTTTAGGGATTTCAGCTATTACATCTGCACGAAGTGCTATTAGGGAAATGATCAGCAACCTACGGATGAGAATATCAGATCTCGAGAACATAGCAAGAGAGGCACCAAACTTTAGGAAATTAATTAGTGAGACCGAGAGTAGAGTGAAGGAACTTTCAGATAGGCTCATCTCCGCTGAGCGAGAATATCGCTCTCTTTTGGAAGAATTCGAGAAATTAAGGGGAACCTCGAAGAAGTTCATCTCTATTAAAAATAAGATCAACGAGGTAAGGGAACTTAGGAGGAGCATATTACGTCTAAGAGCTGAAAAGGAGAGACTCCTTAAGGAGTATAAGCGACTTCTATCTCCTTGGGGCTCCGTGGAACAACTATCAGAAAGAATAAGTCGACTTAAGGAAAGAGTAAATAGCATAAATAAGCAGATAGACTCCCTTACAAAGAGCCTAATGGATATAGAAGAACAAATAGCTAATGCAAATCAAAGGCTCGGATATATAACGAATACCCTACGGTTAAGAAAGAGTGTATCAGGTAAGACAAAATGTCCTACATGCGGTCAACCTATCGATAGAGAGAGAATAAGGAGGGAGATAGAATCACTCGAGCTTGAGAGTTCACGTCTTTCAAATCTCCTAAGCGAACTATCCCTTAGGAAGAACAATATAAACGAACTGATACTGAAGCTCAGAAGTAAACGTGAGGAGATAAGAAGTGAGATGGCAAAGCTGGAAACCGTACTCTCATCTATAATAGAGTATGAGAAGAGCATAAGGGAGTTAGAGGGCAAATCAACAGAGCTTTCAGAGAAGATAACATCAGTATTAAATGAATTAACCGGTAAGCTCTCATCACTTAGCATTAGAGTCCAGAACCCTCCATCTATAGATAACCTTGATGATTTCGAGACCACGATCGAAGAATTATATGAGGAACATATGAGGAATTATTACTCAGTTTCAGAGGCCATTAAGGGATTAAAACAAAGGATAAGAGAAATTCTCACTGATAGACAGGGACTAGTGAACTATTTACAACAACTAAGGCAGAATCTACGTACATACGAAGAAGCCCAAGTTAAAATCAAGACTTATAGAAGCGTACTACAAGATCTTGTAAAGATTGAAGCGTGTTATGCAGAGCTTGAGAATACTCTGAGGAGAAGAATATTAAATGTAATAGCTAAGAGGACGTATTACTGGTACAGGCAATTAACAAGTGATCCTCTATACCTCTCAGTTGAATTAGATCCTGAGACCTATGAATTAAAGGCATTACCCCATGGCTTTAAGGAGCCACAGCCAATACGTAGCTTTAGTGGAGGCGGACATGAAACTATATTCGCTCTTGCTTTTCGTCTAGCGCTAGCTGACATACTGGGCTTCCATGATTTCCTCCTCCTAGACGAACCAACTGATGCAACTGATACAGCCAATAGGGATGCGATGATAGAGGCATTATATAAAGCAACTCAACGATTTCATCAGATATTACTGATAACCCACCATGGCGTAGGGAGTGAGGTCTCTGCACATATCCTTCACGTATATTACGATAGATTAGCACAAACTTCAAAAATAGAAGTTATCCGTGACTGATAATTATCCTTAGCTAACCTCAGCTATCCCTTATGAGTTTAAGCGTTCCCACAAGCGAGAGATATCTCCTTCTAGCCTCTTCGTATGTCAGAGGAAAGTCTGGTCCTACATGTTCGACCATAATTGATGCCGCTGCAGAAGCAAAGAGTAACGCTTCGGGTAAGGGAGCCCCTTCTAGCTTCTTTGCGAGAAATGCCCCAGCATAGACGTCTCCAGCTCCAGTAGGGTCGATGGCTTTAGTCCTATATGCTTGAACACGATAGAACACATCACCATCATATGCTACAGATCCCCTTTCAGCTAAAGTCACTATACCTACCTCAGCTCCCCACTCCACTAACTTCTTAGCAGCAATATATGGATCATCTTCACCAGTTAATACCTTACTCTCGTGTTCGTTTGGTTTAACATAATCTACTAATGAAACTATCTTTCTCAATACCTCCCTCTCACATACATGTCTTATGATACCGTTCTTATCTATGATCCTAAGTAATCCCTGAGGATCTAAGAATAGTTTCGCATTACTTGTCGTAGCGAGGTACTCCACTAGCTCTAGATCTATTTCTTGTAATATTGGACCTAATAATATGTACTCCGAATTCAAATACTCATCAGGGATATCATTTTTCTCTATTCGTCCAGCTACGCCTAAGACTTCTAACGTTCTATCGCCTTTCTCGTCGTAAACTAACTTAAAGCCTCCAGTTTCCTTACCTATAATGAGAATGAACTCTGTAACGCCGTTTCGTTTCAGGTCTGTTCTTAATCTCTCAGCATAATCCTTACCAACACTTCCAACTAATGCTAGCTTAGAGAATCCCAATCTCCTTAACGCTAGTAATGCGTTAATACTACAGCCTGAGAGAACTCTCCCTCTACTCTTCGCGAATGGTGTTATTATTATATCGTATACTGGATTTCCTATTGCTACTACATCATACCTCATTCACATGCCTCCTTGTGTATAATAATCTCTGTACGACCGTTATATGGCTTAATGTCCCAACTATAAATGCTGTTATGTTCATTATTAACTTGGCTCTATTGGGAATGAAATGCGCTATTAACGCTCCTATAATTAATAATAGCAATTTCTCCTGTCGCTCAGCAATCCCTACAGTACAGCTCTTTAGACCACCTATAGATTCAGCTTTTGCTCTGGTATAACTTGCCATAATCATTCCAAACATGGCGTAGAATGACCAAAACCAGTCCATGTATCCTCCTGCTGAAATTCCACATAATACGATGTACTCAGCATACCTATCTATCACGTGATCTAGTACTCCTCCAAATCTAGTAACTCTTCCCGTTGCCCGAGCTACACTTCCATCAAGCATATCCACAAACCCTACTAGAGGTATTAGCAAAGCTCCAATGAGGAGGCCAAGCTTGATAAATGCAAGTGCTGCAATAACGCTTACTCCTAAGCTTAGTAGCGTAAAAGTATTAGGGCTAAGTCCTAGTTTGGCAAGTGCCTCACCAACTGGCTGCATTGTCTTTTCGTATCTTGCTCTCAGTTTACCAAGCATGTTGGTCCCCTAGTTAGTATATACTTCAATATTAAAATACACATGCTTGAAAGGTATGGTATCCTACCTAGACTTATAACTTGAGGTCTCATCGCTTTACCTATCTCTTCCATTATATCTTCACTGAAACCCTTATATCCTCCTATGAATATGGCTAATCTATAGTTCTTACTTAAGGCATCTAATACCTCAAGTATAGGTATTCCCCCTTCATCAAGTATTAGCAATGCATAATTGCCTCTCTTAATTATTCTCTCTAAGACTTCTCCCAAGCTGAAGAATTGTTTATTCCGGACTAGCTCACATATTCTCTTAGCAACTCTTAGTTCGTCCTCTAGATCATGAGGTTCTAATTCTCCTTCATTGATTACAAGACATCTTTTATTCTTATCGACTATTGTTACAGTAGTTACTGAGTCATTAAGAGTTCTTGAAAACGATGCGATTATACACCTGGCCAATACATCTAATCGTACTTCATAATATTTCCTAAGGCTGATCCTTTGAAGCTCATAATCAAACTGTAGAATGAATAAGAGCTCCCGTTTCATATATTTGAGATCAACTGAAAGCTTCCCTTAGATGTTCTTCCTAGCAACTGGCTCCCTTACCTTCCTCTGTTCCTCGGGTCTTATCTTTATTATCCTATAGTGTATTGCACACCTTATACAATAATTCTTAACTATAGTGTACCTAGGTATTATCGCTCCTTGTCTCCTCAGTTCACTAATTAACTGTGGATCTAGAGGAAGAGAGTTCACCGTAACCCTTACGGCCTTAGATCTAGGTACTAGTGCGCCACACCTATCGCATTGTACATAACCTTCCTTTCCCTTATCACCTTTATGTCTACCTCTAGACTTCCTTTTCTTGGGCATGTAAACACCTAGGTTATCTCTACTAATGAGAAGTTAATAAACATAATGTTCTTGTAATATATTTATAGGTGCACTACGATGAAAGTGCTAATTTTAGGTCATATAGCATTAGACGAAATAATTATCGATAGTAGGAGATACGTCGATGTTATCGGAGGTCCACCAGTATATGGAGGCATTGCTCTCACATCATTTAAAGATATTTCTGTCCATATTGCTACAAGCATAGGCGTTGATGCTCTTACTAAAATTCTTAATGAGTTGAAGGATTCTTCTTTATCGTTTTCTCCGTTGATAGTTTACAGTAATTATAGAACAACAAGGTATGCTTTAGTGTATAAAGGAGAGGAGAGAAAGCTTCTCCTTAAATCGAAATGTGGTCCCATATCCTATGTGATAGGCGCTTTTGATGCAGTAATGGTCTCGCCAATAACTGATGAGGTTTCTCTCAATATATTTGAATATCTGCGTAAGAATTCCGAGTTGGTAGTATTGGATCCTCAAGGCTTCTTCAGATCTCATGAAATAGGTGAGGTAAGACCATTCCTTGATAAAAACCTATTTAGGGTAATGAATAAAGTGGATGTAATTAAAATCTCTGAAGAGGAGGCATCATTAATAGACAACAATATACTTTCATGCCTTAAACTTCTCCTGAAAAGAGTAGAGGTAGCCATAATAACTAGAGGATCAAAAGGCTCATTAGTTGGATTTAAGACGAACGGAGGACTTAAGCTTGCGAATATACCTGCTTTTCGTAGTACCCTAGTAGATCCTACCGGAGCTGGTGATGTCTTCACAGCAGTCTTTATGATATATTATTTGAAGGAAAAGGATCCAGTAAGAGCTGGTTGTATTGCGAGTGCTGCAGCATCAATTGCCGTTGAGAAGAGAGGACCTACGCGCCTATCTTATGAAACATTAATGGAAAGAGCCGACGTCTTATTAGGTAATGTAAAGCTATCTGCTCTCTAATATGTCTTGCTTATCCTAATTACGGTCTTTGCATCCTTATTACACATTATGCATTTCATTCCTTTAACATCGACATCCATATCTAAGGGCGTACCGAGTATACGACCATTTACGTTGTCCTCAATGCTTAATCCACAATCAGTATTACCACACCACGGTGTAACGACTACTCCTCTCCTATCCTCGATTATCTTCACTGCCTCCTCAAGATTCTGCGTGAAGAACGTATGCTCCTCTAACCACTTTCTAGCTCTCCTCCTCATGTCATTTCTCATATCTTCAAGGATCTTAGGTATCTCCTCCTTTATCTCATCGACCTTTACTATAATCCTTTCTAAGGTATCTCTTCTAGAGACCGTTACGCATTTCTGAGCAACATCTCTCGGTCCTATCTCTATCCTTAATGGTACACCCTTCAGCTCCCAATAGTAGAACTTCTCTCCAGGCGTTACGTCATCCCTATCATCAAGATGTACTCTAAGCCCTATACTTCTAAGGGCTTCTAGCACTTTATTACATAATGAGAATACCTCCTCCTCACTCTCCTTATATGGTATTGGGACTATGACAACTTGTATTGGTGCTACGTTATAAGGCAACACTAACCCGTGATCATCGCCGTGTATTCCTATTAATGCAGCGATTACACGTTCGGAGATTCCATAACTGGTTGTATATACGTACTCATGCGTCCCATCCGGCTTTAGATAGGTGACCTCAAACGCTCGAGAGAAGTTTTGTCCAAGGTTATGTACCGTTCCAATTTGCAATGCTCTTCCATCAGGCATAAGGGTATCGAAAGCTATTGTATATACTGCACCAGCGAATTTATCCCATTCAGGTCTTCTCGATATCATGTATGGTATGCATAGCTCATCGAAGAATTTCTTGTATATCTCTATAGCTGTCCTTACCTGTTTCTCTGCATCCTCCATTGTAGCATGAGCTGTATGGGCTTCCTTAAAGGTAGTTACTTCCCTTAATCTTATCATAGGCTGTGTTGCCTTAGTTTCATACCGGAATATGTTTACAATCTGATAGATCCTAAACGGTAGATCCGTATGATCCTTTATCCAAAGCTTCCACATCTCCATTATTGCAGTTTCGCTTGTAGGTCTTAACGCCAATCTTCTCTCAAGCTTCCTTTTACCACCGTATGTGACCCAGAATACTTCCTCCTCGAACTTTCTTATGTGCTCTGATTCCTTCCTCAATATGTCCTCTGGTATAAGCATAGGGAAGAGAACTTCTTCATGACCTGTCTCATCTAATAGCTTTTTGATGATAGATATGACGTTATTTCTTATCTTCATGCCGTATGGTGGCCATATGCCAACACCTTTTACAGGATACCTATAATCATATACCTCAGCTCGTGCAATTACATCCCTGAACCACTCATTGAATTTCGTACTCCATTTCTCCCTTGGAGGAATCATTCTCTCTCACCTTACTGTAAAGATAGGACTACTTTTTAGTTTTAATAGGCTTAAATCTGATAAATAAGTTAAATAATGCCTTTCCAAATTCTATAAACGCCCTACCTATACCCTCTTCAAGTAGGACTTTCAGCAAATATTCCCAGTCTATGCAGAAGACAACTAGCACTATTATAATGAATGCTATAATTGATGTTATAAGGCTTATCTTCCACCCTACCATGTTCAGTAACGTAGTAAGGGCTTTTCTTGACGACGTAATGAACATAGTAAGCATAGTCTTTCCTATAAAGCATGCGCTGAAATACCTTATTAGACTATACTTCATCATCCCGAAAGGTACAAGTATTGCGTCATCAGGCATTGGAGTAGCAGTTGCTAGTAATATTATGAGAAAGCTATAACGACTGGTCATGTTACTTATCCTTCCTAAAGCATCCAATCTCTTCCTCCTCTCCTCTCCCGCAAGGTATCTGCTTGAAAGACCAACTGCATATGATAATAGCTTTCCTATTGCGGCTCCAAGTCCTCCTACGATGCTCAATATTAGTGTGTTAGCTCCTTGACCAGCTAATATAAAGAAGGCTATTAAATATGGTGCTGGAAAGAAGAGAATCATGTTTCCTATTATCGCTATAATGAACGCTCCAGTATACCTATACTTTATGACTATCTCCGTTAAGATAGACATTATAGTGTCAAAATCCATCCTCATCCCTCATTATGTAGAGGTTCATTACTTCTCTCATCATCATCCTCTAAAACCTTTCTTGCAAAGACTATAAATTCTGTATGTCCAACCATGAATGTTAAAGGTCTACTCTCACCAGTCTTAACCTTCCAATATCTTATAAATGTCTCTACCACCTCTATGTCTTTAAAGTTAAATTCCTTCAACTTCTCTACCGTTTTCTCCACCTGATCTATAGTAGGGCTGAGGCTTATAAAGAAACCGCCTCCCTTAAGAGACTTAAATGCATGTTCTACTACAAGCCAGGGAGAAGCTATATCTAAAATTATAGCATCAACATTCTGTTCATCTATGCCCTTAGTTATATCTTTGTGCTTAAATACCACATACTCTCCTACTCCAAGTCTCTTTACGTTCTTCTTCGCTATCCTAAGGAATTCCTCCCTTACTTCGTATGAGTACACCTTCCCATTAGGTCTGACCATGTATGCAAGCACTCCCGTAAGCGCTCCACTTCCACTTCCACCTTCGACGATTATGCTTCCAGGGCCTATTCTTCCAAGTAAGAGAATTAGACCTATATCCTTAGGATACACTATCTGCGTACGCCTCTTAACGTTCAGGACGTAGTCAACTAAATTAGGCCTCAAGATATAAACCTTTTCCCCTATATGAGTCTTGATAGAACTTCCATAGCCCTTACCTATGATTTTGTTAGCTTCTATCAGGCCAATATGAGTGTGTATAACCTTGTCACGTTCTATCGTGACTGGAAGCTTTTTCCCATTACAGTAAAGTATTACATAATCTCCCTCGCGTATTACTCCCTCCATATTACTGTACATCTCCTCTCTCCTCGAGCTTAATAGTAAGTTTCTTTATCTCCTTAGTTAACCTCTTTACCTCATTTTCTAATTCTTTAACCCTATTGTTTAGCTCTATTAAAAGCTTGAGAATTAACTCTATATCACGACTTGTTGAGAAAAGAGGTCCTGGACCTTGCCCTCTAAATGCAGCCAACCACTTATCAACATTTCCACTCATTTTGATTCCCCATTATCAGCCCTGGTGTCTCTCTTCATCAAATCTGTAATACCAACCCTCATCATTTCAGTTAATTAAATACATGCCAAAAATTTATATCTATTTGTGCATGTAAGGAGTCTGTGAGATCCCGTCTAACGATATTGATGTCAATAAAGCCTCGCTTTGCAGAGAAAATACTTAAGGGAGAGAAGAAGTTTGAATTGCGCAGATATATATTCCCCATTCCAGAACACTCGCGCATCATAGTATATGCTTCGTCGCCTATAAAGGCAATACTTGGCGAGTTTGAATCAGGACGCGTTTTTAAGGCTTCTCCTGAAGCTGTATGGCGTTTTGTAAACACTTTTCCTGACGCGGGTATAGAGGAGGAGGATTGGAACTACATTCGTGGAGCTAGATATGCTCTAGCTATAGAAGTGCTTAATCCAGTATATTACGATACGCCTATTCCGCTAGAGATTATAAGGAGGTATATTCCATCCTTCGTTCCACCGATGAGCTATCAAATAGTACGTCCTGGTTCGCCTCTAGCGCAAGTCCTTAAGCATTTAATAAAGAAATGAACGTGGCTCATGTTTTATCATAATAAAACGTTCTTCCTTCTTAAATTCTAATCTTTCATTCCAGTCATCAGGGCGAAGTGATGAATGTCATGGACGCTCTTGAGGAGATTTCACGTTACTTTAAGGGAGAACTGAAGTCTATATCACTTGACTCGCTAATTGTAGCCACTACGTATAATTATCTAAGTATTGATTATACAAGAAGGCTGAGCGTGAATGTAAGGCTATCAACAGGGACAATAGTACCTGAAGTTATATTACCATTAGATCTTAATAGTGAGCAAGGCATAAGAGATGCCTTAAGGCTTGTAAACGCTATGCTTAAAGATGTTGATAGATTGAAGCCTTCAGAGAGACGCTTCCTTTCTCTGCTAATTAAAAGGTTAAGCTCTATAGTGCCCAACATAAGAGGGGATTACTTCACCATGCGGACTAGTATTGTAGAAATTGTGGCTTAAATCTCAACTATGACTATACCCTTGCCAGGTACTATATCAAACTCTAATTCCATTGGCTTAATGGGGGTCCATCTCATTTTACGGATCACCATAATCCTTCTATACCCTCGTATGCCTTTTTCAAGTCTGAGGACTATTACGCCAGAGGCAAGATATTCTTCTATTCCATAACGGCTAAGAGCGTTGGAGCCTGTAGGAACTTCTGAGGTCATTATTGTTGTACATCCAATTCTCCTCTCTATTTCAGTTATTAATCGTCTGACGTATTCTCTAACCCAGTTTAAGCGATCTTCGCCTAATATGAATGGGGCTATTGGATCAAGCACTAATCTTTTGATATTGAATTGTTTGCTCCACTTCTCTATTCTCTCAACTAAAGTCCTTACGCCTATTTTAAGGGCTTTACTATCGAATTTCTCCGGGAATTCGCTGACTAATGAGAGGAAGTGAAGCCTATCAGTATCTATAAGCTCATCAACGTTCCAACCAAACTCCCTCACTCCATTTATTAAGCTCTCTATATCCTCATCTCCTGAGACATAAAGGCCTGGTTGTCCAAGGGAAGAAGCACCATGTATGAGGAACTGCATAGCAAATATAGTCTTTCCAGTACCTGTTTCACCGGCAACTAGGTATGTTTTCCCTCTAATTAGACCACCATGAAGGATTTGGTCTAATTTCTCAATGCCTATAGGCTCTCTAGCCCTCGTGAGGCCCACCTCTTTCCATAAGATAAATTATCTAATTCACTTTTCAATAATTCCCTGACTGCGGCTCGTATTACCTCACTTCTACTGGTAAACCTACCAGTCTTTATTAAGTAATCTATTTCCTTGATGAGATCTTCGGGCATCTTTACACTGATTGTCTTCAATAAGTATCACCTATCCTTAGGTATTAAGATAGGTGTCAATAAAAGCTTAACTGTAGATCTTCAGCATGCTATTACCTAAGGCGAGTATACAAAGTAGAGACATTTATATGCCTAAATTATCCTCTCATTTACCTTATTTAGTGAAGGATACAAATTAAAATTCCACATGACTAATGTACTACCTTTATCGTCGTTCCCTTTCTTCCCTCATAGCTAAGTTTGTAAATTCTCCCTTTAATACCCATCTTTCTTACGCCAACCCTTACTATTTCCTCGTATTCGGGGTTTTGTGTAGCTATAATTAACTGTCTTATCCCTGTTGTTGTTCCTAGCGTTCTTATTATGGCCTTTCTACACTCGCTATCTATATTGGGAACGGGCTCGTCCATTATGAGTAGTGAGAGACCTCGAGGTCTTAACTTAGAGAATGCTATTATTAGAGCTAAAGAGACTAGAACTTTTTGTCCATCGCTCATTCTACTGAGTACTGGAACCCATTTATTGTCTATACTTCTCCTCGCGTATATTTCATATATGCTTCTCTCATATCCCTCTCCTGTCTTCCTGACTTCAACTCTTATGTCTATCTCGTCGTAATCCTTATATGGATATATGTTTCTGAAAACCTCATTTGCTATTGGTACAAGCCTTTCCAAAATCTTATCCCTAACTTCTCTTTGAATACTTCTAAATAAGTTCTTTATAGTTACTAACCTGTCCCTTAACTCCATTAAAGCCTTTATCTTCTTTTCCAAATCCTCCATATTTGCGCTTGCCTCCTTAACTTCATTTATTACTCTCTCGTATTCCTCTATAGATTCCCTTACTTCTTGTAGTTCCCTCTCATATTGGCTCATCATTACTCTTAACTCACTTGTCCTTTGAATTATTGTGTGAACTTTTTCAGGCGTATACTCCATGCTTGCAATTATATCCCTCAGCTTCCTTATCTTACTCTCGTATTCCTTTAATTCCCTCTCCTTCTCCATAAATGCTATATACTTCTCTATTGTCTCAAGGTTGCTCCGTATTGTCTTAAGGGCTTTTGAGAGTTGTGCTACTCTTCGTCTTGCATCTTCAATCGCCTCTAGTAAGCTATAGTACTTCTCCTCTTCTTTTTTCTCCTCCTCTTGTAGTAGTCTTAACTCACGCTCTTTCAGCTTGAGATCAACTATCTTCTCTTCTAACATTCTTAATTTCTCAAGCACTTTAGTTAATTCCTCGATCTTATCCTTAAGTTGAGGAACTATATTCTCGTACTCTATGGTTCGTCGGCTGAGTAAGTCCATCTTTCCGATTAGCTTTTTCTCGTATTTCTCCCTCTCAATGGGCCTTTCACATATTGGACATTCCACCTTACCCTTTAGAGTTAGTTCCTTGATAACAGATTTTATTACATCAAGAAGGGCTCTTTCTCTTCCTCCCTTTTCCCTAGCTTCATTTAGCTTATTTTTCATTTCATCTATCTTCTTCATGACTTCCCTACTTGTACCATATTTTGTTATGAGAGCATCATATTCCTCTCTTAATTTTCTAAGCTCGTCTACTTCCATTAGTAAGGCATTCAGTTTACTCCTTAACCTATTCATGACCTCTTGTGTACCTAGCACTCTCTCATTGAGAGTACTTAGTTCGTATTCGTACTCATTTTTCACATCCTCTAATATCTCTATAGCCCTTCTTGCTTCCCTTACAAAATCCCTTAATTTATCCTTTGTCACATCGATTTCCTTTATCCTTTTAGCATCTGCTTCTCTAAGAAACTCTATTAGAAGCTCTACTATTTGATCTTTTAGCCCTCGTGCCATTAATAGTATCTCGTTCATAGAGATTGTTCGTACTGCCTCAAGCTCCCTTATCTCTCTCCTTAAGCCATCAACTATTGCCTCAAGTCTTGCCATTTCATGCATGAGTGACCTCTGCTTTTCCTCAATTTCCTTTACTTTTCTGTACTTTTCCTCGTATACCTTAAGTTCTTCCTCAGCTCTTTCTCTCTTCTCCTTTATTTTCTTCTCTCTTTCTCTAAGTTCCTTTATTTTCTGCTCTAGTTCATCTGGGGTTCCGTATTTCTCCAATGTTCTTTCAAATTCCCTCTTCCTTTCTTCAAGCTCCTCTATCTTCGCCTCAACTTCCCCTATTGGTATTCCTCTAAATGCCTCTTCTAGTGCTGAAATACCAAAGAGCTTATCTAACGCTTCACTTCTTCTCATGGGAGGACCATAAATTAATGCTTCTAGAACTTCTTGTCGTATTAATATGTGTCTGCTAAAGTCCTCGTATTCTATACCGCCAAGAATTCTAGAAAGATACATCTCACATTCTTTGCCACGATATTCCTTTCCATTTACAATTATTCTTAACCTACCTCGCCTTTTACGTTGTTTACTTCTTATGATTTCATAGATATTGCCTTTGTCATCAATAAGTTTCAACTTCACTTCTGCCTCTTCTTCAAAGTCATTTATGAGATCATCAAGTTTTATACTCTTCCTCTCCTTAACTTCAAATGTTGTTCCGAAGAGGGCATATTCTATTGCCTGTAATAAGGAAGACTTACCCGATCCTACTCCTCCAGTTAATACTATCACATCAAAGTCTAGATCTACCTTCTTTAGCTTAGTGAATGAGCGAAATCCCCTTAATTCTATCTCCTTAAGCCTGAGAGGCAATACTCTCACCACGCACTATCTTTTCAATAAGCTCTCTAACATACTCCTTAGCTGCTCTAGTTCCTTCGTAGTAAAATTTCTTAAATAACTCTAGCGCTAGTTCTGCTGTTTCTTGGTCTTTAATCTTTGATATTATTAGTCTCTTCACTTCTTCTACGACATCTATTATCTCTCCTTCCCTCTTCTTGACAGCACTTGAAGCCATGGATTATCCCTTAAATATGATGGTAGTTCCTCCTTATTAGGGATACTCACAGTTGCTTCCTCTTTTTCCCTTACGCTAACTCCTCCTAGTGATATCACTTCTCTCCTCTCTAAAGATGCGCTAAGCTCAGATACTCTACCTCTTAATTCCTCTACCTCTTTTGCAAGTTCCTTTAATTCCTCTACTTTCCTTGCTAGATCGGAATATTGCCTTTTCAGCCTGAGTATCTCATCTCTGAGCGCCTTTATTTCATTCACTATCTCAGTATGTATTATTTCCTTAGTTCTCCTTGGTGATGGTCTTGGCGGTATTACTTCGTTTATCTCACCATCCTCACTAACTAGTATAAGTCCTATACCACTGCTTGTAAAAAGTCTACCATTTACGAGAGCTTTATATTTGGCACTTATTGCGACATAAACCTTATCGATGTATTCCCTTAAGACGGCTGCTTTTGTAAGGACCTCCGTAAGCTGATCCTTACTTATTAAGTCAGGTATTAACTTTATTGCAACTATATTCCTTGCATCTCTAAATAAGAGATCAATGTATTCGAAAAACTCCTCTGGTAACTGAATCTCCCCTTTTACTAATATCTGAAATCCCCTAGAGGTGAAGTATTCCTTCAAATTGTTTATAAGGGATGAGTACTCCATGGCTCCTACTCAACTCACTCCTTAGTAAATATCATCCATCCTTCCATCCTCTCCCAATTCCATGTATAATCGTCAGGTACCGCTACACTGTAAACTATACATCCTCGCCATACGCTATATTGCGGATCCTTAGTTAAAGATACGCTTACGTTCTCTATACCCTTCTCCTTCATCATAATTCTCATCTTCGTTGCTGCATCAACTGCTACTCCTTCCAGGCCTTGTGGGACTTTCCAGGCGAAGTTTCCACCGCTTAAGATTATTTCTCTGTAGAGGTATGGTTGTAATTCTATCGGGGTCCTTTGTACTGCCTCTATCACAGCTTCTGCCATATCCATCATTCCATAGAATATCCTATCCCCTATCTTTACATCTCTTGGCCTTGGCATACCTCGCTTCCAGTAGCTCTCGTAGATCTCATGATTTGGGTTAAATACATATTCTCCTATTAGAAATCGCATCCAGCCTTGATCTCCCATATCTATCTCAATCCTAGTACCGGGAACTTTAAAGACTGTTCTTAGCTTCTCCTTTTCTCTCTTACCGAACTCAATTGCCTTATTTAGATCTGCTGGAACTAACCCAACAGCCTCCTTAAACATCCTTACAAGCTTCTCTTCCTGGACTAAGTCGCCATAACCTAGATCTCTAAGTATTTCAGCTGTTATGTAATTTGCATCGCTTCCTCCACGGTTGAGAGTAACTATTGCCCTCCTTATAGGATACATCGAAATTGGACTTATCTGAGTATTACCATGGCCGGATTCGAGAACTACACATGTCGTCTTCTTCTGTGCGATTGCAACCGCTAAGGGTTGCGGTATTATAGTCACTGCCCTAACTAAGCCATATTCTTCATTTATCCTTTCATGTATTTCAAATAATTTCTCATACATGTATTTCGGAGCTATTATTGATATTGCGGCGGTTACGTAAAATCCCTTAAAGTCTCTCTCCTTAGGCTTATATTTAAGTAAACCATACTTCGTTATCTCATATATTACCTCCCATGCCTTAGTATCATTTAGATCTACTATTCCATTTCTCATAGGGTATATCATCCTCTCAGCTAAGTCTTCTCTAGCTTCTAAGTACAGTGGTATCTCAGGACCCACCACAACTTTTCTAGTTGCGCCCATAAGCTTGTACATTATCGAGGAAGTATCAGGTATATAACCCCTATTTTCAATTATATCAGGAGTTTCCCCTAAGGTTATGGGTCCAAATTTAAAGTCGCTAGTACCATAGTCCTCTCCATATGCGTATTTTCTTCGATAAGCATCTATTGTAGACAATATTTTCCCCTACCTTTTAGAAGGTAAAGACGCATATATTCCTAACGTAACTTTTTATCAAAATAATGAGCTCTCTCCCATTAGATAGCTCATCTGCGTTAGCCTATCCATTATCTCTACATATTCTCGTTCAAGTTTCCTCTTCCTCTCCTCATATTCCTTATCTGTTATCTCTCCTTTCTCCTTCTTGTTAAGTAGGTTCATGAATTCCTCTTCGAGTTCCTTCTTCCTTCTCTTAAGCTTCTTAACGTATTCCTCCATTTTCTTAGGATCAGCTATTCCCATTTGAATCAAGCCTCAGGATTATATACTACGGATTCGATATAAACGTTGGGTTAGAGCACGATGTTCCTATCTGAAGTTAAGCTAGCTCTCTCAATGGATAAAAAAGATACTATCGTTTTAGTATTAGAGCGTTTTAAGGCGCCGAGAATAATCGAAAATTTATTAAAAATGTTACCCTTAAACTCTCGAATCCTGATCTTCAAAGATGAGGGCTATGCATATATTCCATTAAGGGGATCTTTTGCCGGATCTTTTAGAACTGTCAAGAGCGTTAATAAGGGTATGATATGCTTTACAGCCCAATATCCTGGTATTGTAATAATTTTAAGGGACAATGCTAAAGTACCGTATCCATGCGTACCCATAGGTTATGTAGACGAGAAAGAAATATCGCGTCTGTTAAAGTATAACGCATTACAAGTGACAATCAGTATATGGAAAGGTCAAGCTAATGGTAGCAAAATTATATAAAAGTCCTATGGCTTCTTTGATATGGTGAAGTAGACATGAGCGACATATTTGATGATTGGTTTAAAAGGATGAGACGATTTATGGACGAAATAGATAGGATGTTTGACGAGATGTTCAGGGAATTCACACGCGAGTATCGTCGTGGAGGTTATGGGAGACCATTAATATACGGCTTCTCAATAACATATGGTCCTGATGGAAAACCTATCATACGAGAGTTTGGAAACATAAAGCCAAGTTATAGAGGGCCCATAATACGAGAGGAGACAGAACCCTATGTTGATGTGATTGAGGAAGATGACGTAATAAGAGTTATTGCAGAGTTACCAGGTGTAGAGAAGAAGGATATAGATCTAAGCGCTACAGAGGATCTCTTAGTCATATCTACTAAAGGCCCGAGGAGGTACTATAAAGAGGTTAAATTACCTGCAAGGGTAAAACCAGAGACTGCAAAGGCTAAGTACAAGAATGGCGTTCTTGAAGTTACCCTCGAGAAAGTCGAGAAGAGGCGTAAAGGGCGTGGGATTAAAATTGAAGTTGAGTAGTGCGTAGAATCGTAACATTTATATTTTTTATCCTCTCTATACCAAGTACGACGACACAGAGTGAGCGGGGGCTACAATATGTCTTCCTCAACTCCAAAAGAGGGTGTAGTACTAGTCGGAGCAAAGCCACCGATGAACTATGTGCTTGCAACAATAATACAGTTTAACCAGGGCTGTGACAGGGTTATAATTAAGGCACGAGGAAGAGCTATTTCTAAGGCTGTAGATACTGCTGAGATAGTAAGACTAAGGTGGCTACCAGGACAGGTTGAGGTAAAAGATGTAAAGATAGGCACAGAGAAAGTTGGTGAACCTGGAAAGGAGCGCAACGTTTCAACAATAGAGATAGTTCTAGAGCGAGTCAAAAAGTAAATTTGGGGAGATCCGTTCTTTTGCAAATTTATTGTATTTTTAACCCTCTCCCCACACTTTTATCATAAGTAACCATGTAAGAGGTACCAAACCTAAACTCATTACCATAAGCGCTAATATTAAGCTCTTAGAAACGTCCTTAAAAAGGAATTGAGAATATGCGACAAGTTCTATAGCACCTACAACTGAAATTATCAGATAAGTTGCTATGGCTTTTGCATACCTTCTCTGTACAGCTTTCTCCACATTTCTCCCCTTTATTATGACTAAAGGAATAGCTATATACCCACATAACGTTAGAAGAAACCATGCCATTACTATATAGTATGGGAGCATGGAGATCATACACTACATCACCTACCTATTCAACTTCAATAAAGTCCGGCTTTCTTATCAAGTTTATTATTGGTATACACAACCAGCCAGGCCTACTCTCATTACATATTTCAACCTTTTCTCCGCTCTCATCAAGTTTAACTAATATAAAATTACCTTCCCTCTTCTCCTTACTCTTACAATAGTAAAACACAGGTACACCATATAAATTGTAATAATCCTTAAATATCATGAACATCCCATAAACAACTTCATTGCCTTCCTTAAATCTTACAAGATATACGGGTTGACCTAAGGAGCTTAAGTGGCTTGCTAATCTGGCTAGATCGCTTATGCTGTTCACTCTTACGCTCCTCATTGGCTTTATTGCGTCCTTATAGCTCATTTACATCACCATCTATTATTTCATACCCCGCTATTTTTAAGTAAATCAATAGTATATCTTTATTCCCGTGAAGCATTTGCTGATAATAGGAGATTTCCATATACCCACTAGGGCTAGGGACATACCTCCAGCGCTAAAAATTGAGATAGAAAAACAAAGATATGACTTCGTATTATGTACTGGCGATCTAGTTTCGGAAAGAGTTCTTACGTGGTTGAACAAATTAGGAGACAAGATATATGTAGTAAGGGGTAATATGGATCATATTCAACTCCCTGAATTTCTCTCAGTAAGAATTGAGGATACTCACTGGGGGATCTTTCATGGTTCGGGGATCTATCCTAGAGGCGACATAGAACAGCTTTCTGCAATAGCAATAGAAAAGGGAGTAGACGTTCTAGCCCATGGACATACTCACGTTCTTTCAGTTGACGAGGTCATCAAGAAGGGAAGGAAGCTTCTTTTAGTAAATCCAGGTTCCGTTACTGGCGTATGGAGTGGCTCTGGTGGCTCACTTATACCATCGTTCATTAAAGCTATCGTCGATGGTAGAACCATTAATCTTACATGCTACGAACTCATTAATAATAGCGTTAGGACTAAGAACATTACGATCTCTTTATAGGTAGATAATGAGGTGAAAACTTAATTAGTTTGATCCTCAATTCCTTTATACGACTTGGTGAAGAGTGTGGTTAAGGTTTCATTTAAAGCAATCCTAACAAGCAAGTCCATGACGCGGGATCCAACGGGCTCTCACATAATAAGGCTGGAGTTTGTTGAAGAACGTGAACTACCAACACCAATAATTATGACAGGTCAAGAGGCTAGTGGAATAGTAAGAGAGATAGCACCTGTAGTTCAGCAAGTCGTACGCTCCATGCCATTTATAGGAGGCGGCAAGTACGTGATGCCTAGACTTACTCTATGGCTTACTGAGGATGAGTGGGATAAACTGGAACCAAAACCCGATATAGGAGATGAAGTTGAGATAATAGTAGAGGGAACCAGCGTTACAATAAGATATCAAAAATAACCATGTTACTTAAAAACAACAAAATTAGTACTCTTTGATGTCAGTGTTTTTCAGCAACTCTTGCACCGGTATATCTTGATATGTTCCGTCAGGCTTTCTCCTCCTTATTATTATTGGTAATACTCCCATCTTTAATTCATATAATGCTATGTCTATTGGATCAGTTATTCCCTTCGGTATCTCTATCAGTACTGGTGCACCCATGGATATCTGTAAAGCTCTTGCGCCTATGACTCTTGCTAGCTCATACTTAGTTAATTTAGGAGGGCCTATCTTTATCTTCTCCTCTTTTCTCTCCTTATCTTTTATCTCACTCAGGTAACTTACCCTCCCCACTCTCTCCTTTCTCCTTCTCTTTTTCTTTTGGTGGTGCCGCTGCAATTATGTCGTCAATCCTTAATATCATTATCGCTGCTTCAGTTGCAGACTTTATTGACTGCTTCTTTACGCTGACTGGTTCGAGTACATTTAGCTTGGTCATGTCTTCAACAACCTTTCCTCCAAAGACATCGATACCAGCCCATGTGTGGCCTTTCTCATGAAGACTTCTTAACTCTACTATGGCATCAACCACTTCTAGTCCTGCGCTCTGTGCAAGTATTGTTGGAATTATCTCAAGCGAGTCAGCGAACTTGTTTATAGCTAATTGTATCTTGCCCTTGAAGTTCGTTGCGTAGCTTCTTAGTCTACGAGCAACCTCCATTTCGGGAGCTCCACCGCCCGCTACTATCTTTCCATCATGTACTACATTTCTTACTACACATAACGCATCGTGTAGTGCTCTCTCTGCTTCATCAACAACGTGCTCTGCTCCGCCTCTTATTAGTATGGTGACTGCTCTTGGATTCTTGCAACCTTCAACAAATATCATTTTATCCTCGCCAATCTTCCTCTCTTCTACTAGTTCTGCATATCCTAGATCCTTCTCAGTTAAGTCATCAATGCTAGTGACTATCCTTGCTCCAGTTGCACGAGCTAACTTCTCCATATCACTCTTCTTAATACGCCTCGCAGCAAGTATACCGTATTTGGCCAAGTAGTGCTGAGCGACATCATCTATTCCCTTCTGGCAGAAGACAACGTTAGCACCAACCTTCTTAATCTTCTCAACCATCTCCTTAAGTAATCTTATTTCCTCATCGAGAAATGCCTTCATTTGTTCTGGACTCGTTATTTGTATCTTAGCTGTTATCTCAGGCTTCTCTACTTCTAGTGGACAATTCAGGAGAGCGATCTTAGCACCTTTGACCACTTTGGGCATACCGGCATGGACGACTTCTTTATCAAGGACTATTCCGTGAACTAACTGTGTATCCGCTAAGGACTCGCCTTTCTTCTTTTCAATCTTGACGTTATCTATATCGATATACCATCTATTATCCCTCTTCTCAGCTACCTTTAGAGCTGCCTCAACAGCGAGCTCTGCTAAGAACTCTTTATACTCTGCTACTGCCTTACTACCAAGCGAGGTCATAGCAACCTTCTTTAGAATCTCTTTATCTGTTGGATCCACTTTAATCGCTATTTCATCGAGTACTTTAAGCGCATATTCCATTGCCTTCTCATAACCTTCTATAATTATTGAGGGATGAATCTCCTGGTCAAGTAGCTCAGCGGCGTTCTTAAGTAACTCTCCTGCAAGTACTACTACAGTTGTAGTTCCGTCTCCTACTTCATCGTCTTGCGCCTTAGCTACCTCTACTAGCATCTTCGCTGCTGGATGCTGAACATCCATTTCCTTCAAAATAGTTGCTCCATCACCAGTTATCGTTACATCTCCAAAGCTATCGACAAGCATTTTGTCCATGCCTCTAGGTCCTAATGACGTCATTACTGCCTCAGCTAGAGCCCTTGCAGCTAATATATTTGCTCTCCGTGCATCCCTTCCAGTAGTCCTCTGTGATCCTTCCTTAAGCACTAAAACTGGCACACCTGTTCTCTCCGACATTTACATCACCTCTTGCCGTGCCCTATGTTACTTGTGCTTCTATATAAATTTTGCCGCATGTATCATCTGTTTTTCTTCGATTTCCTCAACATTAAATCTATTAGTAACAACAGCGCCGGTAAATGGAAGATTAATACCTCAAAGTCAAGCTCAAATAATGCTTTACCGAGAGCCCTTAATGAGATTAGGAATGAGCTAACGATGATTAATATCAATGTTGCATATCTTTCTGATGTCATCTCTCTCCCGTCAGTCTTTATGGTGTCCCCTCCCTATAACTGACCTTTTAATAAAGCATGATACGATTTAAGTTTTAAGGCAATTAGAATAATATGTATGGTGAATTATCATGCGAAACCATAAGATTGCTTACCTTCTATTAATCATTCTAGCTATGCTAAGTTTAACAATACCGCGTTACCTATTCCCCATGATCTTAGAGACTGATGTTCCACTCGATGTAGTAGAGAGTGGGAGCATGGAACATGAATTACATATAGGAGATCTTCTCATATCTCAAGGTATGTCTGCTGATAAACTTGAGGAGGGACTCATTATAGTATTTAAAAGACCCTCTGCTAACTACCTTATAGTTCATCGCATTTACAGGCTATATGGCCATCGCATTATAACTAAAGGTGATATGAATGCAATGCCCGATCCATTCTATATAACATCAAGAGATATACGAGGAGTTGTAATTGCGAGAATACCTTTAGTAGGCTACTTGACGTTACTCTTCCGTACCAGGTAGTTCTCGTTACCTAATAGTAAGGTTTATAAATGCCTTTTTAAATGAGTGCCATACAAAATATATAGTGAGGGAATGCATGTGATAGACTTAACTAGAAAGCCCAGTTATAAGATAGAGAATGTTGTAGCTTCCGTTAATCTACATCAGCGTATAGACCTTAATGCAATTGCTGAGAATATACCTAATACTGAATACAATCCGGAACAGTCAGGACTTTAAGTCCTGACTCCGATAGTTTCCCGGTCTAGTATTTAGATTGTCTAAACCCAAGACAGCTACTTTGATCTTCAGCTCAGGCAAGATGGTATGTACTGGAGCCAAGTCTCCATCACAAGTATATAAGACGGTTAAGGCAATCGTACGTCTTCTAAAAAGACGCAATATTATAGTGACCAAAGAGCCTGAGATAAAAATTCAAAACATAGTGGCCTCAGGGAATTTAGGCGCAGAGGTCAATCTTGAGAAAGCAGCATACCTTCTTGAAAATGCAATGTATGAGCCAGAGCAATTCCCAGGCCTCATATATAGAATGGATGATCCTAAGGTAGTTCTACTGATATTCAGCTCAGGGAAGTTGGTATGTACTGGAGCTAAAAGAGAAGAGGATGTAAAGAACGCTATAAGGAAAATCTACGAACGTCTTAAAGAACTAGGTGTCCTCTATGAGTGAGAACACAGGCAAATCTAAGGATGTGGTATTGTTACATGCACCAATAGGTTTGGTCAAAATAAGGAGATTTAGACCAGAGGATTTAGATGAAGTTATTAAAATAAACCGTGAGAATCTTCCTGAAAACTATCCTCCAGCATTTTTCATGGAGCATTATTATCGATTTCCAAAGGCTTTCCTTGTAGCTGAGTTAAATAATCAACTCGTAGGATACATAATGTGTAGGGTTGAACGAGGGTTTTCTAATTTCGGGTTTGGCATAGTCAAGAAGGGTCATATAATAAGTCTTGCTGTCAGACCGTTTGCAAGGAGGAACAAAATAGGATACACCTTATTGAAAACTGCTATGAAGGCCTTAAAAGAGGATTATGGAGTAGATGAATATTATTTAGAAGTTAGGGTCTCAAATATTCCTGCAATAAGCCTTTACGAGAAGTTAGGATACGTTAAAGTAAGACGTATCATCGGATATTACTTAGATGGGGAAGATGCGTGGTTAATGGCATGCAAAGCGAAGTGAAGATTCGCTATCTACTCCACTGCGATATCCACTTCTTTTATGACTTCTGACTTAGGCATATATACCTCTAACACGCCATGCTTAAGTATTGCTCTAACCTCATGAGGTCTTATCTTAGCTGGTAACTTTATTCTCTTCTCTATATCCCCCTCCATTCTCTGTCGCACTATATATTTTCCCTTAACTGAATTCTCTCTATTCCTTAACCGAGCTCTTATCTCTATTATATCATCGCTCGCACGGATTCTTATGTCGTCCTTACTAAACCCCGGAAGATCAATTCTTAATAGGAATTCATTGCCTAAGTCTACTAGATCGTATGGTGGATCGTATCTTACCCTAACATCATTTAGGTCATCTGGAGGGATTTTTGCCATTATATCTTTAAATACTCTATCAATGCTATACTTGAGATCTAGAAGGAGCATATACATGTTATGCACGTTCTCATTGGACATGTTCTCATTCTCAATTAATGAATTCCTAAAAGTAAACCACTTAAGCGTCTCCTTTCACCATTTAGGATATTACGATCTATGAGCTCTCTACATTATTACGAGAAGTCTCATGGCAATGTAAATCTATTTAAGGAGGTCAACCTTTTTTGTATATGGTGACACAATGCTAATTGAGATAAGGTGGCATGGCCGTGGTGGACAAGGAGTAGTAACTGTCTCACGACTTCTAGCGGTTGCGGCATTGAAAGAGGGCAAATATGTTCAAGCAATGCCTCAATTTGGCCCCGAGACGCCTTAGATAAGGCGCGGGATAGACGAGGTGCCCCGGTTACAGGATATACACGAATAAGTGATGAGCCAATAGAAATACATAGTGGTATATATAACCCGGATATAGTCGTAGTCATAGACCCTACCGTAATAGGAGTAAGCCCTGTAACTCAGGGGTTGAAAGAAGGAGGAATAGTCATCGTAAATTCTGTTGAAACTCCTCAGACAGTTGCGGAGAAGTTAGGTAAGGGTAACTTTAAGGTCTATACTGTTGATGCTACAAAGATAGCGCTTGAAGTTTTCGGAAGACCGTTCTTCAATACACCTATGCTAGGAGCACTTGCGAGAGTTACAAAGATAGTTTCATTAAACTCTATAGAGGAAGCTATAAGGGAAAGGTTTAAAGGTGATATTGCGGAGAAAAACATCACAGCAGTTAGAAAAGCCTATGAAGAGGTGAAAGGCCTTTGAGTAAGCTTCTTGGATGGAGGAAAATACCGATAGGTACTATCATACTAGAGGCCGGTTCTACTTTTGAGGTAAGGACTGGTGATTGGCGTACATTTAAGCCAGTAATAGACCATAACAAGTGTACACGTTGTGGACTCTGTTACTATTATTGTCCTGATGGATCGATAACGCTTGAGGTTAAGGACGGCAAGATAGTCAAAGTCGATATAGATTACTACCATTGCAAGGGCTGCGCAATCTGTGAGGGAATATGTCCCGTAAAAGCTATCACTATGGTTGAGGAGGTGAAATAGAATGGCTAAAGTTATAGGCCTTACAGGCGATGAGGCTGTAGCATATGCCGTTAAGCAATGTGATGTTGATGTAATAGCGGCCTACCCAATAACTCCTCAGACAGTCATAGTCGAAACACTAGGTGAATTTGTTGCTAATGGAGAATTAGATGCTGAAATGGTTCATGTGGAGTCCGAACATAGTGCTCTTTCAGTAGTAACGGCTGCTGCTCTCACAGGAGCGAGGGTATTCACTGCAACTTGTAGCCAAGGACTAGCCTTAATGTTTGAAATACTTTACATAACTTCAGGTGTGAGAGCGCCTGTTGTTATGGCTGTAGCTAACAGAGCGTTATCAGCCCCAATAAACATACATGCCGATCATTCAGACTCCATGGGTGCACGCGATTCTGGATGGATCCAACTATATGCAGAGAACGTCCAAGAAGTATATGATATGATATTCATGGCGTACAAGATAGCCGAAAACCGTGACGTATTACTACCTACAATGGTGTGTCTTGATGGATTTACACTAACTCACACACTTGAGCGAGTTGAAATGCTTGACGATGAAGTGGCTAAGAAATACTTACCTCCAAAGCCAACTTACCCATATCCAATCTCGGCCGAGAAGCCTGCTACATATGGCTCACTAGCATTACCTGATTACTACTTTGAATTCAAGATGCAACAACAGGATGCCATGAATAAAGCAAAGGAGGTAATACCTAAAGCCATGGAGGAATTCAGCAAGGTCAGTGGAAGGGAATATGATCAGTTTAAGGCATATGCTATTGAGGATGCAGACGTCATAACAGTGGCCTTAGGCAGTACGGGAGGAACTATGAGGAGTGTTGCGAGAGAGCTAAGAAAACAGGGGTATAAGGTAGGTTCATTAACGTTAAGAGTCTATAGACCGTTTCCAGCAGAGGCTCTTATGGAAGCTCTATCCGGGGCTAAGGTAATACTTGCGATGGATAGAACGTTAAGCTTTGGCGCTATTGGCGGTCCTCTATTCGAGGACTTAAGAACGCTATTCTACGATGCCGAAAAGCGACCTTTAATAGCTGATATAGTCTATGGCCTCGGTGGCCGAGATCTAACGCCTGCGGAGGCCAAAGCCATATTTAAGTATGGTCTTGAGATAGCTAAGAGTGGTCGTATTCCTGAATTAGTAAAATATGTAGGGGTGAGAGAATGAGTATATCCTTACCTAAGCCCGAATACTTAGCCCCCGGACATGCCGCTTGTCAAGGTTGTGGAGCTACTCTAATAGTACGTCAAGTCTTAATGGCACTTGAACCAGATGAGGCAGCAGTAATAGTAACTGCTACGGGTTGTCTTGAGGTAGTAACAACGATATACCCAAGAACTTCATGGCGCTTACCATTCGTTCATTTAGCGTTTGAAAATGCTGCTGCAGCAGCAAGTGGAATTGAAACAGCCTTAAAGGTATTAAAGCGGAAAGGCCTCCTTAAGGAGAAGAAGAAAATGCATGTCATAGCGATTGCTGGTGATGGTGGAACATTTGACATAGGTCTTCAAGCTCTCTCAGGAGCTCTTGAAAGAGGGCATAAATTTGTTTACATATGTTACGATAACGAAGCATATATGAATACTGGCATTCAGCGTTCGGGTGCAACACCGTATAGGGCATGGACTACTACAACACCTGTGGGTAAAAAGATACCAGGTAAACCTCAATTCAAGAAGAATTTAGCAGGAATTGCAGCTGCGCATGAAATACCTTATGTTGCTACTGCTTCTCCTGGTTACCATGTAGACCTTATAAGGAAAGTAAGAAGAGCGCTAAACGCACCAGGTCCTGCATTACTCCACATAATATGTCCATGTCCTACTGGATGGCGTCATGACCCAAGTAAGACAGTTGAAATAGCTAGATTAGCTGTACAAACGCGTTTCTTCCCACTCTACGAAATACTATACGGAAGAAAGTATATTATCACAATGCCTGTTCCAAAGCCGCTTCCAATAATTGACTACTTGAAGTTACAAGGAAGATATGCCCACTTACTACGCCCTGAGATGAAGGGAGAAGTAGAGAAGTTAGAGAAGGCAGTTAATGACTTCTATAAATGGCTTGAAAGAATGGCAGAGGCAACCAAAGACATACCATTACCATCGTGGTACCATGTCTGAGAAACTAAAACGGGACCTAAAGAGGTTTGAGCAGATAATACTTGACGTAATTCCTATATTTTTTCTAATACCTCTTTTAATGATTGTTATCTCTTATGAGGTCTTTCCCAAGCCTCCTACTGAGGTTTCAAAAATATTGATTGTAGTCAATACGATATTCCTCGCTGTGGCATTACTTGACGTGATAATATTCCCACGTTATGATCAATGGATACTCTTGCCTATTCTCATGAGCTCGAGTAGTCTCAGGGAGCTACTTATATATTGGTTAGTAGAACCGGTATTGTCAGTAGGTATATCATTCTTAGGCCTCATAATTTCATTTGTAGCAAGATCCTGGACGCCTACTGTACCTTATGTTCTTTTAAGTTACGTATGCTTGATAATATTAGCATTTAAATTTAGGAGACACCTAGAAGTTTTAGAAGAGAGGATTGAAAAAATTGAGCGGAGAAGAAGTAAATGAGATCCTAAGGCTAATCGAGGATTGCAGGAGTATAACCATAGAATACGAAGAGGATGGCACTCCAAAGGCACTCCCTTATAAGGGTATAAGGAAGGGGAAAATAGAGGAAAAGGAGGTAAGAACATTAATTAAACGAAGACGATCTAGAAGACGTCTCTCTAAGAAGTTGATAAGTTTGTGTCTAGCTATAGCTAGGAGATTACTAGAAAACAAAGTACGATTTAACATGATATTTGGACGCGAGGAAGTAACAATAAGCTTTGATCTCGATCACTTCATACGGCTATACAAGAATAGGGTCGTCATAGCTGGGTTTAAGGATCTTAACGAGAAACCAGTAGCTCTTGTAAGAGAGTTATTAGAGAATCACGGTAATGTTAAAATATTAAAGCCTCTCAAATAACTAAATCAAATTAGCATAGGTAGAGAAGCCATGAGTTCGAAGAGCAAGTTCAGTGCAAAATTAAAGGA
>Ga0180300_10000039_pt1 | contig 43440 bp, 41 predicted proteins | sample GuaBasSediGuay15_FD_121798 | JGI IMG/M metagenome (GOLD analysis project Ga0180300, IMG submission 121798) | Subseafloor sediment microbial communities from Guaymas Basin, Gulf of California, Mexico - Guay15, Core 4569-2, 21-24 cm | ecosystem: Environmental > Aquatic > Marine > Hydrothermal...
CTGTAAGGACTGGTTAAGTATTTGAAGTGAAGTTTGTAGTAAGAAATGCAGGTCTTGTATCTGATTTAATTCCAGTAAAGTTATTTATTGACGGTAGGGAGGTAGAATCTCACCGCCTAGACCTAGCACCTAACGAAGAAAGAGAAATAAAATTCAAAATAAAACTACATGAAGAAGGAGAGCATAAAGTAGCGATAGGCGTTCCAGAACCAGTTCTTTTCATAAACCTGAAAGTATCCAAATAGTGTCTATTTTCCATTCTCCTTAAAGTCTTAGCTAACATATCTTCTTAAAGCCTTATAATGTAAGTATCAACTTACACAAGCGCTACGATACGATACTCGTTAAAGATAGTCTCCCCATTAACAAAAGAACGGAGGTTTTACTTTAGACTTGTTCCTAAGGAACAACTTACTAAATCTGGGTAAGGGAAAGTTGAAGGATATCGAAGAGCATGTGATAATGATAAAGAACATTTAATGCTTAACTCAAAGGGCTATGAACTAGACCTTAACGGCTTCTATACAAACAAAGCTATGCTTCTTGGTAGCGTTACTAGGGAACTCATTTCTTATTTCATCTTGAGGACTAAAGGATAAAATGCCCCTAATTCTAACTACCTTAAAGCCCTCCTCTTCTAGCATCTTAACCACCTCCTCAATAGTATAGAACCTTGCGATGGAGTAGAATACATGCCCTTTCCTCGCCTTCTTAACATAAAATATCCCCCATGGACTATTCTTGGGAACTATGCATACTATCAATTTTCCATTATCTATGAGCACGCTCTTAACATTATTCAATAACTCCCTGGGGCGCTCAACGAAACATAACGTAACTATAATGTATGCCGTTCTAAACGCATTACTTCTAAATGGCATTCTCTCCCCTATCCCTAGCACTACGTCCACTCCTCTATCCTTAGCAAGCTTTAGCATATTGATCGCAGGATCTAATCCTACGTTAATATTCAATTTAGAGGCAAAGAAGCCAGAACCAACGCCTATCTCCAATGAAGGATCTTCCTTTACGAATTCCTTGAGGAGACGAAGCTCGAGCTCAGCTATTTTCCTATTCTTGTAGTACCATTCATCATATCTCTTCGCATGCTTATTAAATATCTCGTATGACATTACACCACCATGCTCATATGGTCTCCTGTTTTAATCTACGTCCTCTTCTATGCCTATGTCTATGCCTCCATCTCCATCGCCAACGCCATCTAAAGCGTCTTAACCATCCGAACATCATCTTCCCTAAATAAAGGTAAAGCCACATCCTTAAATTATTTCACTACGAAAGAAAGAAGGATAATATAATATCTTCCTTACCCTTTAATTAATGAGGAGGAAATATATGAATGAGAATAAGGAGAAGGAGGAAATTATAAAAGAGGGAAAAAGGCTCTTAAGGGAAGGTAGAAGGGTTAAATTTATTGGGTACATAAAGAAGCTTAAAGTAGAGGCTATTTATAAGAGGGTTAGCTAATGGGCGTTAGGGTAAGAATAAGGATAATCCATGGGGATAAGACCGCTATCACATCTGCTCTTGTTAATTCCGGCTTTGAAAGTAATGAGCCAGACATATGCATTCCATTAGGTCTCGCTAAGAGGTTAAAATTATGGCCTTCTACCGTAATGAAGAGCATCAATGCCCTCACTGCAGGAGGAGAAGTAGCTCTTCATCTCTTAGGTAAGGTTAGACTCCAATTGTTAGCTGGTTCAGAGGTTAAGGAAGACATAGAATGCAATGCCCTTCTTAATACTCAAGTAGACGAGGTTCTTCTTAGTGATTACGTAATTGATGAGTTAGGTATAGTGGTTATAAGCTTTAGGAAAGGCTTATGGAGGCATAAAAGTGATCCTCCATCAACTATACGTCAGAGTGCTCCTCCCGAATATTGGTAAATAGTTAATGTAGAGTGAGAATAACGTGGTGGCCTTCCCAACTGCCTGACTAGTCATAAGAAGAGGAGGGATGTTAAATAATCCGCCCTCCTTAATCATATATGCTGATCGTATGTACGCTTTCTACTTTGTGGCCCTCCTTAAATTTGCATATGATTTTAATTGCTAGCATCTCGTTAGCCTGTATTACTCCACCCCCACTCCAATCATAACAATCCAAAATAGCATACTGACCAGGAGCTAGTCTAAGCTCTAAACTATCGGGTTCAAAAACTAACCTTATAGGTTTATCTAAAGGAATCCAATCAGCACCAATAACATAAGCTTCTAAACCGATTAATTCACTATAGATATCATTTACAATAAGCATTGCCAGAGTGTAGTCGCTATAAGCTTTAAGCTCAACTTTAACACGACCTCCTCTAAAGAGAAACGTCGATCTAAGTTTCCCGAGTACTCCCTTAAGGATGTCAGTAATGCTCTTCCCAATTGTCGTAAACGTTGATATCCTGTAAAAGGCTAAGAACTCAAGGAAGAGCCAAAAGCCGAAGAGAGCTAGCAATGTGTTAGGATATGCTTGTGAGACATCTTTAATCCTTAGTACATGAATGTGATAGTAGTAAATCATCTCAGCAGTTAATGTATGATCTTGACCAATACTTGTAGTAAGACCTGGAAGTGGTGGTGTAAAGAGGAAGGCAAGAAGGACATCTCTAATAGGAATGTTTACTCTTGGTAGTACTGCTATCATCCAAGATGTATGCGTTAACAATGGTATTAATAGGGGATATCTGATTTTCCTAAGTCTGCCATCGAAAAAGAGTTCATCAATACTTAAAACCACTAAGACAAGGATAAACACTATAGAGTAAATAATGAAGGTAGTGTCTATGGTGCCTATACTACCTGTGGTTATAAGGATAAGAATGACTGATAATAGTAGACCGAATGCTGCACTCACCTTCCAGTAATATAGTACTTCCCTAAATGGCTTCCTACAATGATTGCTAATGATCCTAGCTAATGAGCTATAAGCTAAGATGGCATATATCAAGTACAATAAGGAATAAATTACGAAAGTGACTTGAAATGGTATTGAAAAACTCATAGGATATCTTACCAATCTATTCCATTTTGTAAAGGCGAATGTCATTAATAATGTTAGTGAGGATATTGACGTAAAGATTCCATGAGCATAAACGAATGCTCTCAAGTGAGAGTAGACATCACTAAATATCGTGATGATACAACCATAGATTACACCAATTAAGGGTATTAACGCGAACAGAGCGGAGATTACGCCTAATGGCAGTCCATCTAGTAAGAATACAAATGACCATCGGAAGGTAGCACTCGCTACGTAGGCTATGAACCAGGGTAATGACACTATAAGGATTAATAATGACAATAACTTAAGGGAAATCTTAGTAGATAGATCTCTGAAGATCATAGTATCTGAAATAAATAAGTACAAAAATGCAATATATTTTTGCTTTGTATATGACTATGAATAAAAATTAGTCTCTATGGCTTCAGCCTAAGTACTTACGTATCTTAGAGGATAAGTATGATGTAATTACTATAATCTTATCGTCTTCCTGCCGACAAATTACAACAATAACTTTATCGTTGATTTTCCTTACACATCTATAAACTCCTCCTACCTCCTCCTTCTTATCAGGGCTTTGAACACATAAAGCTACCAACTCCTTGCTTATCCCCCTTTGACGCATTCTCTCAAGTGCGTGCAGACTATAAATTACCTTCACACCATATTCACCAGAGCTTCAGGTCCCTCAACTATTAATTTCATCAGATCTAACCTGCGTTTAGAAGCCTGCAAGATTTCTATCCCTAAAATCTCATTGTTCTCGCCAAAGTCAACTATTACACCGGGAGCTATCTCGTCGGACTCAACTATTTTTCCATCTCTTAAACATATGTAGATGGCATCTGCGACTTTATCATATTTAATGCGAAACTCTATGGGCATTTTCAATACCCATTATAACTACGAGCTCAAGATAGATATACTTTAGTTTACTTAATAAGGTGGTGCTGGTAAGAGGATGATCATCTCTGGTTCTTAGCTTCTGACCTTATGTGTTCTTTCTAACTTCATTATTAACGTTAATAACATCCTGTGTGTAATAGTACAATAACTCTACTTGCGATTTTAAGAACGTCTACAGAGAAGGCCTACTAAACCCGAGGAAATAGGCGTAATATATTACAAGAATTCAAAAAGACGCTCCTTCTCGCTAGGATAGAAGACTACCTACTATTGAGTAGTAGTATTGTCGGATTTTATGTTGTACCTAATGCTGTAATGCTCTCTTATCAATAAGCCTAGCGATAATCAATACTGAGCGAGGCTTTAACTCTATTCTCTGGGGTGTTAAAACGTAGTGTCTGATCATGAACAAAATCAGCCCTGCGCGGGGTAATCATCCTTGGGTAGTCATCCCTTTCGAGCTTCATCATCTAATGTCCTAAATTACTCATGTATTCCTATAATATGGCACTATTAAAATATTAGGATGAGCGCAAGTATGCCGACGTATTATTTCCTCTTTATGCAAAGCGTGGTCTCTTCGAGAGCAACAGTGGCGTATATAGTGGTAATTTAGGCATGCCTTTGCATTCCTCTTCTAACCTTCTTATGAGCTCATTCATGTCTAGTTCAGCTATTCCGTCGCCTCGTATTCTAACGCTAAGTCTCTTGCCCTCTACTTCCCTCTTTCCTATTACGATTATGTAAGGAATCCATTCTCTCTCGGCATCACGTATTTTCGCACTTACGGTTTCATCTCTATCATCTACGTCGCATCTAAATCCCTTATCGTTTATCTTCATCGCTACCTCTATAGCATGCTTCAAATATTCAGATGAGACTGGTATCACCCTTACTTGAATTGGCGAAAGCCATGTTGGTAACTTTGGTACCTTTCCTTCCTTTATTCTTTTCGCTGCCTCCTCTAGGAGAGCATATATCCACCTCTCAATGGATCCCATTGAGCTATGTATTATTATGCAGGGCTTCTTCTCATTGTTCTCATCTATGAAGTATATTCCATATCGCTCTGCATCCTCAATATCCAGTTGTACAGTACATAGTTGGGCATTTCCTCCAACTGAGTCTATGTATTGGTATTCGTGCTTTATGACCCAATAGTGCTTCCTTTCAGGTAATAGTTCGATAAAGGCAGGAACACCAGCTTTTTTAATTAAGCTCTGAACCCATTCCTTATTCTCCTCATAGAAGTCCTTTACTATTCTGAATACGAGTACGTATGGTAATCCTAGGGCATTAAGCAACCTTGTGTAATATATGAAGAGGACTTCATATTCCTCCATACCTTGCTTGATATCCCTACAGAAGCTGTGAATATCAGGCATTGTAAATGCCCTTAACCTCCTTAAACCGACTAGTTCCCCACTTTGCTCAAGTCTGAATGCCTTAACTAGTTCATAAACTCTTAAGGGTAGTTGTTTATACGTCATAATGACGTCTTTCATCATCCTGAAGAGACCGAAATCCCCCGCAAATCTAAGTAATAGCTCTCGGTTACCTACGCGTAACCTATAATCCCTCTCCCTAAACCTAGCTGCCTGCCTTGCTATATCTGGCTCGTCTAGTTTATACATCATTGGGGTCTCTATCTTCATTGCATGGAGCTCCTCAATCGCTATTTTATCCGCGAACATCTCGAGTAAGTTCTTTAAAAGCTCACCTTTGGGATAGAACCTGAAATGACCACTATCCGATGCAGGCTCGTAATCCACTAATTCCAATCTCCTCATTAGGCGTATATGTTCTGGTGTCTTATGTGGCTTTTTGCCAATCTCCTCAGATAGGATGTACTGCTTGAGTAGAGGGTATTCATTTAATACCTTTAACTTCCCTATCTCGCCTTCATCAAGTATGACCTTATATTCATTTCCGCTTGGATCTATAATGAGGTACTCGCTTGGCTTTTTCTCCTCTTCCTCTATCTTCTTAACCTTCCCAGTTATTTGTCTAGACAGTTCTGATAAAGGGTGACCTTTACACTTTATCATGAAGCTCTTATACCATCCAAATGGTGCCCTATGTACCTTAACGCTTCTTTCTCGTAGTCTTTCCTCAAGGCCCTTAAGTATGTCCATTGCGACCTTAGGTCTTGCTAGATCAGAGGAGAGATGTGCATAAGGATAGATTACAATGCATTCTGCTGCAACCTTGTTGAAGACATCCAATATCGCATCTACGGCCTCTAAGATTACGCTCTCAGCCCTATCCTCATCTGAACTCTCAACGGTGGTGAATACTACAAGTGCATTTGAGACCTTTAGCTCCTTGTTATTGTCTAAAGGCTCGGGCTTTTCAACAGCAGGCTCCTTAGCCGTATATTCAAATTCATCGGCATGTATCAACAATAGGCGCAATCTATCACCTTCTCTCTTGGTGACATCATATATGTACTAAGATAATTATGTAAAATTTACGCTTAGATCAAGTCTATATCCAACTCTCTTATCCTTAAGTGTTTAAGCTTATCCTTTAAGGAGAGATACTCCTTATCAAACGCCTTGGCTTCCTCCTCAATACTCCTGCCCGTCGTCCTTGTCCTTACCGAGAGTGCACATGTGCCATCAGGAAGAAGCGCATGTTTAATACAATTCACGTATTTACATCTATACCCACTACATACGTCGTTTGCCCACATACACCATGGCTCTACTGTTGTGGGATTTATATTAGCAATTGCTCTAGGCGGTAATATCCTTCCATCCTTTGTTACGAACTTTAAGGACTTCTTAAGACATCTAAAATAGGGACAACGGGGATCACATTTCTTCGGCAATACTAGCTACACCTCACTTTTCTCAATATTCAATAAGCCTGACGTAGGGTTATTAAGTTTAACTAATAAGTTATTTTATATGGGGTATAATCATGCGATTAGCGGTATTGGGTGGTAGTTCCGCGAAGCCTTTAGCGTTCAAGATAGCTAAGGATCTAGGCGTAGAGTTCATAAATGTTGAGACTAGGAAGTTTCCAGATGGCGAGAAATACGTGAGGATATTAGGTGACGTCGAGGGGAAGAACGTTGTAGTAGTCCAGTCGATGTACCATAGACCTGATGAATACCTTCTCGAGTACTTCCTAATGGTTGATGCCTTAAAGGATTTAGGAGCTAAGAAGGTAATAGGTGTAATTCCATACTTCGCATATGCTAGGCAGGATCAGCGCTTCAAGCCAGGTGAGGCAATAAGCTTAAAGACTGTCTCAAAACTTATAGAAAAGGCTGGTACAGACGAACTTTATGTAATTGACATACACAGGCATAGAGTTGAGGAGGCTGAGTTCTCAAGATTAGTTAACATCCCCGTATATTACCTCACTGCAATGCCTGAACTAGCTAAGTACGCTGTTGAACATTTCAATTTAGATAATCCCGTAGTGATAGGCCCAGATGCCGAGGCCAAATTCTGGGCTAAGATAGCGGCAGAGACCATAGGAGCTGAGTACGATTATCTGGAGAAGCAGAGGATAAGCGATAGAGAAGTAGTTATTAAGCCAAAGAAACTAAACGTTAAAGGAAGGGAGGTCCTTATAGTTGACGACATAGTGAGTACTGGAGGAACTATGGTCAGGGCAATTGAGGTAATAAAAAGAGAAGGTGCCAAGCGAATAATTACTGCATGTACACACCCAGTATTAGTTGAAGATGCATTAACTAAGATTCTTATGGCTGGTGCTGAAGCGCTAATAGGAACAGATACCATACCCAGTCCAGTAAGCGTCGTTAGCGTAGCTCCTATTATCGCAAGGAACATAAGGGAAAAACTCTTAAAGTGAATGTATAATTGAATGTGACGAAAATGAGGAATAAGACTCAAGATGAGGAATGGGATCTTTATTTTGCCTTTGTAAAATGGATGAGTGGACATACCAAACCCTCGAGACGACGGATAATGAAGAGTTTAAAAAGCCATGAGGTAAGTGGATTAAGGGTTCTCGACGTCCCATATACCGATGTGGTTCTCTTAACGAAGCGTAGGGATCTTAACTATAAGGAGGTAATATCCCTAATCGAGAGAGCACTACACGTAGAGCTCAAAAGGAGAGCTGTAGTGATACTACAGCCCCTCTCGAAAGTTAAGAAGATTGTAAACATGGGAGAGGACATATTAAAAAAGCTTGAAGGCAAAACATAAGTAGGGATTAATATGGACTATACCTCTAATGAAGACGAAGTTAAACGACTAGCAGAGGTAAAGAGCTTCATAGAGAGGAGGATCTCTCAATTAGAGGAAGAGATAGCGTTCCTAAGAGAATGCCTTAGGTTAATAGATGAGCAATTAAAGGCTAAGAGCTTTCGAAGAGCTATTGAGGTAGCTGAAGAAATAGAGGAGCAAGAAGAGCTCTACAGTAGAGTTCTTCAAAGGGTAGTAGCTAAGCTTTATGTATCCAAAAATAGGATAAGGATTGTACCTGCGGAGGGTATAAGGATAGAGGTAGATAAACCACCATTTAGTACCTTCTTCCTAAAAAGGGTTCTTGATGGTTATGCAAGACAGGATCTTGAGGAAGTTAGAAGGGGCAGGCTTACTCCTGATGAGGCGTTAAGATATGAGGTCAAGTCAAGAGATGGTCTTCTATCTGAATTAATAATCTACAATTATAGGGATGAAGAAAGATTGCGTAGGATAAGGAGTTTGATCAGATGGACGTTTGAGAAGATGATGGAGAGTAAGTAGAAACGTAACTTAACGGAAACGAAATAGTTAATTAGCTCCGCAGAGGGGTTTCATTAGGTAATCAAATATGTTATATTCTGAGTTAGTTGAGGCATATGAGAAAATTGAAAGGACTACGCGTAGAACTGAGATGACCGCCTTCCTTGTCTCATTACTCAAGAAGGTACCACCTGATATAATCGATAAGGTCATATATTTAACTCAAGGTAAACTTAGGCCTGATTATGAGGGATTAGAGTACGGCATGGGCGAGAAGCTCGTTATGAGAGCAATAGCGCTAGCTGCTGGTTGTAGTCTTAAGGAAGTTGAGGAAACTGTTAGAAAAGTTGGCGATCTTGGGAGTGCTGCTGAAATACTTCTCAAGACTAGGAAGAAGGGTGTAAGTCTCTTCGACTTCATGGAACAAGTTGAAGCAGAAAAGGAACTTACTGTAGAGCGAGTATATAGTACGTTAATGAAGATAGCAAAGGCCACAGGAGAAGGCGCTCAGGATACAAAGGTAACACTTCTAGCATCATTGCTAAGGGACGCTAAGCCAAAGGAGGCTAAATATCTGATAAGGACAATTCTTGGTCGCTTAAGGCTAGGAATAGCTGATATGACAATTTTAGATGCCCTAGCTATAGCCTTCGGTAAGGGTAAGGGTTCAAGGGAGCTCATAGAGAGAGCATATAACAGATATCCTGACTTAGGTTATATAGCTAAGGTTCTAATGAGTGAAGGATTGGAAGGAGTGAAGAAGGTAGGAATAAAAGTAGGAGTTCCCATAATGCCCATGTTGGCTGAGAGACTTAGGTCGCCAGAGGAGATATTACAGAAATTAGGCGGCGTCTGTATAGCTGAGTACAAATATGATGGTATGCGAATACAGGCTCATAAGAAGGGAAATGAAGTTATACTCTTCAGCAGACGCCTTGAGAACGTAACTAGTTTCTTCCCTGATGCCTGCGACCTCATAAGGAAGCATATTAAAGCGAATGAGGCAATAGTAGAAGGTGAATGCGTAGCAATAGATCCAGATACCGGTGAGCTAAGACCATTCCAAGAGCTCATGCATAGGCGGAGGAAGTATGATATAAGGAGGGCTATGGAGGAATATCCCGTCAGCCTTTTCATGTTTGACGTTATATACGTTGATGGAAAGGATCTTACTTTGACGCCATATCCTGAACGTAGAAAGATACTAGAATCAATACTAGAAGAGGGAGATAGAATAAAATTAGCACAATGGAAGCTGGTAAGAAGTCCAAAGGAGCTCGAGGAGTTCTTTGAGCAGGCCATAGCTGATGGATGCGAGGGCGTTATGTGCAAATCATTAATGCCTAATGCGATATATCAGAGTGGAACTAGAGGTTTCCTCTGGATCAAATATAAGAGGGACTATAAAGCAGAACTAGCTGATACTTTGGATCTAGTTGCGGTTGGCGCTTTCTGGGGCAAGGGAAGAAGGGCTGGTACATATGGAGCTCTCCTTATGGCAGCATACGATCCTGAAACCGATACGTTTAAGACAGTATGCAAGGTAGGCTCTGGGTTTACTGATGAGCAATTAGCGCAATTACCGAAGATGTTTGAACCATACGTCATAGATCATAAACACCCACGTGTTGATAGTAAGATGGAAGCTGATGTATGGTTTGTTCCAGCGATTGTAATGGAGATTACGGGTGCAGAGATAACTTTGTCACCAATACATACCTGTGCATGGAATGTAGTAAAAGAAGGGGCAGGTCTTGCAATAAGGTTCCCACGTTTCATAAGATTCAGACCTGATAAGAGTCCAGAGGAAGCGACTACGGTAAAAGAAGTTATAGATTTATACAAGAAGCAGAGGAAGATAACGGCAAGATAGATCTTGTGGTGATAAGCGCTTGAAGAATGAACAGATAGAAGTCGAAGTAAAGGTTAAGTTAAAGAGTAAGGAGCAGGCATATGAATTGCTCAGACGTATAGGGGCACGTTTCATCTCCTCAAGAATTGAGAAGGATATATACTTTAATCATCCTAATAGGGACTTTAAACAAACAGGCGAGGTACTCAGGCTAAGAAAGGTAGACGGACGTAATTTATTGACTTATAAAGCTATTAAAAGCAGTCTTTTCAAGTCTAGAACGGAAATAGAAGTCGAGGTTAGTGATTATAACTTAACATTAGAGCTCTTAAGGAGATTGGGCTTCGTTCCTATAGCACACATATTTAAGGAGAGGGAAACATATCAGGCAGATATACTAGGCAAAACTGTGAATTTCCTCCTTGATGATGTAAAGGGCTTAGGAACGTTCCTTGAAATCGAGGTATTATGTAATGAAGTAAGAGAGGGAGAGAAGATATTGAATGATATTATAAAGAAGTTAAACTTAAAGGAGGTCATTACTAAGTCATATCTGGAAATGTTTCTAGCCAAGAGTAATAAATATGCATTAGTTCCCCAAAGCCATGAGAAGAATAATCAGGATGCAAGGGAATAATATTAATAGTATGAATCATATTAATACCTAGGGAAACTAAAGTTAAACGGGGATGATGTAAAGGTTTCCGGAGTGATTGATGAACGGGCATCTCCTTCTGACCGTTCCTCTTATCAGATAAGTAGTGATTATCGAGTGTTCTTCTGTGTTCACATCTAATAAAAATCTAAATCGCTAACCGTAAATATCAAGGGGTAATGGAATATGTATGACGTATTAATAATTGGAGCTGGAATTGCTGGCCTTTCCGCAGCTCTTTATAGCGCAAGGCTTGGCCTTAAGACTCTATTAATTAGTAGAGATTTAGGTGGTCAAGCGATACTTGCTCCTGAAATACAGAACTATCCTGGTTTCTCATCAATTAGTGGAATGGAGCTAATAAGGAAGATAGAAGAGCAAGTAAGAAATTATGGTATAAGCATGTTATTTGACGAAGTTAACGAGGTTAAGAGTGATGGTAGGGCATTCTTAGTTAAGACTGTTACTGGCAAGGAGTATAAGTCTCTAGCCTTAATATTAGCCATTGGAAAGGCTCCTAGAGAGCTAAAAGTTCCAGGTGAAAGTAAATTCAAGGGAAGAGGCGTATCATATTGTACTATATGCGATGCCCCTCTATTTAAAGGGAAAAAAGTGGCTCTTGTCGGCATTGGAGAAGCAGGCCTTCATGGTGCGTTGACTTTATCTGAAGTTGTCAAGGAGTGTTATTGGGTATTCCCAGGGTCGACTCCAGGCGCCATCAGTAAGGAAAGGCTTAACTATCTTCTCTCTAAGGGTAATGTGAAGCTTATGCCAAATAGTAAAGTCATTGAGATAAAGGGAGATATTAAGGTTAAATCAATTGTGATTAAGGATCTTAAAACTGGTGAGGTCAAGGAATTAAATGTTGATGGAGTGTTCATCGAAATGGGATATGAAGTAAAAACTGAATTCCTTAAAGGGTTCATAAAACTTAATGAAAAAGGGGAGATAATAGTTGATAAACTATGCAAGACCTCGAGGGAAGGCGTGTTTGCAGCAGGCGATGTCACTGATATTCCATATAAGCAGGCAATAATATCGGCCGCACAGGGAGCTATTGCTGCCCTCTCAGCATATAATTATATTGCGAAAATAAAGGGGCTTTCGACAATAACTAGTGATTGGAGGCATGTCCCCATAGAGAGGAAGGAAGAAGAGGGAGGCTTCTTCCTAAAGTTATAAAATTAACTTAATGATTCCACTATTTTCTCCACAAAGAATTCGTGGGGTACTGCACCCTCAAATTCTATTTCGTCATTGATTACGACTTTTGGAACTGCGTATACTTTATATTTATCAGCAAGACTGGGAAACTCCATTACTTCAATCACGTCTGCAACTATATTGAGGTTCGCAATAGCATACATATGTGATGCTTTAGCCATAATGGGGCAATAGGGACAGGAAGGCGTTACGAATACTTGTATATGCACTCTTCTGTCTATAGAGGAGATCTTCGATATTATCTCCTGAGGTAGATCTGGAACTCCTTTTGATGCATAGACTATGTCTTCTATTAGAACTCCAAACTCATAGCCCATTGGTACTCCAAAGTACCTTATATTATACTCCTTCTTGCCATGTATTACAATTGCAGGTCTCTTATCTATTTCATGTTCTTCAATAAACTTCTTGCTCATCTCTATGGCAGTTACTTTTTCGCTTAATCCGTCCAATATCTCAAGCAATTCTCTGACAAGCGTTCCATACTTGCTCCCCCCTTCTGGAATGGCATAATATATCCTTACGTTATTCTCTAACTTACTGAAGTATTCCCTTACCCTCTCAAGGGTTTTTTCATCTATTTTTACGGGCACGATATCCTTCCCTTCTTAAATGAATCGGATGAGTGTCTCCTAAAAATCTTTCGATGAAGTTAGATTCCTCTTATGACGAAGCAACGAACTTATAATATAGACGATTAGCAACAATTATTACTGGGAAGTGATGAAGGAGTGGAGCGGCTGAGTTGTGATGATGGCCATCGGGCTGATATTATATTATAACTACTTCTCTTGAGGGATAAGCTTATTAGGATATCTCCTTACTCATAATTGGGTGGCTACTAAAAAATGAGTTTGCAGAGGACTAGTCTAAAAGTAGCCTGTTCGGCCATAATGGGTGCGATGGCAGTGATAATAACGTTGTTTGGAATAGAAATACCTTATCCTCCACTCCCTTACTTAAAGTTCGATCTAGCGGAGATCCCATCTATATTAACGCTCGGCCTATTTGATGTCTGGTGCGCCTTATGCGTAGCTTCTATTCACTTTGTAGCTTTATCGTTCCTAAGAGGATGGATACTCGGTCCCTCAATGAAATACATAGCTGTTGTCTCAATGATATTGGGCTTCTACTTAGGGATTCGCCTAAGGAGAGAGAGCTTAAGTAGAGCATTTATCTATGGCCTATTAATGGCATTCGTCATAAGATGCGCATCCATGAGTATAGCAAATTACGTAGTGCTCAAGTTCATAAGTCCCTCATTCCTTAATTATGGAGCTGAATGCCTATCTCGCTTCTTAAATATTGATGTAAGAGAGATTGGAGCAATGGGATTGATAGTGGTCTTCACTGCAATATTCAATGTGTTACACACTCTCCTTAGTGCACTTCCTCTCTATGTACTAATGAGGGAGTTGAAAAGAAGGGGGATCCTTTGGTATGAGGGATTATGAGCCTATCTGCCTACTATTGTTACGTTATCTACGCGGACTATAGGCGTTATAATTCCATAACATTCCCTTCTCTCCTTAGTCAACCCGCTTATTTGTCTCGCCATCTGGTATATATTCCCATAAATCATGCACTCTCTTACTGGATATACTATCTTCCCATTCTCTATCTTATATGCCTGTTTAGCTACACCGGAAATTAGTCCGTCTTCAAAACGCATATTACCGGAGAATCTCTCTACAAGAATTCCCTCTTTTACGCTCTCTATAAGCTCCTCTAAGGTGCTATCGCCAGGTCTTATATCTAGGTTCGTATGTCCTACTGTTAGTAAGCTCGTTGCATTACCTGTGGGCTCAGCCTTAAGTATATTAGCAGTGTACGTATTATGGAGGAAGTTTTTAAGAACTCCTCCCTCAATTACTATGGTTTTCCTCCTAGGACTTCCCTCTGCATCAAACTTAGCGGTATGATAACCTCCAGGTTTAACTCCATCATCAATTATCGTCAAGGACTCAGAGGCTATGACCTTACCTATTTTATTGCTCAAGGGGCTCCTTCCCTTCCATACATTATCTCCACATGTAGCATTAATTAGAGCACTGAAGAAAGATGCTGCTACATCATATCCCATTATTAGGCTTCCTTTAAAGCTCTTAACCGATCTAGCATTTAGAGAATCCAATGCTTTCTCGGATATCTCCTTAGCTAGACTACTTACATCAATATTGAAAATCCTCGATTCTCTATGACCAACAACAAAGCTTCCGACTTTATCGCCTTCTCTTGCTACAGCGACTAAGGCCATGCTAATGGAGGTTCCTTCGTCCTCTCCGTAAACTCCATTGCTATTTGAAATTATCCTCCTGAATACTGACGAATTAACTACACCGCTTCTTAAAGCAACTCGTCGATCATAGCTAGATACCTCGTTTAACGCCATGCTTGCAAGCTCCATTATCTCTTCGGGCGTCATTTCCTTAATGCGTTTATCAAAGACGTTGCTAACTACTGGATAGGGTTTAGGTTCAGGTAACTTCTCCCACCATGGGTTCTTAGGTGAGCTTTTAGCTAGGCTAAGAGCTCTCTTAATTAAGTTATTTATGCTTTCGTCAGTTAGCTCGTTAGTTGTTGCAATACCTAGTCGCTTGTCTTTAATTACGATAAGCTCTAAACCTCTGCTATGTCTCCATGTTACATCGGATATTTCCCCTATGTTTATCGTTACAGAGTAACTCTCGCTTTCTGTGTAGGAGATATGAACTTCATCAGCTCCTTCCTTTAGAGCTTCCTTAATTATCTTCTCAATGCGGGATTCTTCCATTCTTTCACCTCTTCCCTCCAACTAAGACCTTACATCTTATATGTGGCCCTCCCCCATCTACCGGGACAAGCTGGAACTTCCCGCACATTCCCGGATATCCTATCTTTAAATCGTTTCCTACAGCATCTATGCTCTTTAGGACTTCTATTGCATTTCCAGATATAGTTACGCCCCTTAGTGGCCTTATAAGCTCTCCATTCCTTATATACCAGGCTTCCTGTACGCTAAACATGAATTCACCATTCGTGTCAGATTGACCGCCTATGCCTCCCTTTAAATATATCCCCTCTTTCGTCTCCTGTATTATCTCGTCTGGCTTCCAGTCTCCAGGAGCCATATAAGTATTCCTCATTCTAACTAAAGGTGGATGAGCATAACTCTGAGCTCTTGCGTTGCCTGTAGGCTCAGCTCCCATGATAAAAGCTGTCTCTCTGCTATGCATGTACCCCATTAATATTCCCTCTTTGACTATTACTACATCCCTCCCCTTTACGCCTTCATCATCATAGGGTAACCATCCATAAGCTCCCTCTGGACCTGGACTATCTATTATAGTTACCATGTCTGATGCGACTTTCTTTCCTATCTTATTAGTTAATATTGTACCCGATAGCACTAGATCTGCCTCAGCGGTATGTCCAAAGGCCTCATGAACTATAAGACCAAGTATACTATTGTCTAGAACCGCTGTCATCAAACCACCCTTGGGTACATCAGCATGAAGAAGATCAACGGCTCTCTTTGCGACTTTAACTCCTAGCTTAACGGGATCTTTGTCATATATGAGCTCGTATCCTTTCGTTCCTCCTATCACCTCGTAGGCAGGTGAAATTATATCATTCTCCCTAGCTGTTACACGTATGCCACACCTAACTCTACATGTATTAACCTCTATTTCTGCTCCCTCACTATTCATGTATATTTTGCGTGATACTGAATCGGCGTATACTACGTTATCGTCCTTTATCCTATCACTATACTCCCTTATAGTTTTATCAACCTCAAGAAGCATTTTCATTTTCTCCTCTACCGATATGTCAGATGGTCTTATCTTCACCTTAGATGCTACCCTATCTTTAGCGGGCTTTACGTAGGCGAGTCTTATTTTGCGTTTTCTGAGTTTAGACGAGGCGCGAGCCATTCTATATGCATTTGATATAGCTCTCTCTAATAACTGCCATGATATTTCATCAAGTGAAGCATAACCCCATGAACCATTTACTAACACTCTAACCCCTATTCCCCTAATCGTCGATAATGAGGAGGCCTCTACAGCGCCCTTCCTTACAACAATATTAGTGGATTGAGCTTTCTGATATCTGATCTCTACGAAATCAGCTCCTTTCTTTATAGCGTATTCTATGCCCTTCTCGATAAGATCCTTTATGTAACTCACATTAGTAATTCCAGGGGATTTGAAATTTAAGCGTATGCCTTTAACATATCGTAAATACGCTTAAGTCTTTAATTTAGGGAAATTTATTCGGTGATATTTGTGAAAGTCGGGATTTTCACAGTGTTATATAACGATAGACCGCTCGAGGAAGTCCTTAAGTACGTATCATCGCTAGGCTACGAAGCCGTGGAAATAGCTGCATGGAAGGAGAGTAGGCATATAAATATTGATAAGATACTCTCCGGAGGCGCTGGCGAATATAAGAGGATGATCGAGAGCTTTGGTCTTATGATTTCAGCTCTTAGCAATCATCTAGAAGGTCAGTTAATCCTTGGTCCTCATGACGAAAGCACGGACATATGGTATAAAGGTACGCCTGAGGAGAAGGTAAAATATGGAATAGAGCGTATGAGGAAAACAATCGAAGCTGCTCAACAGCTTGAAGTTCCAGTTGTCAATACGTTTACTGGTTGTCCCGCATGGGGTAAGTGGTATATATTCCCGCCGACAAATGAAGAGATCTGGGAGAAATACTATGAGGTCTTTAAGGAAAGATGGATGCCTATATTTGACTATGCTAAGGATCATGACGTTAAAATAGCCTTTGAAACCCATCCTCAAGAGCTTAACTATAATCTCGATACCGCTAAGAGGTTGTTAGAGGTTGCAGAGAATCATCCTGCTATGGGATTTAACTACGATCCTTCTCACCTATTATGGCAACAGATGGATCCGGTTGCCTTCATATATGAGCTTGGTGATAGGATATTTCATGTCCATGCGAAAGATGTTGAAATAGTACATTACACAGCGACGAGAACTGGCGTATTGGCAACAGGCGCTTGGAATAGAATAGCAAGACCTGTAAGATTCAGGACAGTAGGTTGGGGAATGGTTCCTTGGAAGCAAGTGATAACCGCATTACTTGAGGTAGGATACAATTATGTATTAAGTGTAGAACATGAGGATCCAACCTTTAGCAGAGATTCTGGAGTAAGACAAGCAATAGAGTTCTTAAAACCTCTAGTAAACGTTGAACCACCTGAAGTAAAGCCGTGGTGGTAATTCCTCATGTATAGAACTCGTCTGAGGAGCCTATAAGAACATGAGACTACGAACTCTGGTGATCTTTCTTTTAATACTTTTTATAATCCTACCACTCATAATGATCTTAGGAAAATATTATGGAGGTCCCTTCAAGATGTCACAAATTGGAGGAATATCCCATCTTGAGATGAGTAAGGTAGAGAGTAAAACCGAAAGCACCCCCTTTATACTATGGCCAGCACGTCCATTAGAGAGAATATATAGTGATGATAAGCCTCCAAAGGATCGCATAGGGAAGCCTATAACTATATCTTGTGCTAGAAATGAATACGAAGGCTGCTTATTCGGTATAACTGCATATGTAGATCTACATAACGTGACGCTTGCGATAACTGATCTGCATTCTGATAATGGGACTATTAGTAAGGAAAATCTACAAGTTAGGTTTGTAGGCTTTATTCACATTGAGAGGAATACTCCCGATACGCCAACCAGCGAATTAGAGCGACTTGCTCCATGTGATATCCCTGACCCTATCCTTGATGTTAGCAAAATGGATATTCCTTCTGGTAAGACTCAACCCTGTTGGGTTCTGGTTTACGTTCCGGAGAGTACACCACCAGGTGAATACGAAGGAGAGGTTATTGTAAATGCTGATGAGGGGAGTAATTCAATAAAGCTTATCGTTAAGGTGTATCCAATAACGCTTCCGAAGAGAAAACATCTACTCGTTACGAATTGGTTTGATGTAGAACGTATAGCCGAGGCTTATAATGTCAGCTTATGGTCTGAGGACTTCTGGAAGATCTTCGAGAAGTGGGTTAAGTTCATGGCAGATCATGGTCAAAATGTGTACAAGGTGTCCATCTATACCATTAGAGCATATATTGATGAAAAGGGTTCTCTCTCCTTTGATTTTAGCCTTTTCGATAAATTCGTTGAATTAGTGCTTAACGCTGGAAGAGCCGAACGTATCGAGATAAGTCATATCGCCGAGCCAAAGGGAGGCTGGGGACATGAGTTCGTATTCAAGGAATTTCCAGTAATTGATAAAGTCACAGGCAAAACCATGATGCTTCCGGGTGAGAAAGTATTTCCTTGCCTCCTGAGTGCACTTGAAAGACATCTAGAGGAGAAGGGATGGTTGAATATTACGATGATACATATAGGAGATGAACCATGTGAAAGTAACGTAGACTCTTGGAAACGCTTATCAAACTTAGTTCATCAATGGGCTCCTAAGCTTAAAAGGATTGATGCTATAGAGACTACAGGTCTTGAAGGTTATCTTGAAGTTTGGGTACCAACACTCCATCACTTTAACGACTGGTACGAAGAATATATTAAGGCTATGAAGAAGGGATATGAGGTATGGTTCTACACATGTTGCTTTCCACATGGCCTTTATCCTAATAGGTTTCTAGATTACCCACTAATCAAAACTAGAATCTTGCATTGGATTAATTACGCTTATAACCTAAAGGGATATCTACATTGGGGATTAAATTCATGGCCACGCGAAAATCCATTTGGTAAGCCCTATGAAAAGCTTCCACCAGGAGATACACATATCACTTATCCTGGCAAAAGCGGACCTCTCTCTTCATTAAGGTTTGAAGCAATGCGAGATGGTATTGAAGACTATGAGTATCTAAAGCTTCTTGAGGAGGAAATAAAGAAAGTAAAAGAGAAGCTAGGTGATCCAGCATTAGAACTACTCTTTGAGATAAGAGCTATGGAATTATGTAGGCGTGTTGTTCCAAGCATAGTTGATTATACTAGAGATCCTGAGGAGCTCATGAGAGTTAGAGAATTAATAGTTGAGGAAATTGTAAATCTCTGGAGAAGACCACTGGTATTAGTCCTCACAATACCACCCGAGAATCAAGTCATTCCTAACGGACCAATAGTCATTATCGTCAAGGGCGTTTGTGAAAAAGGCTGTAGGGTAACAATCAACGGAAAAGCTGTTAACGTAGATGAAAACGGTTACTTCTCAACCTGGACGCACTTAGATAAACAAGGTAGAGTCGTTATAGTCGTTAGTAAAGGCCCATTGCGGAAAACAATAATAAGGACTTTCAAAGTGCGATATAAATGATGTCCTTACCTTTAGGATCGCAAAGTTAATGAGAATAGTAAAAAGATGGCTTTTCATTAGGAAACGATATTTCATTTTTCTTTACGCCTTGTATACTACCTTTCCCTCGGCGATAACCATTATCGGATACGAATCTAAGGAGAAGGGATCGCCGTTCCATACAATAATGGATGCCAGTTTACCTCTTTCTATAGTCCCTAAGGTATCATTAATACCAAGAATTCTTGCATTGGCGCTTGTTATTATTGATATGCATTCTGACTTACTCATACCAAACCTTCTGAAGAACCTTAGCTGTAAGAATAAATTCCTTTGGAGGACTACTGGATGATCAGTCATTAAGCCAAATAACGGCTTCACCCTGACTAGCTTACGTATATTGTGCCATGTCTCGTTTTTTAGTTCTGTCTTATATGGGAAAGCATCAACTGGGCCATAGACTAATGGGACTCCCTCTTCCTTTATTCTCTGAAACACTTTTTCGGAATTTACGTCACATGCATGATCTATCACTATTTTTAAATTGAACTCCCTTTTTAATTTGAGTAAATTGAGGATATCGTCATTCTTATGGACATGTACTCTTAGGACTTCTTTCCCCTCTATTACTGGGAATAATTGTTCTATGTTGGGATCAACTTCTTCAATGCTCTTTTTACCTTTCTGTACGAGGGCATATTCCTTCTTAGCCTTAATTAACGTCCTCCTGAGTATTGCCATAACTCCCATTCTCGTACTAGGCCTTGTTCCTTTCCACTCCAACTGTCTTCTTGGATTAAAGCCGAGTGCTACCTTAAAACCTGCATATTTTATAAATGCTTCCTCTACGTTATCGGCAAAGTTACGTATTATGACTCCTCTTCCTCCTATTATATTTCCACTTCCTGGAAGTACACATGAATAAAGAACTCCATACTCTACTGATTCCTTAAATGCCCTATCGTCAAAGTATATGGCATTTATTGCATCAGCAAGTGTATTCACAGAGTCCATTTTCTCGTTTGTTTCCTCTTCAGCTGAGGGTTCACCGCTTCTTGCCATACCTATATGACAGTGTGCATCAATAAAAGCAGGTGTGACAATCCCCTCCGCTAGTATATCACACTTAGGTCTTTCTTTGGTTATATTTATTATCTTATCCTCAAATACCACGTATATGTCGTGCAATACTTCATTCGGCTTTCCTGTATACAGAGTTCTCGCATATACTGCAGGCATGTATTCTTAATGTTCTTCTAAGGGATTTATATGTTTAGGAAAGGTTACCCCTGTACTAATTCAATATCAGATAAGATGAGAGCATACAGAAAAGAGAAAATAGCGTTAGGTCGCTAATATAATTCGGGGGGTAATCCTGAACTCTAGGAAACCGGCTTTAGCCATATTATTAATAGGTATAATTACGATACTCTGACTAATTACGCTAAAGCTTTTAAGGAAACCTAAGAAGGAAAAGGAATATGAGGGAGCGCCTATTGGCGAACTTCCTCCTATAGGTGGTGGTCCTCCTCCTAAACGAGAGAAACGTATAGACGTGATATATTCCATGGAGATAGTAACCCCACACATACCTTGGGTAAGACCTTATGCCTATGGCACCATAAAGGCATACATAGTCCCATCAGTTAGAGATGGTAGAATAGTGGTCGAACTTGCTCAAAGGATGGATTTAAACTACACTACAGTTACTATAGATAAGAATTGGGATATCAATAAGTGGAGTATAGGCGTTGGTGAGAATTACGGTAAAAGGTGCGAGAAGAATGACTTCAGTCTTCTTTACAGTTATCTTAAAGAGGATATAACATCAGATGAGAAATACGATGTAATCGTAATGTACTGCATAAATGGTTGGGATCAACTTCCTCAAGAGGTAAGAGATGGAATAAAGAAGCGTGTTAGGGAGGGAACAGGCCTTGTAATAATACATCCATTTACTGGTGAGAAGGACGATGCTAAAAATAGGGCAAGCGACTTATGGGAGTTATCTCCTCTCGTCTATTGCCTTAGCGATTGGGTTGATCCAGCAGATGGATATCCACGGGTCAACTGGAAGGCATTAGAGAAGGACTCCTGGACTATTGTGAGAGAACATTATATAACTAGGAATTTAGTTCTAGATGGCATGCCTTTTGACCATATGTATTTCTACAAGTATGAGCTGGCCAGCGATGCGGAAGCTCTTATAGTTAGTACTAAAGGGGGATATCCAATCCTAGCAATCAAGAATTATGGTAAGGGTAGAGTTGTTGCTTTTGCCTATCGGGAGATAGGCATATTGCCATATGTAGAAAAAGAGGCACAATACGATGCAATACCTTGGGAACACTTCTATAGTCTTTTAATTCGATCGATAATATGGGCTGCTAAAAGGGAGCCAAAGATCTACATATCTAAGATAGAGGCGCCTCAAGGTCCTATCGAAGTAGGGCAATTGAAGACAAAAAATATTACAATAACTATAGTGAATCAGGAAGAGAGCGAAAAAGACCTCATATTAGAATACACGTTCCGAAATTGGCTTTGGCAACTCAAGGCTAATGGAACAATTAAGGTAAGGATACCTAAGGGAACAAGCACTATTGAGATAGAGATTCCAGATGATTTGGATCAAGGCATAAATTATTTTGAAGCAATATTAAGGGATTCCGAGGGAAGACATTACGATTGGGGCTCATGTGTAATCAGCGTGACCAAGGGAGCTTACATCCTTAACTTGTCCTTGGATAAGGACGTAGTATCTAGAGGCGAGATGATAGGAGTTACTGTTACGGTAGCTCCAATAAAGGAGGGAAACTATACGGTAGTCGCTGAATTAATAGATAAATATGGTAGAGTTGCATGTATCAAAAGCAAGGAGATTAATTTAGTAGGAAGAACTAATCTCACCTTTACTTTGGATACGAAGCGCGTATTTACTAGAAGTGCGATAATAAGATGCCTTATTTTAAAGGACAATCGTCTAAATAGCGTCGTAAATACTCAGATTATAGTAATGCAAAACCACACATGGGACGACTATGAAGTCTACATGCCATGGTCAACTCCATACTACGTTTTACCATGGTATTCTGTATGGGAGGAGCAAATTAGAAAGCTTGGCGTGACAATAATGGATGATCCCTGGGGCCCATTTAAATATATAGCACAGTTGAGGATAAAGGGACTTGGTGTCTATTGGTATCGAAGAGAACCATACCTGAAGCAAAAGGAGATGTACTATAAGACCAAGGAAAAGAAGTATTTAATCAGGAATCCATGCCTTAATGATCCTGCATATCGTAATGAAATAAAGAATAAAGTCAGGGATCAGGTCAAGAGGCTAATGAAATATAGTCCCATGTCCTATTTCTTAGGTGATGAATGCTCTTTGACATGCTATGGTGATGCATTTGACCTCTGTTGGTCCCCTCACTGTCTAGCTAAATTTAGGGAGTGGCTGAAAGAGGTCTATGGAAGCATAAATAGACTAAATGAGGAATGGGGTACTGATTTTAAGAGCTGGGAAGAAGTAGTTCCAATGACTACAGAGGAAGCTCAGGCACATGGAAATTATGCGCCATGGGCAGATCATAGGACGTTTATGGAAATTACATTCGCTGATATCTTTAAGTTCATAAAGGAGCTCATTAAAGAACTGGATCCCTCAGCTATCGTAGGCATTACTGGAACTCAAGCGCCATATCCACATAATGGTTGCGATTGGTGGCGTTTAGATAAAGTATTAGACTGGCTTGAGATATATTCGATAGGTGGGCAGGAAGAGCTACATCGCTCTTTCTCTTCCTCAATAATTATATGTGGCGCTACTGGATATGGAGGATATGGGCCTAGTCTTAAAGATCAAATATGGAGAAGGCTATTTCACGACCATAAGGGAGCGCTAGTGTTCTGGATCTATTCAGAGATGGATCCTGATCTTAAATTCAATCCTAGCGGCAAGGATCTTAGTCAGGTGTTTAATGAAATTGAACGAGGCATAGGTAAGGCTATTATGTCTGCTAATAGAGAGCATGACGGCATAGCTATTCACTACTCCATGGCAAGCGCTCATGGTGCATGGATACAGGATGGGAAGATAACCAAAGATCTGGGCTATTCAACTTGGACTTCAAAGGAGTTTAAGACCTTTATGAATAATAGGGAAGGATGGAACATGCTCCTTGAACACTTAGGTCTTCAATATGATTATGTATCGTCTGAACAGATAGAGAACGGTATCTTAAGAAGTGGGGAGTATAAAGTTCTCATATTACCATATTCCATTGCCCTATCCCGTAAGGAAGTTGAGGAAATAAAGGCGTTCGTAAAAAATGGTGGAATACTCATAGCTGATGCAAAAATAGGTCTTATGGATGAGCATTGCAAGTACTTAAAGAAGATGAACTGGATACCAATAGAAGGAGCATTAGATGAGGTATTCGGTGTAAGGAGGACAAATCAGACAGCACGTGAAGCAGGATACATAGACATAATTAGGAAGAATTACGAGAACTTCTCCTCCCCAATTGAGGGGCTCCCGATATTCCCAGTTGAGCCAAATATAGAACCCGTTTCAGGAATAACACTAGCTAAAGGGAAAGAAGTACCAGCAATCATAGTTAATAGGTATGGAAGAGGCATAGCAGTATACTTGAACTTATGGATGTCAAATTATGTTGAGCTTGGGAGTAGGCTCGCTAAAAGGAAGATACTTGTTCTCATGAATGCCCTCTTTAAGTGGCTTGGTGTAGAGCCTAAGATTAAGCTATTTAACACTGATGGTACGAGGTACTATGGAGGGGAGGTAATAAGGTACTTAAGTGGTAATGTTGGGTACGTAGCGATATTCGTTGATCCAGATCTCAAAGAACCAGTTAAACTTAAAGTAATGTTGGATAAGGTATATCATGTTTATAATGTTAGGACAAGAGAGTACTTAGGGGCCCTAACAAACGTAACCGTTTCTGTCAGTCCTGGTGAGCCTACTCTACTAGCGCTCTTACCATATAGAGTAGAGGAAATAGACGCAAGGATTCTTAGTGAAAACCCGAAGATAGGAGAGTATGTTATTTTAGAGGCAAGGATAGTGGTTTCCAACGGAACTGCTAAGGGACATACCTTACGCTTTGAAGTATATGATCCTAGCGGTAAGGAGCGCTTCTATTATTCCAAGAACGTATACCTAGGAGGGAACGATACTGCTAGATTCACCATACCTCTTGCCTTTAATGATCCTCCTGGGAAGTGGATCATTAAGATAGTTGATATACCTAGTGGTCTCACTAAAGTGATTGAGGTGAACCTTTCTTCATGAAATGAATCTTTTTATTTCTTCCTTCAACATTATCATGATATGAGCTCTCTCGTAAGACAGCTTGTGGAATCCTTCATATTCCTCTTCATAGTATTTGATGCTATAGGTAATGCACCGATATTCCTTTCATTGACTAAGGACTTCAGCCCTGAGGAGAGACGTAAGATTTACCTACGCTCCGTAATAGCGGCAGGGACTTTATTGATATTCTTCATGTTCTTTGGTCCCATGATCTTTAATTACTATGGCGTTACTATGGAAGATATAAAAGTGGCAGGAGGCCTCCTTCTTCTCCTAATAGCAATAGAAGGTCTTTTGGGAAGGGAGGAAGCACAGAAGGTTAAATCGGAGAATATCGCTATAGTCCCCTTGGCAACTCCGCTTTTAGCAGGACCTGGTAGTATATACATTGTTATGTATATCTACTCAATCTATGGTCTAATCCCAGCCGTGTTCTCAATTATCGCGAACACCATAATAGCCCTAATAATATTAAATTATGTCAGCTTCATTATAGAGCGATTAGGCATTAATGTCCTATTAGTTATCTCTAGGATAATGGCATTCATATTAGCTGTTTTCGCCATATCTATGATAAGAGATGGGATAATGGGAATGTATAGGGAGTTCTTAAAAACATGAGTTCATGATGGCATGGCGTTCATCAAGGCCTTCCACTATAGGCTTCGAGAACTATTTCCCTAAGACTTTCATAATCTACGGGCCTGGGGTTATTCTTCATATTTCGTTCGTATGTAAGGGCGTCTTTAACTATATCATCTATTTCCTTCTCGCTTATTCCAATATCTTTTAAACTCTTGGGTATACCAACAGCATCCTCTAGTCTACATAATAATTCGAAAAGCCTATTGGTAGCCTCTTCATAGTTACTGACCTTAATCTCTAAGTACCGAGCTAATCTCATCAATTTCTCCTTAATTACTGGAGAGTTAAATTTAAGCGCGAACGGTAAGAACATTGCGTTAGCTAATCCATGATGTATGTTATGGTATGCCGTTAGGTAGTATCCAACTCCATGTATCATTGTAGTCCCCGCTGCATTTATTGCGATGCCTGCTAGAAGACTTGCATAATGAAGGGCATCCCTCTTCTCAGGATCCTTATACCCGGCCTCTATGTTTTTTATTATTACCTTTATACTTTCAAGAGCTACTAAATCTGAAATAGGCTGACTTGACTTTGACCAGTAGGCTTCAAGCGCATGGGAAAGAGCATCTAGTGCAGTATATGCTGTTAGTTCTGATGGTAAATGCCTAAGTACAAGTGGATCTAGCAACGCAATCTTAGGTATAATTGGGTAGCCCACTACGGTTAGCTTCTTTTTCCTCTTAATGTCTGTAAGAACGGCATACCTTGTCACCTCGCTTCCCGTTCCGCATGTAGTCGGAATGGCAACTACTGGTAGTACCTCGCCTTCGACCATATTAGGATATACATAATCCTCTATCTTACCACCTTGGGTACATAATACTGCTATACCCTTAGCAGCATCTATAGCGCTTCCTCCTCCGAATGCAACAATTACGTCTACATTATGCTCTCTAGCATATTCTGCGCCTCTATTTACAGTCTCAAAGGATGGATTAGGCTCTACTTTATCATATATATGAACTACGAGTCCTTCTTTCTCCATTAATTTACTTAAACGACCTAGGTAACCATACTGTCTAGCAAACCTCCTCCCTGTCACTAAAAGAACTCTTTTACCTAACGACCTCGTTTCTCTCCCGACCTCATTAAGGCTACCTCTTTTGAAGATTACTTTAGTTGGCATATAAAACATGAAGCTCCTCACGCTCATCGTAGTTGAATATTATGATGTATTCTTTTTAAGCTTAAACAAATGGAATGTACTCATATACTTTTATATCTCCGATAAAATAAAATCTCAAAGATCAAAGGAGAGAGTAAGATGATCAGAGATGAGCAAAAGAATAACCTTAGTAAATCTATTATCAAGGTATACGTTGATGGATGCTGTGAACCTGTAAATCCCGGAGGTATTGCAGCATATGGTTTTGTCGTATATAAGAATGGTGAAAAGATATACGAAGAATGTGGTATAGTAGGTGTAGGCGCATTAGGTGATGACGTTAGTAATAATGTTGCTGAGTATGTTGCGCTCATTAAGGCACTGGAATACCTGTTAAGAGCAGGCCTTACGGATCGTAGGATAACTGTAATGAGTGATAGCCAGCTTATCGTGAGGCAGATAAGGGGAGAATATAGCGTCAGAGCGCCTAGGCTTATTATGTTACATAGAAAGGCTACGGAGCTATTAAATAAATTCATCGAGTGTAAAGTTGAGTGGATCCCTAGAGAAATGAATGAAGAGGCGGACTCGCTAAGTAAGAAAGCATACTTGCAGTTCGTCAGGGAGAATGAAAGTCTGGTTAGGAAATACTATGGCAGATATTTTGCTTCCCGAAGCGAGTTAGAGCTCTTAAGGATGTATGGTATAAGCATAGATTATCCTATTAGTAAGGTGGAGGCACGGAAGCTATTAAAAAGGATATTAAAGAAGCGATACGGCGTAGATAATACTTAGACATTACTATGAGTCATATTCAACGATGCTTTTAACCCTACCTAATAGAATGTACTCAGCTTCATCCCTGTCTATATCGCTTTTCAGATATTCAACTAGTTCTTCTGAGATTAGCGGCCTTCCATTAACTAATGGATACGCATATGGAAGCTCTATTGTTAGGTACTCATTCACCTTGATCTCTAGGCCTACTTTAACTGAGATTTCTTTTAATGTATAGCCTTTACTCACCATCATAGCCATATATATTGCTCCATCAACTGAGAACTGATCCTTACCTATATTTCTTGCCCTGCACCCAGGTATTTTCCTCGTTAATAACTTATAGGTCCTCCCTTTGGGCGGGTGGTCTCCCATAATTCCTCCTATCACTATAAAGTCGATATCCCTAAAGTCATTAGGAGTCAGCTCATCATTAGCCTTTGGATCAAGTACTAATATTCTATCAGGCCTTGTTCCTAGCTCAGTTATGCTCATTCTTGATACCAATGCTATTTCTTTAAGTTTCTCAGCTTCCCTCCTATCCTTCACGTTAGTTATAAGAAGACGATCTCGACCTACTATCTTAGATGCATGCTTATACTCTAACCATACCCATTTGCTAACTACTGGCTCTAGATGTTCGATAACGAACATGAACATAGAGCTATCCCTCATAACTTAACATTATTAATCTCAAGTAGAGATTTCTATCTTCCGTTACGGTATAGTAATCGTTTATAAAGGCGATCTCAAGTCTATGTCTTCCCGGACTAGGTACTCTTATCTCCGTAGAGTAAACTCTCCATTCATCACTTTCTATGTTTACTTTAGCCACGGTATTTTTATCTATCCTTACTTCTATTATCGGATATTCATTTAGAGCAGGAGTGCCTCTCGTTAACAGCAGTAGCTTATATGTACCCGCCTTTGGGAATTCTATGTAATCGCCTATGTAGCCGTTTGAATACATCTGTACTTCATCTCCGAATATCCTATACGCTCCTACCTCCCTTATGCTCATATCAGAGGCGGACATTATGATACAATTCTCAGTGTTTATTTGAACGCCAAGGTTTGTCATTAATATGGAGACGTACCTTAATGTTTTGTCAAGGGATCCTGTCTTTATTTTTCCGCATATCACAGAAGGCCATGGTACTTGATCGATTATGAGAAGGCCTTTACCCACCTCTTTCATTGCAAGTATAGTAGGATTTACTAATGGAATGAAGCTCAATTCCTTAATCTTAGCCTTAAATATAGATACCTTCCCTATGTATAGGTTCCTATCTTCCCCTTTCTCCGGTTTGTATAAATCGTTGATAAACGCTATAGATATGCTATGCTTCCCCTTCTTTACATCAATTATTAAATCATAACTGCTAAAGGTCTCGGTTGATACCATAACTGCATCTATCTTGTTATCATCCATTCTTACTTCCATTATCGGATATCCTCCCTCAGCGGGAGTTCCTCTTGCCATTATGGAAAGTATGTAAGTTCCACTTTCATTGAAATAAACGCTGAACTCAGCGTAACCATTAGTGTATAAACCGATTACCTCTTTTGTCTTACCGTATGCCGGACATACAACATTCATATCCTTAGGATATATCTCATGAACTAAATCGCCCTTATAGTAAGGTGGAACTAGAACATTTGAAACTATTTCCGTAGAGAGTTCTTCTCTTTGAATCACCTTGCCTGTAACCTTTGCAACCCAATGGAATATATCATTACTCATTCCCGCAGTTATATCGGTTCTCCTAACGAGTATTGGAGGTACGCTATAGCTTTTCCTAATTAATGCGCTTACATTAAGCTCTTCTAGGAAGCTGACAGTCCTTCTTGTTATTCCATGTATTATTACATGACCTCCCTTCGTTAGGAAACTCATTAACTTCTCGTAATCTGCCTTACTAAATCTTGTCAATATATCTGCGTCAATTATAACAAGATCATACATCTCTAAATTGATCTCCTCTATCGTATCCGTAGCTTCTGAATAAGATATGCCGATGATATCTAATGCCTTCTTAAGGGTGCTATTATCCGCTGTTACAACCAACGCCTTCTTAATCACGTACTCACGCTTAACCGTCATATAATACCTAATTATATTGTGATATATCCGGGTGGCTATTGGATCCTTTCCATATTTTTCTGTAATTACGAGCTGACATATCAGTATTCTTCCACGTCCATAGTATATCTCTAATGCGGGAGAATACCTTAATCCATAACCGGATATAACGATAGGTCTAAAGTTTCCGTGAAGAGGTTTGGCTATATCAAACTTAGATACTATATGATCCCCATGCCAGAACTTCAAATCGTCCTGCGTAATTCCATTCAATATCGAGTGAGGAGGCAATGTCATAAATGTTATTGTTGAATTGTGCGTAGTGATCTTTAGCCTTACTGGAAGCCAGTTTGGTATATGCCTCTGCTCATAAAATATCAGCGTCCCTCCGTTTTTCACAAAGTCCAATATCTCATCAAGATATTCCTTTAAGTCATCAGAACTCATTATAGCATGATACCCTATAACAAGTACGTCTATGCTTTCTAAATCGCTTAGATCACTTAACGCCTCGTACCTTATCCCAATGGAATCATAGATCTTCTTCGTGAATCCTAATGGATCGTATAGCCCTATTCTTAAAGTAACTAAGCTAGGGTCTATGCTATCCATTGGATAAATCCAATATGTTTTCGTGTCGTTAAATACGAGTTCTGTATCACGATAGAGCGTGAGTACGAAATATACTAATGTAGGCTTCGACAATCTCGGAAGATTAAGTTCTACGAGGTACTTCTTTGCATCACCAGGATCCAAGTAGAACTCTTCCTCATCCTCCTGAACTATCGTTCCATTCCCATAAATTAGTTTCCACTTAAAGATCAGATGAGACTTCTGTAATATGTCATTATATATTATTACCGTGCGTAAGATCTTACTTCCTCCGAAGAATCTAGAGTCGTATTCCTTAACAAATGCTGCAATTGGTGTATATGCCTCCTTAGTAACATTCCATAGTATATGATCTTCAACTGTAGACCAAGGACAGAACCCACTTACTCTATAGTAGCGATAAGCCTCTATTTGCATTTTCCATACAAAACCTTTTGCCTTTCGATAATATTCCCAGAAACTCTTATATGCATCTTCTCCAAGAACTGCAGCAGCTATGTCATGAGAGGAAGGCTCAATCCATAGGAATTCGCCTATATATAGGGGTTTATCTCTCCTCCAGATCCATAACTTCCTTGGATACGAATCTAATACTACTGGCTTATCAAGCCAATATGCGGTATTTGGATAGTCATCCCATTTCGGATATTCGTGTGGATAATGTAGGTTTATTATATCGGCTGCCTTTAATGGATCCTCATCTCCTTCAAACATTATTGGTCTTGTCGGATCTACTTTTCTAACAGCCTCTGCGAGCTCAGCTAACTTTAGCTTTGTCATAGGAGTCCTTGTACCGCCGGTTAACAGTAATTCATTCTCCAGGCTCCATATAACGACTGATGGATTATTTCTATGCAACCTAATCTGAGCTATGAGATGCTTCTTAAAGTTATCCCAGAATCTATTATCGTCCAATTTATACATGTATCCATAACACCATACAGCCGATTCATGTATTACTAAAATTCCTACCTCATCTGCTGTATCGTACCAGAGCTTAGGCCATGGTTGCGCATGATATCGTATCGCTATTATATTATGTCTCTTTAGCTTCTCGAGAAATTCACGTACTTGCTCCTTATCGAATAAACTTGGATCATTCCATGGGTGACATCCCGTAGCCCTCAATATTATACGGATACCATTTAGGTAAAACTTGTCTCCCTCTATCCAGAACTCCCTAAAGCCGAAACGAGTCGTTTTCCTATCTATAATGGTACCGTTTTCATCCGTAATGATAGTTTCTAACACGTATAGGTAAGGATCATCAGGTGACCATAAGCGCTTAGGGATCCATTCGGATGAAGTCTCGGCAGTAGCTATGGAATTAGGTGAAATCGTTAACGTGACATTAGGTAATTCCTTAATCATCTTAGTTCCATCATAGATCCTGTTCACTATCACTACACTACGCTTATAAATATCGTCGTTTCTTATCTCAATAATTACCTTTACATTACCTTGCCTTACGGAAGTCTGGATAAACACATCGTATACCCAGACTTTGGGTACAATTAGGAGTTCTACTGTATCCCAAATGCCATAATCCCTATAACGAGAACCGATAGGATAAAGTATTGCATTATTTACTTGAAAGACATCGCTTACTTTCTCCTTCTTGACCCCAGATAACATACTTCTCCAATCTTCAACGAAAATTAATAATGTATTCTCAGACTCCTGCTTAACTACATCAGTGATATCTACTATGAATGGTGAGAACCCATCCCAATGCTCTCCAACTCTCTTATTATTTACATATACTATGCAGTGATACTTAACTCCATAAAACCTTATGAACACCTTATTATCCTTAGGAATCTTTGGCAGGTAGAATTTCTTTCTAAACCATGCTGAGAAAGGATAGTCATAAACTGTTATAAAGCTTGGTACTTCTATACTCTTCCATCCGGAAGTTGGAGGAGTAGCTTTACCACGTGCTATTTCCCATGTACCATTCAGGCTTATTATCTCACGGGGTATGCTTTGTAACTTCGGTGCTCTCTTCGCTATTCCAGCAAGAGGTTGTTGAGGCATATGTGGAAACGTTATTTGAGTTTCCTCTCCTCTGCGAGTAACATTATATATACAATATACTACAATGATTAATATCAACGTTAGTATTCCAACTAGAGTACGTCTTTTCATCAATAGATTAAGTTACTGATTGTGGAGTTAAAACTTTATACCCCTTCCCTGCGTATCTTTGAACATGAGCCTCAAAGCGCTATTAGCACTATATCATTTTAACATACAGTTTGTAGCTGGTGATGAGGCAACTTATCATCTAAATGTAACTGAGGGCCTCGAGCCATTATTGGACTTATATTTTAGGAACCCTGAATGGAAGGCTGATCTAGAACTCCAAGGTCATTATCTAGAATTCTGTGAAAAGGAATATCCTGACATTATAGATAAGATAAGGAAGTTGTGTGAACGAGGGCAGATAGAACTGATTTCAGTTCACTACTCGGATCAGATATACATCGCCTATCCTAAGTTAGATTTCGAGCTTTCTCAAAAAGTGAATGAGGAGATTCTCTCCAAATGTAATTTAAAGAGGTCTAATGTTTTCTTTGCTCAGGAAAATTTCTTCGGGCCTATGGTTCCAGAGTTTATGAAGAAGTATGGATATGATATTGCCTTACTTGCTCGCTCATACTATGAGTATTTCCAAAGGGTTGAGAACATAGCGCCTTACTACGAATATGATGGTATTTATGTAGTTTTAGGCGCTGAAGGGAAGTATAAATACGGAGACATTGAGTGGAACTGGATTAGGTATGGTGATGGAGAGCCAGTGGTCACTGGAGTTTCTCCTTATAAACTCTTTGAGTATAGGGCAAGAGGGGATTTAATAGAAGAATTAGAGAGGAGAATTAAAAGCTACGAGAGAGATGGTTATAAGCCAATGACTGTAGGAGAGTTCGTGAAGAGTCTCAAAGAGTCGGGAATAGTTCCTGAGAAACTAGGTCCTATACTTGAGGGAGCATGGGAAATGAAGAGATGTAGAGGAGTTTATCAATGGATGGGCTATTATTATAATCCATATGAAATGGATGTAGAGATAAGATCGTTAACGTATACTTCAAGGAAGTACGTACTCGCAGCTATGACTCTAGTTAAGTGGGCGGAGAAGAGAGATGTAGATTTAGCCATGGAGAGAGAGCTCTTAAATAAAGCCATTAAACGTCAATTATTAGCTGAGGTAAGCGATTCCACCGGATGGAGACCAACATTCGTAGAGGTAGGCTATAGCATAAATGAATCACATATGGCTATTTACTATTCTCTTAGAATTATCGAGTCAATTAAGCGAAAATGCAATCTCAAGGGAAAGGTGCTTATAGATACTTGGAGTGGCGACGTTAAGCCTGCTGAAGAAACTAAGGTTAAAAGAAAGGAGGTCACGTTACCATTAAATATAGAGTGGGTTGGAGGTGAAGTAGAGCATCATTGCTACATCCTAAGCGATGACGAGTACTTAATTCAGGTTAAGATAAGGCCGAGAGGGAAAGTATCCGGCATGAAGATTCCTCTTGCAAAAGACTACATATTCTATTCGCCGTCACTCGCTGATGATCGTATCGAGAGGATATACCTTAACGATTATGCGTGTGATAAAATATATTTACCCTTACCTAATGGACTGCTGGGTATTGAGGAAAAGACCTTTATAGTAAAGAATAACGAGAAAATGCATCTAGCCGTTACAATCGACAAGAATAACAAGTACATAGGATTCCTAGTGGAGAATGTACCTCCTCATAGGACGTTCGACTGGGAATTTTATATAATTAAAGATGAGAAGAAGGCTCTCCGACGCGCCATAGAGCTAAACGTTTACCCTAAAGTGATCGTATAATCTTTTCAATATTTCTTACCCTTACTAAGCAATGTGCTAAATAGCCGACTATATATCCTCCCACTACATCTATTATATAATGCGCGCCTAACATTATCCGGGAAAGAGCTACGAGTATGGTCCAGAACAATAATACTTTATTCTTACGATAGCTACTATATATGGAAGAACAGCGTGCAACATGTCCTGAAGGAAATCCATAGGTGCTTATGCCTGAATGATATGAACTTACTGGTCTTGGAGCCTTTAAACTAGTCTTTAGTATTAATGCGATTATCATCGCTATACTTAATGTGATGGTTAATTCAATGAGTGTAATCTTTACATCACCTTTCCTAACCTTTTGCTCATATACTGTAATCACAAGTAAGATTATGCATACACCTAATACCTCTGCGGTCATGCTTATTAACGAAGCTACCTCATATAGTAAGGGCGTGCTTAATACTACTTTGTATATCGAAATAATGAACGTTTGCTCCAATGCGTATTCCATTCTTAAGCGACACAAAACGGAAAGAAAAATCATGATGATTGTAGCTATTATGAGGTTCTTTCTTTTCATTCTTTTCCCTCAGATTAATGAGAACTAATACTTTATGCCTAATATCTTTGCAGCGGTCTCCCCAAATATCTTCCTTCTATCCTCCTCACTTATACCTATCTCCCTTAATGCTGTATCCCAGAACCACACTAATCTTGGATATTCCTCTGGCGGTTCATCAAGACCAAATAATAGTTTGTCAGGAGTAACTCTAATACCTAAATAAGTCTTTATGGCATTTACTTTTGCAATCCTTGCTAACCCCGAGATATCCATCCACATATTCGGATGCTTTTGAGATGTCATGAATGCCTCAAGATACCATGGATCGCCTATATGTGCGGCTATTATCTTCAATTTAGGGAACTTACGTGCTATCCTATCCAAGAGTACGGGTCTCATTCTATCAGATGATACATCGGCCAATCCATCATATTTAAATCTAGTTACTATGCCTGTATGGAATAGTATCGGCATGTCGTAGTCCTCGGCCTTCTCATAGTAGGGCATGAACTCATCCGCATCATATGGCTTAGTTGGTATAGTCATCTTTATTCCCCTGAACTCCTTCTCATGAAGTTCATCTATGACTTCTGGTGGTATTCTTCCAGGATATACTGCTCCGAAGCCTATGATCCTATCCGGATGTTTCTTCATAAGCTCTTCTACGACTTTATTTCCTGGGTCCTTAAATGGAGGTTCGAAGTAATCAAGCGAAGGCGATAGGCAAACTATATCGACACCTGCCTCATCCATGTACTTTAAAAGTCTCTCCTCAAAATTGGGCTGCCTAAATACGTGGTTGTGAATATCTATGACTAGCTTATATAACTTACCCATGCTTTCACACTTTAACCTTCGTAGCGATCGGTAATATAAGCGTTATAGCGTTTAGGTTCATTGAAAAATATAATTCGCATCTTGATCCTAAAGGAAGAAAGTTTATACTAATGTATGAGGAATTATTTAAAGGGGGACATGCCTGAAACAATAAGAACTAGAGTTGTTAAAGCAACTGGTTATGCAAACTTAGTCAGGAGAGCAGCCTTTGCAGTATTTAAGGGGAAGGTTGATCCAAAAATTGTGGCTAGAGATGTGGCCTTTCTTAATAAGACGATATTTGAGGAATTAGTAAAGAGAGGAATAGGCAAGGATGAGTACATTAGGATAACCGTAGTTGGAGATTATGACGAGAAGGAAAATGCCATAAAGTGGAGTAACTTAGTTATAGAGAGGTTCATTCCGGATACCGAATTGCAAGATATTCTAAAAAAGGTTAAGGAATTAGAAGAACTTGTAAGTAAGTTAAAGAAGGAGAATGAAGAGCTAAGGAAGCGCATGAAAGAGGAAGAACTCGCGAGGTTAAAGGAGGAGAATGAGACGTTAAGAAAAGAGGTAGAAGCATATAAGGCCAGAATTAGCATTTTAGAGGCTGAGTTAGAGAAGAATCAAAAGGAGCGGGATGAACTGAGGAAGAGGTTAGATGAAATGAGTAAGAGAACTGAGGAAGCACGCAGGGAAGTAGCGAGGCTTAGGGGAGTAATAAGAGCCATAATGGATTTAGCATCTAAGGCCCTAAAGGAGTAAGCAATCATTAAAGCTATCAAAGTATTTGAACCTCTGTACCTAGAGCCTGTCCTGGCAAGGGCTTTCTAAAGTAGGCTAGCAAAACTCCCTTTCTTCCATGAAGGCGTCTTATTTTACCGTAGATAACCTTATTCTTACCCTTCCATATTACCTTCCTGTTTAGGAACTTTGCCGCCTCCTTATAACTATTTACTTGAGGAATCCATATTAGCGCTCTATTTGGATATACTCCCCCTCCTCCTCTTTGAAAGGAGAGAATTCTCCCTATGACTCCTTTAAACCTGCTCATCGAACTCCCCCCATCATGAATTACTTAGAGATTATTAAAGTTTGTCGTCTGCTTAAGTCATTGGGTTCTAATTTCTACCACTCGAAAGCCCCTAGCTATTGGGTTAGGATATTCACTTAATTCTACATTCTTCAATAAAGATGGATCTATCTTGATTTCATATTCAAGATCATGCTCACCAGGAAGTAGTGATTTGGCTCTTATGCTCCTATCGGTTATCTGAATTGTAACGGCCTTGGGCAAACCTATCCTGATATGTTTTAGTCTTTTTATCCTTTCAAGACCGTAGAGCACTCCATATGTTGCTACTCCTAACTCAGCTAATCTCACCACCACACTTTCCTTACCTATCCCTATAGGAGAGATGCCATATTCTTCTTTGAGCCTTTTAAGGAGGGGAGATATTTGCGGAAGAAGGTTCCTTAGATACGTTCTTACATGCCTAGGTATATCTAACGTATCTATATCCTCTATTCTTAGCTCTGAGAGATCTATTGCACCAGCAGAGATATCTATGTGAGCAACATCTACAGATCTTCTTGTCTTATCGAGCAACTTCATGATGCACTCTAACTCTTCCTTAATTATTGTCATATCTTGAGGTTCTCTTTCAATGATCTTGTATAATCCGCTACTTGGTCTCCTATATGGTGGTTCGCTGATTATTGCAACTGTAACTAGGACTTTTACCGGCCTATAACTACCATCGAGGAGTGCCGAGCCGCTATCCGCACTTATGATTAGCACCATGCTCACCTTGATTTATAGCCTATATGCTCTCACGCCTAAATCAGGTCTTCTTTCAACTATGGGTCCATTTGGCTCTATCTCTGAGTATATCTCGGCTGTGAACCTATATAATCTAACGTGTGGATATTTCCATCCATCTGGCGGTAGACCTGCTTTGGCAGCTAGATAAGAAAGGTATTGTTCTACATTGAGTCCATATTCTACGGCATGTTGTGGTAGAACTATAGCGCTCGTATAGTTAGTCTTTAAGATTAAGCCATCTACGCCTAATCGGATTACATTTAAATACTCTTCAGGCTTCTTGACGTTAATCTCGGCTATTCCACTCAGCACGCTAACCTCAAATAATACTTGATTTAGCTCGCTAGGTACTAGACTGGGAAATCTTGGATCTTCAGTAGCTGCATCTATGGCTGAACTGATTGTTGCCTCAGCAAGGGGCATTATTGGCTCAGGATAGCCTACACAACCCCTTAATATCTTTCTTCTAACATCAGTTTCCTCATCAATTATGTATTTGCTTATCGTTACAAATACTCCTCTCTTCTCCAATAACTTACGTGGTACGTCCTTTGGTACTCTTATCCTCTTTCCTTCAGTTAGGAATGCTCTAACAGCCCGTCTGGCAAGTTTGACTAAGTACATACCCTCCTCAGTACTAAGAAACTTTTGCATCGAATGCTTCCCCTTGATAACTATCAGGTACTCCTGCCTAAAAACTTTGACATCTTTTTTGCCTTATTTAAAATAGATACTATTGATTTTAGATGTCTTCCTTTCCAATAGACTTGTCTACACTTCGGGCATATCCAATATTCCCCTTTCTCAACTGGAGGTTTCCATGTAATTATGTTTAACTCAGCAAGAGCCTTCGCAGATACGCGTTGTAACGGAGTATTGCAGTGCGGGCATCTTGCTAGATTAGGATCTATTTCCAAGCTTATTCCATACCTATTAGAAAGTGTAGCAAGCCATGTTTCAAGTCTGTTACCTTTAAGGAGAAGCACATTAACTCCTCTTCTTCGAGCCTTTTCAGCTAGATCACGATCTTTTGTTAGTAGTATCCGCTGTTCCCTTCTCGCATACTCTATTAGCTCATTATCGCTCTCGTGGGGAAGGTACTTTGAATCAAAGCCCAATAATCTCAGCCATCTAGCGAGATTACCAAGCATTGAGTTAACAAGAAATTTTTCTCTTCTCACTACGATTTCACCTTCGTACCAGTTTTCACAATAATAGAAGGCCCTGGTATCAGTCTTATTACGTGATCTAACGTCACGTCATTTAACCTCTCTTTTAATTTCTCATCCTTTATATTCTCTTTGAAGAAGTTCAATATGAATTTAGCTATCTCCGTCTTTTCTCTATTGCCTGGAACTATTTCTACCCATAGCTGACATCGACTTCTTATCGCTGAAGGAGGTCCTGCTATAATCAGCGCTTCATCATCAGGACATAAACCTATATCGAGGACAAGGGGGACGCCCTTTATATAATTTCTCTTTCCCCTTACCATGAACGCTCCTTTAGGTAAATATTCTCCGTGTGGGGGGCTTTTCGATACCTGAGAGCCTCTTACCCAATATACATCGATAGCACTCATACCCAATTTCCAAGCGCGAGAATAAGCGGCTGCGAATTGTGCAACTTCCATTATGATATTCTCATCCAGCTCCTCTTTGTCATTAACCTTAAGAACTACCGCAGGCGCTCCATGTATGTCAGCATGCATGAATATATCGTTGTCTGATAGGTATTTCCTGACTATCATTTCGTTCTGCTTAAAGTCTCTCCCCCCTATTACTATATGTCCATCTGATGTTATGAACCAATGGAATTTCTCAAACCATCTAGTTTTTCTTCTCACCTTTAATCTCTCTTTTATTATTCCTTCTGCTATGGTCTTAGAAACTTTCTCTAACTCCTTCTTTTTCTCATTAAGTATTGACATTATCCTTTTTGCCTTTCGCTCATATTCCTTTGAAAGCTCGTAGAATCTACCTGCATTTTCTTGGGCAGACATTTTTATTTCTAAGGGTATTGACCTTCCATTGATTGATATTAATATCTTACCCTCTGTTGGCATAATCTGGGCTACATACCCTGATAGATAGCTGTCTTTTCTTAGAGTTTGTTCAACAATCTTCCACTCCTTATAGACTCTCTTTAATTCACGAACTTTCTCAAGTATATAATTCACTACGTTAAGTCTTGTAAAGATGATATTCGCCATTTCTCGATATTCTTTAGCTAACCTATTGTATTCTTCTAAACGTCGCTTACATTCCTCTATTTCGTTAACAATCTTTTTCCGCTCCTTCTCTATTTCCCTGAGTCTTTCTCTCTCTTTTGAAAGGAGTATCCCTTTGACAAAATACTCATCTACAGCTTCATTGAAGTTTGCATACTCCGTTATCTCGTATCCTCTCTCAATCATGTAATGCAAGTAAATTGGAGAAACGCATACATATCTATCCTCTTTAGTGATAATATACCCCTTTCCTTCCTCTAACGCTTCTTTAAGCAGTTTTTCATATGTATCCCTAATGATATGTAAATCCTCTAACGTTACCTCGCTAATAGGTTTATTCTTGTTAAGTCCTGTTCTATAACATATCTCTTCAGCTATCTCACTAGGTATCCCAAGACGTACAACCATGTTTCTAATTAGGTCTCCTCTACCTTTCTTTAGCTCTTGAAGTATTTCCTCAAGGGGTGTAACGAGTATATCTAAGAATGATTTAGGAGGAGGTGTATATGTGACACCGGGGAGTATATCGCGGTCTCTTAGCTTCATGCTTTTTAATACGAGCTCTATTTTCATATTGCTATCTAATAGTAGTAGATTCCCTTCTCTTATCAACTCTAATACTAAGTAGCGCGTATTACTGCCCTTTCTTACCTTAATTAACAATATTCTATCATCATTTACCTGCCTTATCTCCTCTATTCTTCCTTGTCTTAAACGCTTTCTTAAGGCTCTGCAGAAGTTCGTGGGCATTCGTGGTTTCTCATACTCGTATTTAGTTATATTAAAGCGGTATGGAGGCTCTAGTATTAGATCGCTCCTTCCCTCTTGAGTATGTACTTTAAGTATGAATAGCGCATTGGATTGATATACATTCGAAATTATACCATTAACTAATCTCCTCCTCAATTCCTCCACTAATATTTTCACATCAAATGACGATAGGCGTCTCTTTTGCATGATCTGTTCGCACCGCAAGCTTAATGTAGACAACATGTAGTAATAAGTCTAGTGATATCATGAAGCAAGAGAATGTCCTCTACGTGATCAGAGTTATTCTTGGTGTGATATTTGGAGTTCTATGTGGGATCATGGGATTAATAGGTCTTGAAGGTCTTCTGGTAGGAGCAACTGGTTATGTAATATCATACTATATGGCTCGTCTTCTAGGAATAAGTCCCTTAAACATGAAGAAGAAGAGGAAAGCATATTCTGAGGGAGCTATGGAATACTTTGCTTCATGGTTTCTCTTCTGGACTTTAGTGTATACGTTAACTAAGGCAAGTCCTTAGGGAATAAATATTTAGCATCGGCATTCTTATTCTTCACTGTGGAACATGTTCCTTAATATATTCTCGTATTTAAAGAAGAAGAGATGTCTCATCTGTGGCAAAGAGAGCATAATCATATCTAGTACAATCGGCGTCTGTGCCGATTGTTTAAGAGAGAGACCAGAGGAGGCATTAAGAATAGCCATGAGAGCTCATCGTGAGAGTAAAAGCAAGTTCGGACTGCCTAGTGAACCACCAAGAGATCCTGATGGAGTATTATGTAAAGGTTGTGCCCTTCAATGTAAAATCGGAAATGGTAAAATTGGCTACTGTGGCTTAGTTAAGAACGTAGACGGGCGTCTTATCAAACTAGCAGGAACTCCTGATAAGGGGCTTTTGGAGTGGTATTACGATCCTCTTCCCACGAACTGTGTAGCTGATTGGGTATGTCCTGGATGCACGGGAGCTGGATATCCTAAATATTCTTATTCAAGAAGAGGGCCAGAATATGGTTATTATAACTTAGCGGTATTTTATGGTGCTTGTAATCTTGACTGTCTTTTCTGCCAGAACTGGCAGTATAGAAAGCTTACTAGATCTCTTTCGCCATTAATAAGTTCTAAGGAACTAGCCTCCCATGTGACTCCAAAGGTCTCATGCATCTGTTATTTTGGAGGAGATCCATCTCCCCAGATGTCTCATGCAATTAGTGCCAGCATTATAGCTTTAGAGAGAAAGAAGGAGGGCATTCTTAGGATATGTTGGGAAACAAACGGTTTAATGAATAGAGGAATCCTTAAGACGGCAGTTGAGTTATCTTTGGAAAGTGGAGGCATTGTAAAGTTTGACATAAAGGCTTGGAATCCCGCAATATATAAGGCTCTAACTGGAGTAGATAACAAAGCCCTCTGGGATAACATAAAGACCGCTGCAAATTATATTTCGGAAAGGAAGGATCCTCCTCTAATAGTTGCAAGCACCCTCTTAGTCCCTGGCTATGTTGATGTAAATGAAGTAAGAGCGATAGCAGAATTCCTTGCTAGTATAGACCGGGATATACCTTATAGTTTACTTGCTTTCCACCCTGATTATATGATGCGTGATCTTCCACCAACTAGCTATAAGCATGCTAAAGAATGCGTGAAGGCGGCTAGGGAAGCAGGTTTAAAGAATGTACATATAGGCAACATATGGTTGCTTAGCCAATACTATTAATTATACCAAGACATGTTCTTACATGGATGAACCCCATTAATGGTTGTCATACTAATTCCGAAAAATATTTGAGGAAGATATATTTGATCTATAGCACATGTACTTCATACCATGCTTTGATCCAACACTTCGCTTTGAGTGTATGAAGTGTGGCAATTGTTGTGGAAGAAATTTAGATATGTGGCTTCTTGAACTATATCCAACTGAAGTGAATGTTCTTAAAGAGATGAACCTTGAGAAATGCATAATTAAGAAGGGTTCGCACTATTTCCTAGCAAGAAAGGGTGATGGCAGTTGCATTTTCCTGAATAAGGACAATTTATGCAAGTTAAGACTGGAATACGACTGGTATCCAGTGAACTGCAGGATATTTCCATTCTCGACTAGGATAGTCAATGATATGTTAGTGATATACCTTAACATAAAATATATAAAGCGAGTTAAATGTAATGGTTTCGGTAAGGGCGATATGTTGGGCGCTCAAGTAGACAAAGTAATAAATGCCCTACGTGAAGTTGGAGTGCTTAAGGACTACTTTGTAGTAACCTCTTCCTCATCTTCAGATGATAACTTGAAGAGATAATCCTTTATTATCCAACCGTATTCCTCCTTAAGTATAAGGATTGCTGCTTGTGGTGGTATTATTCCCTGTTCAGTAATTATAGCATCTACGTATTCAGGTGGAGTTACATCAAATGCAGGATTCCGCACCTTTATTCTTACATACTTGGAGAGTTTTTCCTTAGGAATCACTTCATCTGGACTTCTTTCCTCAATTGTTATTAGTTCTCCTATTACAGTTGCTGGACTGAATTTGTAGGTTTCTGCTGCCACGAACACTCTCACTCTTGCCTCATGCGCTATTAAAGCTATCTGCGATGTTCCTATCTTGTTCACTACGGCCCCATTAGCTGCAATGGCATCTGCACCTACAATTACCTTATCTATCTTCTTCATGATTAAGCGGATTGCCGAATCAGGGACTAGGCTAACCCTTATTCCCTTTTCAGCAAGAACCTTTACTGTGATAAGCCCCTGGAATCTTGGTCTCGTTTCTGTTGCAAATACCCTTATGTCTTTTCCCATTTCATGTGCTCTAATGATTATGGAAAGAGCAGCCGAGCTATTACAATGCGTGAGAATGACATCACCATCTCTTATTCGTCTTGCACCAATCTCGCCTATCAGTTCTAATGCTTTCTTTGAACGTTTAATGAACTCATCTGCCGCATTTCTAACTATTGCTTTTGCCTCATTAATATCTCCGATCTTGTCTATATTCCTTAAGAGACGAGACATGATGAAATTTATCGCGTTTGGCAATGAAACTGCTGTTGGTCGAGTATTAAGTAAAATATCAGATACCTTCCTCATATAATTCACGTATTCGTTTACTGATGTACCCTCATATAGCTCGCTAGCTAACTTTAATGCGTTAGCTGCAGTAC
>Ga0180300_10000040_pt1 | contig 43366 bp, 37 predicted proteins | sample GuaBasSediGuay15_FD_121798 | JGI IMG/M metagenome (GOLD analysis project Ga0180300, IMG submission 121798) | Subseafloor sediment microbial communities from Guaymas Basin, Gulf of California, Mexico - Guay15, Core 4569-2, 21-24 cm | ecosystem: Environmental > Aquatic > Marine > Hydrothermal...
ACTTCCCCTCCTTGGCAACCCACCCGACAATCCCTTCTCCAATCTTTAGTCGCTTACCGATAAGCTTCTGGCCAACTGGCCCGGCTGCCTCCTCGAAATAGAGTTCATCCCTTTCCTTGTCAACCAGAAGCAACGACCAGGCCTCCACCTTGATCAAATCGGTGATCTTCTCCATGATCCGTTTGAATATCTGATCGGGATCGAGTGAGGAGTTGAGAACCCGAACAATCTCATTCAGTGTCCTCAACTCCTTAATCCTCCTTTGCAAAGCCAGGACCGCTTCCATACTCTTAAAGGATCGCTGTCTCCTCTCCCAGGCCTGGGCAACCTTCTCCAGAAGGACTTCATTTCGGAATGGCCGTCTTAATAACTTTTCGCTACTCAGCCGGAAAAGAAGCTCTTTCTCAAAATCTTCCCCAATAATTATTACCTCAATATCGGGATCGATCTTTTCAATTGCTTCGATATCGAAATCTTTATCAACAATGACGATGTCAAAGGGCTCCCGTTTTAGCCTCTTGATCGCCTCTTCCTCATCATGGGTGAACTGGGTATGATAGCCCTCTTCTCCCAAGAGTCGGGCCGTATTTATTGCCCTCAATCGATCACTATCATAAATTAGTATCTTTGCGTATCTCATTCACCAACTACCTCAAAAAGGAGATTGATCATCGAGTTGTTCTGATCATAAAAATTACCCTCATCATCGACATGAATCTTTCCTCGATAGCCAAAGTCAAGCGCCTTCAACTTATCAGCTTCTTCCAGAAGGTGGACACCGAGTTTGATTACCCGGAAATGGTAGTCTGGGAAGAGATAATCCCTCACCACTCCGCGTTGTTTGCCAACCTCCTCCGCAATCGACTCTGGTGGGCCTTCACTCACCCCATCGTAGTAAAAACTGGGCGAATTGAGGAGGAGATTGATCAGGGTGGAGCTGTCGATGATCACAACCGAGCGATTGGGATCCCTCCCCATCGAGTATAGATTCGACTCGGCCAGAAGCGGACCGACAACATCGGGATCACCATAGGAATTGACGCTGAAGAAGATATCCCGCCCCGGACGTCCGGAAGCAATGCCAACGCCAATCCTAAAGAGGCTGCGAAATTCGGGAGGGAGGAGGGCATAAGTGACCCCTTCCACTTTCACCTCCCGTTTGCTAACCTCGCCAAACCAGTCCCGATAGTGGATAAAGTTGACCTTGATGAATTCCTCGGCCGCCTTTACCATCTCTAATCCACACTGAACCGCCCGGAGCCCGGCATCCGCAGAAGGATGGAGTTCGAACTCCCGTCCAGAGAATATTGACTGTCTGATCTTAATCCCCTTGGAGGCGATCGACTCAATATAAGAGCGATCATAGGTCTCCTTGGAATTAGCTCCAAACCAGACGACACCACCATCACCGGTATCCTTGAGAAGGAAACCACCAAATCTTCTGGCGATACCACTCATAATTTGGGAAAACTTATATTTTATCTTCCACTCCTTTTCCGCATTGCGCAATCTCGTTCCCATATAGGTAGACCCCCTAATATCATAGGTAAGAACCGAGATCGTCTTTCTTAATGAATTTATGAAATGGACCAGTCGCTTGGGACACTCTGATTTGGGCTTAAGATGGATGCCGGCAAAATATCCAAAATCTTTGGTTCGGTCTCCATAGGGCCATACCAAAACGAGCTCTTTTAATAGCTCACCGATCATTACCGGAAGGAAAACCTTCCGGATAAAGCCCAGATAATTCTCCATGATTAGGTCGGTATCGAGGGTAGTGCCCAACATCCCTTTGCGTTCATACTCACGCAGGATGGAAATCTTCCTCATCCGACGGCTACGAATCTCCTCATCGATCATCCCGATTAGATACTCAGTGAACCGCTTTCTGATCTTGGCGGGAAGCTCCCGGCCGATCCGGAAGAAGATAATCTCTTCATAGATCGTAAGAAGATCGAAGGTCGGCCTTTCTACTTCCAGCTTCTCCAACTGTTCCAAAATCCTGAGTGATTCCTTACGTTTGGCCTCATGATCCTGAAAGTGATGGAGCTGAATTAAAAGCGCTCGCTGCAATTTACTGGTTAACTGATTGATATGTCTGATAACATCGGTCCGGTTAACCAGCTTTTCCATCTTAAACAGTGTCTCCTTCAGTTCCCGGGAGAGCTCGTCAATTATCTCCTTCAGTCGTTCATGGGTCCGAATCAGAAATAACTCCGACTCCTTCAGTTCCTCCTTATGCAATGCCAGAATCCGTTCCGTCTCCTTACGATAGATTTTGAGAAGCTTCTGTCGTGCTGCGGGAGATAGGTGGTTTCTGATCACCTTAGGGAGACGGCCCAGTATATCGGCTGGCGTAGTTATTGGCTCCACCTCAACGATCCGATCCAGCTCGTAATCGACAAAGGCCATTGCCATCGCATCGTGGGCCATGAGGAAGAGTTCCGGTGTCAGGATAAACTTTTCCAATTCTCTCCGGAAGATATCAATCCCATCGTTAAGTTTGGGCCTCGTCTTTATCCTCACCTCATCAAAGATTCGGGCCAGGACCTGTCCCTTTTCATTGTATCCCTCCCGTAAGCGAATGAGTGTTTTCGCATCAGCCCCCAATTTTCTGAATGCAACCTCAAGGATCAGCAATTTTTCTGGATCTTCGCTAAGAATACGTTGATATTCCTCTTTGGGATCGTCCGATTTCAACTCGAGATAAAAATCATTCTGATCTTCATAAGGAGCAAGGATCTGGGTTGGCAACCGGAGTAGCCCCATACCATTTCTGATTAGGTTGAGAAAGTGCTCGAAGCGATCCTCCTTTAAATACCTTTCCCTCAATTTATGGGAATAGTTGCTGTGATCCTCAACACAATTGAACAACTGTTCACATGGATTCATAACTTCACCACCTCATAGGCAAACTTTACCCTCCCACCTCGATCATCGACAAGCAATCCAAAATCATCGACACCGATACCGACATCATCAAGTCGAAGCTGATCGGCATCACTCAACCTCACATCAAGCTTACGAAAGGCAATACCCCTTGCTTCGTGGACGAAGCCGATCCGTCGTTCCTTAAGCTTCAACCAGTGTTCAATCGCCTGCTCCATATCAAACATCATAATGTTCAACTTGGACCCCTCCGGTGAGAGGAAAGAGATCGATTCCGAATTAAGAATCAAACTGAAGAGGGTGGCCTCATCACAGATAATCATCGACCGGTCAGGAGATCGGGCTTTAGAAAAGAGGTTCGCCTCACGAACCAGCATCCCGGTAACATCAAATTCTCCAAATGCATTGCGATCAAAATATACTTCCCTGGGAGCCGATCCCGAGACCACCCCTACCCCGATCTGGAAGATGCTCTGATATTCGGGTGGCAACTGGGCAAAGGCACCACCCTCAAACTCCAACTCCCTGATCCTTGCTTCTTTAAACCAATCTCGATAGTGCTTCAGATTCCTCTTCACAAACTCCTCTGCCTCATCGACCATTGCTACCGCACATTGAATCGCATTTATCGCCGCTCGTTCATCCTCCTCAAGTTTACCTCTCTCCTCAATACACTCGAGAATATTACGGCCGAAGAGGATGATGCCGCCATCTCCGGTATCCTTGACTGGGTAACCATGGAATCTCCTTGCAACATCAAGCATAGCTTGATTAAACAGATTCCTGACCTCATTCTCAACTCGAGCGTTCTCCAGCTTTGTCCCCATGAAGGTGGAACCACGGATATCGTAAATAAGAAGAGAAATTACCCTCCGATAACGATCAACCAGTCGATCGGGAATTCTGGGCTCGACCTTTTCCTCCTTGGTAAGTTCACTCACAAATACGATCTCATCCAGTGATGTGGGCCTTTCCGATTTCGGCAATATCTCCACTATCTCCTCGAGAAGGAGGCAGGCGGCAAGGGGAGCAACGATCTCCCGCTTCACCCTCCGATAACGCTCCGATAAAACCTCGGTATCAACTCGTTCCTTAAAAAGCCCCCCTTTCTTAAATTCTCGGGCATAAAGATTATCTTCCTCACTACCTTCTTTTTGGATAATGCTGATGGTCTTCTTCACCTCCTCCAAAACCTCTTCGTCAAAATCCCAACCCGATTTTGCCAAGGCGAGATTCAGGATCAAGGGAAATCTTATTCGGGGCGAGAGTAACCGATTCCGAACGATATTCCGGTTGATCCCGCCCAACGTTTCTACCCCTTGAATCCTTTGATCCAGAGTCTTCAGTCTTTCCTTTAACTCCCGGAAATGGTGGCAGTAATCGGCCATCCGTAGTTCGATCTTTTGGGTTGTTTGCTTGAGCCGATCATAATCCGGCTGGGTGAGAAGATTATGACGACACTCCTCCAATGCACTCTGGAGATAAGAATCCATCTTTTCTTTGAGCAGATTGATCTTGCTCTGGAGAGCCTCCCGTTCCTGCTCCAGCCCCCTAATCCTCCCCTTCACCGAATCCTTAACCTCTTGGACGATCCGCTCAATCTCATCATCACTCAGACCATAGAGATAATAGGGGAAACTTTCAAAAAGCTCCTCCAGTGAATAGTAGCTCCCCTTGGTAAGATACTCATCGGCAAGATCTAACAATACCTTGCTCCGATGCTGGGTATCCCAATTGAAGAGGGCATAGAAGATCGGGAAGGGGATTCGGAAATCACGAAATTGAGCTTGAAATGTTTTGAGGATCTCATAATCATTCTCACCGATGATGAAAGGGAATTTAAGAAAGGTCTCTTGAAGCAATACCGTCCTTAAGATCACCTTTTTGGCCAATGCGGTTCTGATCTTATGGAAGATCCCATTAACAACCTTGCCGGTCTTCTCATATAGGGTTTCAGGGGGGATAGTAACACCTTTAAGACCAACCTCGATCTCTCGGGCCAATAATTTTCTCATCCCGATCTCAAGAATCTGATAGGAATCGGGTTCCCTCTCAACGACGGGTTCCAGTGCGCCAACGGCCGCCTTCAAGAATCTATCGCAGAACTCAAGCCAACCCTCATCATCATCCCTTCCCAACCGGATGATCCGCTGGGCAAGATCGGAGAAGAGCAATCTCAGCTCGCGATGGAAGTAAAAAAGATAAATCCCATCATCCTCTTTCCGGACGATGGGCTTGATCACATCCTCGGGGAGTATCTCTCTTAGAAATCGCAGAATCCTTACATATACTTCAGGTCGGCGGAATTTCTTATTTATTCTTTCGAACATCGGTGAACGGTGGATGATGTAATCCTCGATAATCGCCCGGTTAACCACCTTTCCTCCGCTTGGCCAAGAGATGCCCCCAATAGGTGGTGGAGAAGTAGTGCCCCCCATGTCCATTACTGACGAAATATAGATATTGAGTTTCCTTCGGATTCATAACCGCCTTGAGCGATGCCTTGCCCGGAGAACAGATCGGGGTTGGTGGTAGTCCCGGATAACGATAAGTATTGTAAGGGGAGTCGATCCTGAGATCGCTCAGGCGCAATCGTCTCCGATGGCCACCCAGGGCATAGTTGACCGTAGCACAGGATTCTAAGGGACGACCATTCCTGAGTCGTTTAAGAAAGATGGCAGCAATTATCGGCCGTTCACTATCGATCTTCGCTTCTTTCTCAACGATCGAAGCGAGGGTAAGAATTGGATAGAGCGAATCACGGATACCCAACTGCTTGATAATCTCCTTAAATCGTTTCACCATCCGGGTGATGATCTCCTCCTCACTATTGAAGATGGAAAAGATATAGGTGTCGGGGAAAAGAAGTCCTTCCAAGGTGGTCACCCCTGGAAAACCGAGTCGACCGATGAATTCGGGATCGTGGGCGAGACGGGTGAAGGTATCGATATCGATCAGTCCCAGCCGTGCCAACCGGTGGGTGATCTGCTGGAGACTGAAACCCTCCGGAATAGTTACCCTGATCGTATCGATCCCACCTCTTCTCAGTTTTAAGAGGATGGAGAGCGGTGTCTCGGTTCTTCCGATGTAATAGTAGCCAGGTCTTATCCGCCGTTCCCAACCCAGAACTCGAGAGAGTGCGATCATCAGAAAAGGGCTGACCAAGACATCTTTGGTCCTTAGGCTCTCAACCACCGTAGTAAGTGGTTCCGCAGGATAGACAAAGATCCTGACCTTTGGTCCGGAGATCGGATTGTAGATGAGTGAGAGAACCAAAAGGATGATGACCGTCCCTATTTTGAGCATCTCATCTGCTCCAGATAATCGCCGAGCATGATGGCAGCGGCACGGGCGTCTACCATCCGATCACTTATCCGGGAGGCAATCTTCGTTGTCCAGCGTTCATCATAGAGCAGGACATCGATACCGATCTTCCTCAACTTCCTAAGGAAACTTAACACCCGCCGGGTAATGGCCGTCTCTTTCCCTTTCAAAGAGTAGGGACAACCGAGGATGATCTTTCCCACCCCCTTCTCCCGGCAGATCCTTTCGATCTCAGCAATCGCTTTCCGATCCGAAATCCGTTCAATAACCTGATAAGGATAGGCAATAGCCCCCCCCTCATCACTGAGGGCAATACCGATCCGCTTTTCACCAAAATCGACCGCTAAGATACGCATCGCTTCAATACCCTTAAGAAATTTCTTATTGCCAGCTGTCCCAACACCTTCTTATTGAGTCCCAGCCCCTTTAGAAGTTCTGGGATATGAGCACTATCCGGTATTATCGGATCTTTGATCCCATCAAAGTCCGATCCTAAGGCGAGTAGTCGGGGAGAAAACTCATCCTTGAGATAATCGACATGATCCCGAAAGGGGTGGGGACCCAGATGGCGGCGGCTCAGGTTGATCCCCACCACTCCATCCCTTTCTGCAATCGCATCGATGGCTGGGTCAGAAAGGTTTCTCAAATCCGGATTGAGCGCTCGGAGACAGGAGTGGGAGGCAATGATTGGTATCTCCAGCAGTCGGCTGATATCGATGACCGTTTTTGTTGAGGCATGGGAGACGTCGACCACCCCGCCCAATTCCTCAATCCTTAATAGGAATCTCCGCCCTTTTCGGCTCAACCCTTTGTTATCATTATCATAGGCAGAATGGGCTAGGCTGTTGGAGTTGTTCCAGGTAATGGTAAATACCCGAACCCCTAATCGGTAGAGGAGATTGATCCGTTCTATCCTTTTCTCAAAGATGTGACCACCCTCAACACCAATTATGAGATTTATCTTTTCTAAATCGAGATCCGCAAATCGTTCCACCACTCTCATACGGCCACGACTCCGCTCCACCGTCTCCCATATTGCCTCGATCATCTCCAGTGCCGATCCGAAGGGATCGGGATCGGCTGGTTTGACCCAGCAGGCGAAAACGACGACCTTCACCCCTCCCTTTTTCAACTTAATAAGATCAACCGGTCCCGAAGTCATCCCCAGAAGATCATCCCCCCGCTTGATTCGATATACCGAATCAGTATGGAGATCAGCTACTACCAACTCGGTAGATTAAATCCGATCGATCGGGTAATCGCCTGTCGTGCTGCCTCGGCCGCCTTACGTCTGGCATCATTAACTGCCGCAAGGATTAGATCCTCGAGCATCTCGATCTCTTCCTTATCAACCACCGTCGGATCAACCTTCACCTCGATGAGATCAAAATTGCCGTTCATCTTAACCCGGACCATACCCCCTCCCGCACTCCCTTCCACCATCACCTCACCGAGCGACTTCTCGATCTGGGCCTTGATCTTCTCCGCATTCTTAAATAGCAGGGAAAAATCCTTCACTTCACCTCTTCCCCATCGAAGAATGATATCACCTTCTCCTTCAAACTCCTCTCCTCCATCCGTAATCTTACCGATCCACCAGCAATTCTCTTCAACACCGTTTCGATCTCCTGGCGCTTCTTAAGAAGCTGATCACGAATCTTGGGATCGCGAGTGTAAACCACCATTTGATTCTGTTCGCAGTGAATCTCGGCCTGTCTCAGTGAGGCGGCCAGTTCTTTATCGATGCGCTCCAGATCATCAACCATCGTCTGGACGATATCCTTCTTCCTACCCTCATAGTATTTCAGAAGATCATCAATCATTACTGAACTCTCGAGATAGATAAACCGCAGGATCAGAGCCTCCATCACCACCCTTGGTGAACTTGAACGGCGCAGGAGATCTTCATAATTCAATGCTACCTGGAGCATCCTTAAGAGGTCAAGCGGATTGATCCCCTCGGCCAGTAGTTGATCACCCTCCCCCAACGGTTCATCAACTCCACTCTGGATAAATAGGAGATGTCTTAAGTATTCAATCAGGGCGCGGTAGATCTCGAAGGGTTCGTTCCCCCCCTCCATCATCTGGGTGAGAATCTCAAGTGCCTTTCTCTTATCCTTCTTATTGACCGACTGGAAAAGCTCCAAAACCGCAAAATCGGGAACCTTACCCACGACATCGAGAACATCTTCCCTCTTTATCTCATCCTCGGTATAACCGGTAAGCTGCTCAAGAATTACCAGACCATCCCTCATACTGCCATCGGCATACCGGGCAATTGTCCGAATCGCATCATCGCCGATTTTAATATTCTCCCGATCGGCAATCTCCCTGAGTCGGTGGGCGATCGGCTCAACCCCGATACGGCGGAAATCGAATCTCTGACAGCGGGAGAGAACGGTCTGGGGGACCTTGGCCGGAGCCGTGGTCGCGAGGATGAAGATGGCATGGGGTGGAGGTTCCTCCAAGGTCTTTAGGAGAGCATTGAAGGCCTCGGTGGTGAGCATATGAACTTCATCGATAATATAGATCTTGTATCTCCCCTGGAGGGGAACATATTTGACCTGCTCCCTCAACTCACGCACCTGATCAATACCTCGATTGGATGCGCCGTCGATCTCGATGACATCGACACTCCGGCCCTCGATTATCTCTCGGCAGGCGGGACATTCACCACAGGGATTAACGGTTGGACCATTGAGACAGTTTAGGGATCGGGCAAAAACCCGGGCGGTAGTTGTCTTTCCGATTCCGCGCGGACCGGCGAAGATGAAGGCGGGGAAGGCGAGGCCGTGCTCAACCTGGTTCTTCAAGATTCGCTTGATATAATCCTGATCGACGATCTCATCAAAAGTCTTGGGTCGATACTTTAATGCCAGGGGAAGATGTCTCATAACCGATAGACGGCCGTGCAACCACCCTCGCAACCCACCTCCAGCGGTGGTCGATGGCTGAGACTCCGGTCAGGCGCCCCTCCAACCGGCCTTTTTTCACTTACCGTTGCTTCCTTCCGGACCTGGCGGATTCGTGAACAGTACCTTTGGAGGACCCAACCTTCACCATCCCAGACCATCAACCCCATACTACAGGTGGGAGGCTCAGGAGGTATTCGGCTCCGCATAAGCGGGTTTCGGATACAGGGTACCGCTAACACCCCGCCTAGCACGACCGTCACCTCTCAAAATCGATCGGCCGGGCAATAATACTATCAATATTAACGGGAAGACCGAACCTCTGGGCGTAAGATCTTATCGCATCCTCATTGAGCTCGCGCATCCGCTGAAATTCTACCAGTGCGACATTAGCGGGATCACCCTCGATGTTCAAACGATCATAGAGAAGTCGCTTGGCATCAGCACGATTCCGAATGATATAGCGGAAGGCGGCATCGATCGCATTCCTCAACCGCTGGGCACCAATCCGATCCTTGGCGATGAAATCCCGGTTGATGAGATACCCGGCCACCGGATATCCCCTTTGGATAAAGAAGGCAAGGGGGGCATCCTGGATTACCCTTGCTCCTTGTGCGACTGCCAAGCTCCGATAAGGCTCGAAGAGGAAGAGACAATCTACCCGCCGGCGCGAGAAGAGGGTGGTAATCTCCTCTGGCTCGATCACAACCTCGGTTATCCTTTTGATCGCGAGCGGGAAGTGTTGCTTCAACTCCTCAAAGTAGCCTTCGGTCTCAGCCAAAAGACCGATCTTCTTCCGATTGAGATCCCGCAGCCTCTTTATCTTACTTTTGGGGAGGGCGAGCAGGGCCTCAGCAGGTCTGAGCAATCTGGTTTCAGCCGAACCGATAACCTTAACCGGATGCCCTTCGTCAAGAATCATCGCCCAGGGGAGAAAGGTAAAGGCGCACTCACCCCGATAGAGGGCATCCCTCCGCTTGGCTGGATCCTCTACGGTAACGATCTCCGGAATCAGCTTATACTCCTTAAACAGACCCTGAGCCTCTGCGGCGAAGACGGGAAGGCTTAAAACAGACCGGTCGATGAGAATTCGGACTCGAGTCGGCTGGGCCATCTTGTATTGAGGATAGATGAGGATTACCGCCAACCCCAGTGCCGCCAAAAGGATCAAGATGTCGAGGATTCGCTCCTTAGCTCTCTGACTCATTTGCCCCCCTTCTCAACCTCCTGGGCCTTCTTATAATATTCCACCGCCTTCTTCTTCTCACCGATCTTAGAGTAGATGAGGGCCAAGTTTCGATAGGTATCGGGATTCTTGGGGTTCAACTCGGCGGCCCTTTCAAATGGTTCAATTGCATCCCGATAACGCTCCTGTTGAGCAATCGATGCTCCCAAGTAGAACCAGTAGCGGAAATCATCATCTCGGAGTATGGTGAGATATCGGAAGTTGGCTTCTGCCCCGGAATAATCCTTCAGCTGATATTTGCAGATCCCACCCTGGAACCAGGCTCCCTGATGCTTGGGCTGAATCTTCACAACCTTTTCAAAACGGGTTAAGGCCTCCTGGTAGTTCTTCTGTTTGAATTCATCAACCCCCATCTGGAAGATGAGATTGGCAAGATCGTAACGGATGTCGGTTAGGCGCTTAAGAAGTTTTTTTCTCGCCTTGAGGTTCTCAATCCCGAATGGCTTAAGGAGCTTTTTCGCCTCCTCATCTCTCTTCTCTTCTACCAGAATCGATGCCTTAACCACCGGATCCCTCGTCTCTTCTAAGGGACGATCCGGCACAATCATCGTCACCATCGAATCCACCCGCGCTTCCATAAGGCTATCGGTGATGGCATAGTAACGGAAAGCAGAGTCGGTCTCTCCCCTCAGGCTATAGATCCGACCCAGATAACCATAGGGATAGGGATCCTGAGGATTGAGCTCGATCGCCTTCTGATAGGAGAGGACCGCCTGAGAGGTATCACCATCCTCCAGGGCAATCAATCCCTGCATTGTGTAGTTCTCGGCCCGATCCGGGATGATCTTAAATGCGATATGGAGAAACGCCTTGGCCATCCGATAGTCTTCACGCTCGATCATCTGATTGGTAAATCGGCGGAAGATCGACCAATAGGCCTCACCATGCTGACGGAGATGCTTTAAGACCTTGATCGAGTCAGTCTGGAATGCCTTATTGACCAACTTTGCCCCTTTGATCATTGTATCTACGTTTGATTTCTGTTCTCCAAGATTGATATAGGCCTCACCAAAATAGAACCATCCCATGGCACTCTGGGGACGCTGTGTTACCTCCTTTTCTGCGAGTTCCCGCCACTTCATCAGCACCTCGGGATCATGTTTCTCATACCACTCACGCCGATAGATCTTGATCCCTTCGAGTAGCGGACTCGAGGCGCATCCCACAACAACCAAGGCCAGCAGTAGAATCCACCAGGTCTTCTGCATCGTTCCTCCTTTTGTCCTATTCTATCCAATCCTTAGCTGATGTCAATATGGCCCTTAAAACCTGATTCTGGTAGCAAAACCAAACTGATAGTCTGGTCCGAGCTCCGGGTGGTGAGAACCCTGGTAGGTAACCCCGACCGTCGAGTTCTCACCCAGCTTCCTTTCCATCCCGATCCGATAGTTGGCCGAAAGTCCTGGAGGATAGCTGAGGGCGAAAAAACCCATGATGAGAGGGGCATAGATATAAGAGAGTTCTAAACCACCATCCAGTCGATAATTCTTCAAAGACAGCGTGAGATCGGTCCCCAGCATTGGATTGTCGAGGACAATCTCACCTATTTCGGGAAAATAAGCCGGACTCTCGGCCCAGATCCGATCATAACCGATGTAGCAATCCAGGCCAACCCTCCCATAGATTGCGGCCTTGAGCTTCCCTCCCCACTTTATTATCTCCTGGATGATCGCACCATCTTCGGTCTCAAAGGATCGGTAGAAGCGGAGAAACGGACCGACCTTTCTGGCCTCGGTAAGATAGCGATGAACTCCAGTCTCAAGATCTAGTTCCGAGCCATCGAAGTTGGTATTACGATCCTCCCGTTGGTGATAGGAGAAATTGAGGCTGGGTTCTACCACCTCTCCCGGGTAGGTCATATCTCCGGTTAATTTGAGATCGGAATCGAGGTCATCCCGGGTGCCGAGAAGGTCGAGACTGACCATCTCATGGTGGAGATAGACCCTTAGCGAATAACATCGGGAGATATCATACCGATCGAGATAGTGGATCTTCCGGATATAGTCGCCTCTCGGATCATAGATATATCGCCCGGTTAGGGTATCAAGCCGGTAGTTGCCCTCACCCGGCTTTACCTTCATATAATACTCATCATATCTCCGCCTCAATTCATAATTCATCGCAAATCTGGTCGAAAGATAGATGGGCCGGATGAGCTCCCCTCCAATAGAAAGAAGGTCCCAGCTTCTCGCTTCCCACCGGTTTCGGAAGAGAGTCAGCTCCGGGCGAAAGGGACCGAACTGCGGGGAGAGGAGGAAGGAGATCTCCCGACCATTACCCAATGTGTCGGTCATAAGCCGATATCCGAGCTTGGCGATCTCCCCTCTTCTGATACCAAACCCGATGATCCTCCGCTCATCCTCGGTTAAAAGCTCCATCCCAGGGGTAAGGAGTCCCAAGGGATATTCCAGCTTACTTAGGAATCGGTACCGATTCAGGAAACGGGTATAGGATAGAGTGCCGTAGGCAGAGTTGATCCTCACCATCCCCCGGGGCCAGCGGCGGTTGAGGATTCCACCGGAGCCGATGATCTCACACCCTCCGGTTTGGAACCTGATCCCGGCCTCGTAACGGCTCCTCACCTCCTCAAGACTGTCCATCCCCCATCGATAGATAAGATCGTAATCGTAGCGGAGAGGAAAATGGTAATTTTCATCACGAGTCAAGAAATTGGCAAAGAAGATTCCAGATTCAACCCTCCCGCCGATACCGAATCCGGTCCTCTTTGGATCGCGGTTGGAATAGAGGTTACCATCGGTGAAAGAGAGCGAGGGCTCGAGGGCGAGGTGGATCGGCCCAAACCCCTGGTCGGTCCGATAATAGATGAGCCCTTCCCGAGCTGGGGGTCTGATCTTCACCTTCGCCACATAGTCGCCACCACTTTCCACCCAGCGGTAGGCGTGGATCTCCTCATCATAGCGGTAATCGCCTTTTCCTTCACCAACATAAGTAAACCGGACCCGATAATCACCTTTTCCAAAACCGGCAAACTCGTAGTGATCACCAACCTTATGATAGTCTCCTCCAGTCAGGGTATCTCCCCCATCGATCCAGATCAGGGTATCACCACTCCTTTCCAGAAGTTCAATATCTTGGGGATCGAGATCGATCCCGATCGGCCGGTCCTTATTCTCCACCTCGGTGATGAATCCAATCCGATGCTTACCATGGTCTACCCCTCCAAAGCCAGATAGTTTCAGAAACTTCAAATCCCCAGAGAGATACTGGATCTCGATCCGATTTATTGGGGTCACCGGCCGTTTTGGGGTGAAGGTGATCTCACCATTCTCATAATCAATCAGATAGTCAACCCCTTTCTCAAGCGGGATCCCATCAAAATAGACCGTCTCACTACCGGGTATGATCCCTTCGGGATCGATCGAATAGGGTCCCTGATGGGCCTCGGCCTTGATCCTTTTGTAGCGATAGTGGCCCCGGGCAACCGATAATCCCCCTTCAATCGGTCCCACTCTCAATCGGCCTCCAATCCCGGCCTGATTGTGATCACCCACCAAAAGATGATGAGGAAAGTAGAGATCCCCAAAATCGCCACTCCCCCAAGGTGCCTGGAAGCCCAACCTGGTATTTTCAACCTCAAACAGTGGTCTGGTAATCTCCCCCTTCCCTTCCTCATCGGCGATCGATCCCTCGATCATCACGTCCTTTGTCTGACCACGAAAATTTACCCACATCCCCTGATCGAAGATAAGGCCATCCCGACCATAGGAGATGGTGAAGGATTTGGTTCCCGCCATCACCATCTCCCCACCCGATGTTATCTCGAGCTCCCGTTCATAAATGTTGGTATCGATCGGAAGATAGCGATAGTAGATCGAGTCGAGTCCGGTCTCAATCAGTGAGAAGACGGAGATGAGAATTATCATCTATGACGAGCAAGCCCTTCCTTACCGGAAGGAGGGATTGGATCGTAACCGGGAGGGACAGCCGATGCCAGCTTCCTTCATAATACTTATAGAGATGCTCCTCATCATAGGCAAAGATGGTATCCGATTTGATTACCCTAAGATTCGGTTCCGGCAGAGGAATCACCGAATCGACCTCAAAGAGTGGGTTTAAAAAGATGATCCGTTTCCGATCGTAGAGATAGAACCCATCCTCATAGCCACACCCAACGATCCGTCCGATTCCGGGAAGGATTGACCGACCATCGAGCAGGACCCTCTCGCCCCAATCAACGACGGTCATCACCCTCCCCTCATCATCACAACTGAGATCGACAATACCCTCCCCTTCCCGATAGAGCCTTAGGGAGAGGTCGCTCCTCCTCACCCGATATACCCTCCGGCCATCTCCAAGATAGAGGAAAAATCGATCACCATCGAGATAGCGGATCCGAAATCCGGTTGGTAGGGAGAGGAGAAGGGGACGAAAGTCGAGGCTTTCCGATTCCGACTCGTAGAGTCGTTGATCATAAGTGAGGTAGAGATTGGTTCCATCTGAGAAGAGATGGTCGGCCCGGTAGGGGAAGAGGGTAATAACCGGCAGGATCAGAATCAGCGCCATCGAAGGGGATCAGAATAGGGCGCGGAAGAATTCGATCAGAAACTTCAATCTTCCGATAAAGAGGCTCACCCGCGCCATCACCGTATACCCGAATGATGCTCCAAAACCGATCATGATGAAGATGATCCCGAGCCGTGAGACACGACCGATCGCCCCTTTATGTTCCGTCGAGAAGAAGAAGTAGGTGAGTGTGGCAACGACCCCGATCAGGATGATGGTTGCCCAGATACCCGAACTTACCTGGGGCTGAAAACTCTGGGGGGTGAGGATCGTCCCATGGAGTTGTTTCAGGATATTGGCCTGGAAATAGGCCGGGATCGAAACCCCGGCTCCCCAACCGATCAGAAAGGCTATCGGGAGCCGGGCCAGCCAGGAGATCCTTTTGACAAACATCGTGAAGTATAGAAGGCCCAGGACCATCGGGATGAGGAAGATATACTGGCCACGACCCAAGGGGTCGAAGAGGTTGGGCCTCAGGGCATTATGCCAGGTGATGGCAATGAGATAGCCATTTGAGATCCCAACATAGAGATGTTCGGCAAAACGGAAAAGGGGATTATCCTTATAGAGGAAGGAGAGGATGAAGAGGGTAAGGAGGGCAGCGGCAATATTCCAGGGATTGATGATCATCTCCGCCTCAGATAGAAGTAACCGATATTACCGATAACGATGAAGACGATCATAACCAGATGGGCGAGATTCTGGGCATCCATTCCCGGTGCCGCGGTCTTCTTCTTAATCGGAATATTGTGCTCATCCAGGAGGGTCTCATACTCGGCCGCCCCTTTCAGACCAGCCAACATCCCCACCAGCTGTCTGGTCTGGAGATAAGGGTAATAGCTTGCCCCCATCACCGCTGTTACCCCGGCCCCAACCCTGAGGCCGTATCTTGATCCCGCATAGGCAACCCAGGTGTCTGGAAATGCTGCTCCAGAGAGGGAGATACAGAGGCCGATCTGCCGATAATTTTTGATCCCCTCCATCACCTCGAGTTCGTCGATCGGATTACCATAATAATCCTTGGGATAGACCCCCTTGATACTCTCCCCCATCCCCAGGATCACCGCAACATATCCCGACTTCCATCCCAAGAAGACATAGTCGCGACCGTAGATGATGCTATCCTCACGACTCCGTGCCCGTTCATTATACTCGGCCGCGATCCGATTGAAGACATCAACGGCCATCCCGGTTCCCTGGACATTGAGACAGAGGCCGATCACCTTCCGCCGGAGGGCGAAGAGGTGGTGGACCAAGGCATAGGCCATCGGGTGAACCTCGGGCATCACCTGGGGATCATAATCGAAGGAGATCATTACTGCCCGACCCCGAGTCGAGTCCTCGATAAAGGTAAAGAGATCCCGAGATCGATCCATCACATTGACCGGAATCCCCCACGGCTTGAGCAGGGGGAGGAGGATGGCCAATCCCAGGACGAAATAGATAATCCTCCGATCGATCTTGGTGAGCCGCTCAAAGATACTCATGATCCCCCACCCAGATAACCCCGTTCGATCCCGAGGATGATCTTAAGGGCGGTGGCGATCGCCCCGAAGGCGATGCCGAAGAGGATCCCCCGTTGGGCGGCAAGATTGGGGACCTTGAGCACCCACTCAGCAAAATCGGGGACCTTATCATGGATAAAGCTACCCAAGGAGGTAACACCCAGCATCACAACAAAAGCGGCAACCAGTAGTAGGGTCGCCTCCAAGCTCCGGGCCCGAAAGGCCCGATAGGCGGCCGAGGCCATGAAGAAGGCAAGGAGTGAGAACATCGTTGCCCCCAAGGGGGCCTGGATATTGAGATAGATCTTCTGGAAGGTAGAATCGGCCTTGACCCCGAAGAACAACCCGATTACCGCCATAACTCCAAGTGAGGCAAGGGTGACGATCGAATAGGGCCAGCCCTCCAATCTCCGCTTGAGTTTGTTATAGTGGGAACGGATGAGGTTGCCGACCGCAAGCACCAAGGCAAAAGCGGAGACGACGATGAACCATTTCGATGAGATCGTATAAAGATCACGGGAGACCGGATGGGGGATAAAGAACTGGACCACCATCACAGTCCCGGAGACAAAGCAGATGAGAAGTGGGAGATTCCGCTTCATCGATAGTCGAGGATGACCGATTCGTCTAAGGGGACATAACGGTCCGCAGTCTCCCTCAGATCATAGGCGGTGGAGGCCTCGAAACTGTAGACCTCTACCGTCTTCCCTTTGTCACGGATGTAGGAGAGGAGGGGAACAAAATCACCATCACCGGAAACGAGCACCACGGTATCAACCTTATCCAGAATCCCGAGGATATCAAGGGCGATCCCCATATCCCAGTTGGCCTTGGCTGAACCGTCACCCCTGATCCTGATCTCTTTCAACCGCACCTCATAGCCGATCTTCTCCAAGGAGGCGACAAATGGTCGGACATCGCCCTCTGGAGGGTGGACTACATAACTGATCGCCTTGACCAGAATCCGATCGCCTCTGATCTTATAGAGGAGTTTATTATAATCGACCTTGCCTCCATAGATCGCCTTAACCGAATAGTAAAGATTCTGAGAATCGACAAAGACGGCGATCCTCTCTTTCCTCTCCGTTACCGTAATCGCCCGGTCGATCTTGTTCTCAATCGCACCGAGCTTATCGCAGATCTCCTTCAGATACCCTCTGATCTCATCAAAAAGGGTGACCAATCTCTCATCCATATCAGTACTCCTCAATTACCCATTCGGGCAGATAGCGATCCCAGTCCGGAAAACCGGGATCATCCTTAGAGTTGGACCAGACCAGACGATAGTCGCCATCTCCGTAGAGATCCATGAAGATGAAATGGAGTCCACTCGCATAATAAACCCAGTGCTGGATCGGCTTCAACTTCTCCTCAAAAGTTTTACTCACCGTCTCATCGGGTGGGCCATATTTGATATAGATCCGCCCTCGGTCGGTCTTCCAGCCCGCCTTTGTCCCGGCCTGAAAGTGCTCGTTGGCATAAGAGACTCTCCTCTGGTAGTTTTGGAAGAGATCGGATCTCTTAAACTTATCGATATAGGCCTTCCTTTTTACAAGGTCCATCTTCCGATAACGTTCGTATTCTCTGGTCCCGAGTAGGACCTTGATGAGCTCGTCATATCGCCCGCTCACCCTGATCCCCTTACCACCAACGATCTGGAAGGGACGGGAACGGCTCACCTTCTCTCCTTTGGTTGAGTCGTAGACGGTTACCTTTAGAGTATAGCTCCCCGCCTTCAAACCGGCAAGATCGATCCCGATCACCTCATTCTGAGCGGAAAAGAGCTTTTCAGCCTTTTTATGAAGGATCTTAATCGACCGATTGGTGCTATCAAGTATCTCAAAGGTTGCCCGGTAATAGCTACCGTCCGGCTTGAGATTGTATAGTTCGAAGTAGGGAAAGATGACCCGCCATCTTCCCCCGAATCTTGAAGAGGGGTTCGGGACCACCACCAGGCCGAATTTGGTGAACGGGGTTTGAGCAGTATCGGCCTCGGCCTTTATTGCCAGTTCCAGATCAGAAATGGTGAGATGTTCCCTGTCGATCGGAGCTAAGTGGATCTTACCGCCTCTGGCTTCAACCTTAGTGGAACAGATAATGGTCACCTGATACTGGTATTCTCCAGGAAGGAGGATATAGTTATGTTGATCGACAAAACTGAGATCACGCTCCTTAGCCTGACGGAACGATCGAATCACCGCCTTCTTTGTCAGGGTATCGGCAAGCAGAAGATCAGATCCCTTTATCTCAAAGATTACCTGGTAGCGAGAAACCAGCTCATCACCAACATTCCGGTAGATGAGCTCATGGTAGGGGATCTGATAGTAGATCTCGGTCCGATAAACCCGACCCCGGTAGGGGAAGGCGGCATAATCGACGAAGAAACTGAAAAGAAGAATGATCATATCCCACTCCCTTCGGGATAGAGTAGCTCATACCTTCCGAAACCGTAACGGTCGATGAAGATGAACTTCAGATTCCGATTATAATAATACCAGATCTCATAGGCCCGGGTTGCTGCCTCAAAGGGATGGCTTTCGATCTCATCGGGTGGACCATATTTGATATAGATCTTCCCCCGATCGCTCCGCCAACCGAGATCGCCCATCTTGAAATTCTCCTCCGCATATCTAATCCGGGCGAGATACTCCTCCTTCAGCTCATTCTCCTCGGTGCCCGGTGTCGGATCACGACTCTTCCAGAACTCTTCATAGGCCTGGCGTCGCTTCTTGGGATCCCTTATCTTCTTCATCCGGCTCAGTTCCTCGGGGGTGGCGATATACATCAGTTGATCCACCGCTTCATTATACTTAGCATCTGAAAAATAGAAAGGGACGGTTAGGTGAAATTTGAGGATATCTTCCTCCCGATCATAACCGAAGGCAGTGAGCCGAAGCTCATAATCACCCTCTTTAAGCTCACTTAGGGGGAGCAGGATGGTATCGATACCGGGGTTAACCGGGTGAGAGCTCTCCCTTCTCAAGGTCCTTCCATCCCGAACGATGGCGTAGCTTAGGGAGTCGAGCCGGGTACGGATGGCGAAGATAAGCAGGACCGTGTCGGTGATGTTGAACTCTCCAGCCACTACCTTCCCATCCTTCTCAAACCTGATTCTCTCCAAAAGAAGAGAAGGATTTACTCGGCGCTGGGCGGAAAAGATCCGGCCCATCTTCTCCGCCAGTACCACGATCTGGAATCCGGAGGCCCGAGGGGGGATGGGGAGGGCAATCGAGTCATAATAGGTCCTCAATGTTCCCCGGACCGTCTTCTGCCAGAAGTCACCACCAAGTCGATCCCTGCCATCCTGGAAGGTGAGCTCAATCTCATAGGAGGCCCGCCACTCTCCATCTTTAATAAAATGGAGCTCATCCCGATCGATCGAATAGATGATCGAAAGCCACCTCTTACCATCAACCCATTTCTCGAAATGGCTGAATCGAAAGGCGATGAGAATAATCAGGACGATCGTTTCCTCCGGAAGATAATCCTTGCCGCCTCGTCGATCCTCTTTACGAAGTAGAATTTGAGTCCTTTTCGGATGTGGGCAGGAATCTCCATCAGATCCTTCTGATTAACCTCGGGCATGATGATCCGGTTGATTCCAGCCCGCTTGGCCGCAATCACCTTCTCCCTAACCCCTCCCACTGGAAGGACCCTTCCGGTGAGGGTTAATTCTCCAGTCGATGCGATCTTGGGATCGATCGGCTGATTACGCAGTAGGGAGAGGAGGGAGAGGGCGATCGTAAGACCGGCGGAAGGGCCGTCCTTTGGGATCGCGCCCTTCGGCACATGGATGTGGATATCGCTCTTATCAAAGAAGTCATGGTTGATCCCAAATTGCTCTGCTTTAGAGCGGATATAAGATAGTGCCGCCTGGGCCGACTCCTTCATCACATCACCCAAAGAGCCGGTAAGCTGAAACCTACCCTTGCCAGGCATCCGGATCGATTCGATGAAGAGGATCTCACCTCCAGTCGGGGTCCAGGCCAGTCCGGTCGCAACGCCCACTTCCCCTTTCCTCGCGGCCAGTTCCGAGTAGAAGCTGGGTGGTCCAAGATAGCGAACGATATCGGCCTTCTCCACCTTCTTCTTGACCTTCCGATTCTGGGCGATCTGGGTGGCGATCTTCCTCATGATCGCACCGATCGCCCGCTCTAAGTTTCTTACCCCGGCTTCCATGGTATACTGGGTGATGATCGTTTTGATCGCATCCTCGGTGATCTCAACCGGAAAATCCTTAAGGCCGTTCTCCTCCCTCTGTCTCGGGATCAGGAACCGTTTGGCGATCTCCAGCTTCTCCTCCAAGATGTAGCCGGGGAGGTGGATGATCTCCATCCGATCCCGGAGTGCCGGGATAATTGTGTCGGTAATGTTGGCGGTGGCGATGAACATAACCCTGGAGAGATCAAATGGGACCTCAAGGTAGTGGTCGGAGAAGGCAAAATTCTGCTCCGGATCCAGGACCTCAAGCAGAGCGGCCGAGGGATCGCCTCTAAAATCGGCGCCGATCTTATCGATCTCATCGATCATGAAGATCGGATTGTTGGTACCCGCCGTCTTTATCCCCTGGATGATCCTACCGGGGAGGGCACCGACATAAGTCCTCCGATGGCCCCTGATCTCGGCCTCATCCCTTACCCCTCCCAAGGAGATCCGGACGAACTTCCTTCCTAAGGCCCGGGCAATCGATCGACCCAAGGAGGTCTTACCGACACCTGGAGGACCGACAAAACAGAGGATCGGTCCTTTGGAATCCGGTTTCAGCTTCCGGACCGCAAGGAACTCTAAGATCCGCTCCTTCACCCTCTTGAGATCGTAATGGTCCTCATCGAGGATCCGCTTTGCCCTCCGGATGTCGAGATTGTCTTTGGTCGACCTGGACCAGGGGAGATTGATAAGCCAGTCGAGATAGGTCCTGACCACGGTATACTCAGCCGCCTGGACCGGGATCTTGGCCAGGCGATCGATCTCCTTTAGGGCTACCTTCTCCACCCCTTCCGGCATCCCGGCCGCAGCCACTTTTTCCTTGAGCTCATTGATCTCGGCGGTCCGTTCATCATACTCCCCCAGCTCCTTCTGGATCGCCTTGAGCTGCTCCCGGAGGTAGAACTCCCTCTGCCCCTTGTCCAGTTCGCTCTTGACCTGGGAGCGGATCTTGGCACCCAGCTCTAAAATCGAGATCTCCTTGGAAAGAAGAGGGATGATCCGCTCCAACCTCTCCTTGGGATCGATCGTCTCCAGAATCATCTGTTTATCACCGATCTCGAAGTTGGTATAGGTGGCGACAAAGTCGGCCAGCTTGCTGGGATCATCGATATTCATAACCACGGTCGAGAGCTCATCCGGGAGATAGGGGGCAATCGATACCAACTGCTGGAACATGGCGATGACATTTCTCATATTCGCCTCTAAGGCCATCGACTTGCGGTAGGACTCGCTGATCTCCTCAACCTCGGCAACGAGATAGGGCTCTTCCTTGATAAACTTTTTGATCCGGACCCGTTTTATCCCCTGAACCAGGAGCCGGATCGAACCATCGGGAAACCGGAGCATCCTCAAAATCTGAGTGGCGGTGGCGATCCGGTAGAGTTCATCTGGTTTCGGATCCTCGGTCTCCTGATTCCTCTGGGCCACTGCCACCACGATCTTCTCACCGGCTAAGGCATCGTCGATGAGTTTTATCAACCTCGGGGTCTGGACGACGATCGGGGTGACATGGCCCGGGAAGATAACCCCACCCCTGATGGTAAGCACACCCAGTTCCTTTGGTATGGTCGGTTTCTCTTCAGCCATCACCCCTCCTCGATTGGAATCTCATACTCCACCGGTCGGATCCGCTTCAGTTCGATAGTGAGAACTCCCTGTTCAAAGGTTGCGGTCATCCGATGGGGATCAACCGGACACGGGAAATAGATCCTCCTTTCAAATGGGCCATAATCGATCTCTAAGTTATAGAAGCTGATCCCCCGGCGGGAGCGGGCCGGGCGATGTCTTATCCCCTCAATATAGAGGCCATTTCGAGAGAGGGAGACCGAGAGGTCGGCTTTGTTCACCCCGGGTAGCTCGATCTCGATGATGAGATCCTCTTCGGTGAGATAGATATCCGCCTTCGGTGTCCAGCGGACCGCTGCCGGGGTTGGTGTACCGATCACCAACTCATCGAAGATATGGAAGATATCATCGATCGGATTCAAACTTACCTCCAGAATTAAGGATAGCGAAATGGGGTTCTTTGTCAATCCTTGACAGAATCTACCGACCGGGTTAGGATTGCTTAAGCTTCCTTAGGAGGTGCGATGAGTAAATACCCGAAATGGCTGATCCCTCTTTTTATTATTGCCACCTCCTGTGGCAAGGGGATCGGCATCCCCGAGCTCTTAGATCCCACCGGTGGAGAGACGGTCTCATTGCCGGTGACCTTTATCTGGACATCGGTCGAGAATGCCAAAGGCTATGCGATTGAGATCGACACCACTACCGCCTTTGAGAATCCGATCATCTCGGCCGAGGTGGACGAGACCACCCATACGGTCACGAATCTCGATACATTAAAGTATTACTGGCGGGTCTCCTCCATCGATGAGAATGGAGAGAAGGGAGACTTCTCCGATCCAGACTCATTCATCGTCCAGGGCAGCGCCTATCCCAGAAATCTCATCACCACCATCCAGCTCCCCGGTGAATACCCGGCGACGATCGATATCACACCGGATGGCTCCGAGTTATGGGTCGGTTACTGGGGCCAGACCGATACCATCGTCACGGTGATCGCCACCGCCACCAATCAGATTACCCATGAGATCACAACGACGAATCCCGGTAATGACCTGGGTGAACTCCGGATCTCCGCCGATGGCAACCATGCCTACTTCTGCGGGGTCTGGGATATGGACAGTTCCGGCCTCATCGAACTCTCGACCTCAAGCTATCGCCAGATCAGGATGATGGGTTATCCCTCCGGTTCTCCTCCGGTTAAGCAGGGGCCGGATGGCCCGGGCATCGCTCTGGGTAAGGACTATGTCTATGCAGCTCACATGGCAACGGTAGATGACGGCTATATCACCAGGATCGATCTTGCCAGTGGATCCCCGATCGACAGTCTCCATATGAGCTGGATCGCCGATGTCGATCTCAATCACGCCGGGACCAGACTCTATGCGGTGGGGGAAGAAGATTCGCTCTATGAAATTGACCCCGCCACCCTCACTGTAACCAGACAGATCGGAGTCGGCTATGCTCCTCACCGTCTGGTCATCACCGGTGATGATCGCTATGCCTTTGTCACCGGTGACAGCATCTATGTCGTCGATCTCAACACTTTCACCGTGGTTAAGAAGTTCGATCCCGACATCTCCGCCGAAGGGCTGAAGCTCACCCCAGATGAGAACTATCTTTATATTACTGATGGTGGGAGCAACTATATCGATATCTATGATGTCTCTGATCCGACCGATCCTACTCTGGTAGAAAAGCTCCAATTTCCTCAGGCCGGATCATTCAATGAGCTTGTCTTCAACAAGGATGGCTCTCGCGCCTACATCATCGAGGAGAGTGGAGATATCTTTGTCTTGGGCAAGTAGTTAGATCTACCCGGCCCCGTTTAGTCGGGGCCGGGTAAGTTCATGCTTGACCTTCCGAACAATTGACCAAAAGAGGAGGTGGTTATGAAAAGTCCCGTGATTCTTATCTTTATGATTACAACCGACCATCCATGGAACTGAAGCGGGTAATTGCCTGGCGGCGGAGTGTCCGGAGGTTCCAGGCCCGACCGATCCCCAAGGAGATCCTGATCGAGATCCTCGATGCGGCCCGTTTGGCCCCCTCATCCTCCAACTCCCAGCCCTGGCATTTTATCGTCGTCGACCGATCCGACCTGATCGAGAGAATCGCATCCTCGGCCCCGATCGGGACGAGATCGATTATATCCTGGGCCAGAGATGCCGCAGCTATTATCGTCTGCTGTTATAGGAAGCGGATCACCCACCACTTAGCCGGTCTCTTCGGCCATGACAACCATCTGATCGACCTCGCCATTGCCACCGATCATCTCGTCCTTCGGGCCACCGACCTCGGGATCGGATCTTGCTGGATTGGCTGGTTTAATGAGTCAAGGATAAGAAAAATCCTCGCCATCCCGAGAGGGTATCGGATCGGGGTCTTGGTTGCCCTCGGTTATCCCGAACAGCCGTCCAATGAGAAAGGGATCGGTGGTATAGAAGCAAGACCGAGAAAACCGCTTTCTGAGATCACCTCATATAATCTTTTTTCCGATCCCTTCATCTAAGGAACTTGAATCCGGGAGCGGAATCACTATTATTCTTTGATGCCGACAATTCTCATCTTTACCACCATCTTTATCGCCCGGTTCAAAGGGCCGATCGGACCGGTTGCTGCCGACTATCTCACCGGAGCGATCGAGCTGGCCCAGGACGGTAGCTGTCTCATTATCGAACTGGATACCCCGGGTGGAGATGATCAGTCAATGCGGGAGATCATCCAGGCGATTCTAAATGCTCAAGTCCCGGTCTGTGTCTATGTCTACCCCTCTGGAGCTCGGGCGGCATCAGCCGGTGCCCTCATCCTCCTTGCCTCTCATATTGCGGCTATGGCACCGGGGACCAATGCTGGGGCCGCCCACCCGGTCCAGATGTTTGGTGAGAAGATCGATTCGATCATGCTCGAGAAGGTGACCAACGATGCTGCCGCTTATGCGATATCCCTTGCCGACCGGAGGGGGAGGAACCGGAGGTGGGCTGAAGATATCGTCCGCAAGAGCATCTCCACCCCGGCTCGAGAAGCGGTTAAGATCGGCGCAGTCGATCTTCTGGCTGGAAGTGAAACAGATCTGATTGAGAAGCTTGATGGGTATGAGGTGAAGGTCGATAATGAGAAAAAACGCATCACCACCAGGGATGAACCGATCCATAGAATTCCGATGTCGGTAAAGCACAAATTCCTCCTCATTCTTACCAATCCCGGTATTGTCTACTTCCTGCTTTTGATCGGGATTTATGGTATCTTCTTCGAGCTACAGAATCCCGGAGCGATCTTTCCCGGTGTAGTCGGTGCCATCGCCTTCATCCTCTTCTTCTATGCCTCACGCCTCCTGCCGATCAACTATGCGGGTGTTGCCCTGATTATCCTGGCCGCGATCCTCTTTATCTTAGAACTTCAGATCACCTCCCATGGTCTCCTCACCGTTGGTGGAATCATCGCCTTTGTCCTCGGTTCGATTATGCTCTTCGAATCCGATGTCCCCTATCTTAGGACCTCAATATCCCTTATCATCTTTGCCACTGTTGTCACCGGCCTCTTCTTTCTACTTATTGTTGGTCTTGGGATCAAGGCCCAGTTCAGGAAGCCCCAGACCGGTAGAGAAGGGATGGTCGGCCTGATCGGAGTAGCCAAAACCAGGATCCGGCCGACCGGAACCGTCCTGGTCCACGGTGAATTGTGGCAGGCAGAAAGTGATGAGGTGATCAAACCAGGCGAAAAGGTCATCGTTGTGGAGATGAAGGAGGGGATGGTCCTGAAGGTTAAGAAGAAGGCGTGATCATCCTCCTCTTCCTCCTCCCGATTACTGATTCGATCGCACCAGCCGATCCGGTTGCCGGAGATGGAAGGTGGCGGATCGGCCTTCTCATTGAGAATCGCTTTCTGCTCAAAGAGCTCTCCGGTAGCAAGCTCTCTCTCTATGGAAGGGGCTTCCGTTTCTTGGTCTCCGGTTTTGGACTCGGCCCCCTCCAGATCTACCAGCTTAGGATTGCCTACTCTTTCTCTCTTATCGAACCGCTTGATCTCGGCTATGGTATTGCCACCCATCTCTACCGGTTTGACGATGGCAACTCCCATCTCGGTCTCGGGATCGATCTCGGTCTCGGTTATACCGATGAGCTCATCACCGTTCGACTCTCCTCTCTCGATCTCAACCGACCCCGGCTCACCCCAATCGATGAGATCCGCCCGGGATACCACCTCAAGCTCAGGGTAGGAAAGAACCCCCAATTTCATTTCAAACTCACCCATCGGACCAATTTCAGCATCTACTCCGGATTCACCCTATCCCTCCCCCCGCCCCTCTCGCTCTCCCTCGGTTTTAATACCGAACCGAGGGAGCTCTCATTTGGGTTCTCCATTATTACCAGACCGGAGATCTATTACACGGGATCGATCCACTCCACCCTTGGCCTCTCCCACCAGATCGGGATCAGGATATGAGCCTCCTATTCATCTTTCTCACCCTTGAGGAGCTGGAGTTGGAGCGGCCCATCGAGGAGTCCTCCTACCTCACCCAGCTCGAGTATCTTGCTCAGCATCCGATTGATCCCAACCAGGCCAAGATCGAGGACTGGCTTCTGATCCCTTTCATCTCGCCGGTTGAGGCCTACCGATTGGTTGAAGGAAAGGGGAGCTATCAGAGCCTTGAGGATCTGAGGCAGGCCGGTCTCGACCGGGACCGGATCGCAATGCTCAGACCTTTTGTCCGGATCGGGAAAGAGATCAAAAGGTCCCACTCCGATATCCGGCTCCGTTATCAGCTCTTCAATCCAGAATCCTTATCCGATTCTCGACTCTATACCCGAACCCAGTTCCAAGGCGAGAAAATCCGGCTCTTCCTCACCACGGAGAAGGATCCCTATGAGCGCTCCTACCTCGACTATCTGGGCGGTGGTATCCTGATCAGGCAGGGAAGACTTACGGGCGCTATTGGCCGCTATCATCTGGAACTGGGGGAAGGTCTTCTCCTCGGGCCAGAACCATTCGACTTTCTCAGGGACTATGACTTCCAATCGCCCCGGCGGGGTATCATCCCTTATCCAGGGGTTGGTGAGAATTACGGCCTCTTCGGGGTCGCCCTCTCCTATCGAGGGTTTATCGGCTTCTATTCCAATTATCGGCTCGATGGATCGGTTCGCAACGATACCATCCGTGGGATTGACTATCAAGGTCTCCATACCGATTCTGCCTCTTTGGCCAATCGGGATCGGCTAAGAGAGGTTGTCTATGGCCTTGGCTATCAACTCGGTCTCGGAGACGATATTATCGGGATCAAGGGCTATCGGCTCCGATATCGACCCGGGATCTATCCGGAAGATTCCCTCCCTTTCTATGGCGAGGATTTGAATCTCTGGGCCATCGATCTTCGCCGCTATGGTCACCTGGGTGAGCTCTTCTTCGAAGGCGGTTTCTCGGGCCGAAGCTTTGGTCTCATCGGCGGTTTTATCGCTCGAATCGGTGAGCTCGGTCTCTCCGGAACCTGGAGCCACTACCCACCAGATTTCTACTCCCCCCATGGTGGGATCGTCGAACCGGGAAGGGATCTTCTAACCGCAAATATCGGGCTTATAAGATCCGAGTATCGGATTGGTCTAAGGAGTTGCTATCGATATCGGATCGATGATGAGAGCGAGTATTATGATCTGAGGCCATACCTCAACTACCACCTCCCACCATTCCGTTCGGAGTTAGAACTCCGCTATCGATTCGGTTCCATCCCGAGCTATGAACGGGGAGCTTCCTTCCGATTCACCTATCGGCTCTCTAAGCTAAGGCTGAGGCTCCGGATTGTGGATCGGACCTATCCGGATGAACCCACCGGTCTCTATGGAGGGGTAGAGATCACCATCTTCCACCGTTATTACCGTCTCACCCTCGGCTACGGCCGATATTCTGCTCCCGGACCTATCTATATCTATCAACCCGATCTTCCAGGAAGATTTAATACCTTGGTTCTCTCCGGATCAGGTCAGGAGTATTATCTTATCATCGGACTGAAACCATTAATCGGGATGAAATTCTATCTCAAACTATCAAACCGGGTCTTCGGGCTTCAGACCGACCTTACTTTCTAAAGTAGAAACGGGCCCCAATCCCACCTTCGAGATCGAAATCGGTCTCGGGGACCAGATCCATAACCGGATAGAGCTCACCGAAGAAGCCAAACCGTTGATAGATATATTCGATACCGATCCCAAATCGAGCCCCGAGATTGAACTCCCACTCCTCCTCCTTGGTCCTCTTCATCTTCAGCCTACCGCCAAGGCCGAGATAGGGGTACCAGTTTGGCTCCTGGATCCACTCCGGAAAATGGAAGAGATAATCGGCAACCAGATGGATTCGCTCCCGAGTGAAGGACCAGCCGATGCCAAAGTCGATTGCGTTTATCTCGGTAATCCAGCTTTTGAAACTGAGCCCGGTCGGTTCTCCCAAGATGATTCCCACCCCGATGGGATAGGCAGTAGTGATGAGGCCAAAGATTAGAATGATGGTAAAGGTTCTCATCATCCCATCCTTACCGGCATAAGGAGATAGAAGACCTCGATATCCCCCTTCTCTTCTGGTTCAATCTTCATCGCTGATGCCGGAGAGGTAAAGCCGATCTTGATCCGATCCGAATCGATATGTCTGAGGATATCGATCATGAATGAGGCATTAAAACCGATCTTCAGCTCTTCCCCCTCATATTCGGCCTCAATCTCCTCCCGGGCCGCACCAACATTTGGAGTTGAGATATTCATGTTGATCAGTCCCGGAGCAAGATCAAGATATACTGCCTTAGTGGTGGTATTTGCGAAGAGTGATACCCTCCTTAAGGTCGACTCGAAATTCTTCTTGCTCACCTTTAACTCTCCAACAAACTCCTTTGGTATCACCCCCTCATAGGCAGGGAAAGGACCCTGGATCAGTCTGCCGGTGATCTGGATATCCTCACCCTTGATACCGAAGAGTTTGGGAGAATCACCACTCTCAAGGCCGAAGGTGACCATTCCACTATAACCACTTATGAGATCGAAGGCCTTGGGTGGTATGATGAGACTGAACTCTGGACCGAACCTTTCCCGTTTCTCAATAAAGCCAAGTTTCACTCCATCGGTGGTAACGATTCTCAGGGCGTCACCTGAGGATGTGAAGAGTATGCCACTCATCGCACCTTTAGAATAGTCTTTGCTGGCGACAAATGAAACTGCTTTAATCAATTTCCAGAGATCGGGCCAGTTGATCTCAAATGAGGCACCATCTGGGAATTTGGGGATCTCAGGATATTCAGCAGGATCGATGGTGGGAAAGGTAAAATTGGATCTAATCCCCAAGACGGTGGCCACCTGTTCCGCAATCCTCAAGTTGATCCGATCGACCTCGATCTCCTTAGCAATCGCCAATAGTTTTTTGCCTGGCAAAAGAACCTTCTCTTTCTCCCCCTGAGCGATCTCGGCCGTTAAGGTCTTCTCTATGAAGACATCGAGATCCGAGCCGGCGATGATGACCTTACCCGATTCAATACGGATCAAGATGTTCTGCAGGATTGAGAAGGCACTCTTCGGTGGAATGAGGGGAATAACCGAATTGAGTGCTGATATCAGCTCGTCACGATCAAAGATAAGTTCCATACCCAGACCTCCTTTTAAACCACACCATCATCATAATAAATATATTTAGATGTTGAAGATGTGCCAGTGGAAAATGTGGAAAAATGAGAAAGGTTTGATTGAGCGTAATTTCTTTCCCACCCAAGGTAGATTAACTTCTTAAATATTTGTGGATTATTTCTCCTATCGGGAAAACCGGTAACTAATCGACAACCGATCCACAGCCTATCCACTCTTTATCCCCAGGATTATCGACTGAATCTTCTGATCGAAGTCATGATCCGATCTTCTCAACTTATCAATCTTCTCACAGGCGTGGATGACTGTGGAATGGTCCTTACCACCGAAGAAATTACCGATCTCTTTTAGAGAGATACCGAGGAGGAGTCTCATGAGAAACATGGCGATCTGTCGGGCTAAGGCGAGTTCCTGGACCCGGGATTGACTCTTAATCTCCTCGGTGGAAAGGGAGAAGTGCTCGGCCACCTTCCTCAGGATCAACTCCTTGGTTACCGTCCTCCCATCCCCGATCAGATCCTTGAGCACCTCCTTGGCTAAGTCAACATCGATCTCTCGACCGGAGAGGGAGGAGACCGCAAGCAATCTTATCAGGCATCCCTCCAGCTCCCGGATATTAGATTTTACCCGATTGGCGATGTAGTAGGCAACCGACTGGGGGAGCTCAGCCCCTTCCAGTTCTGCCTTCCGATTGAGGATTGCAATTCTCGTCTCAAGGTCCGGTGCCTGGATATCGACGACAAGTCCACCCTGAAATCTCGATTTTAAGCGCTCTTCCAAGGTTGGGATCTCACGAGGGGGACGATCAGAGGAGATGACGATCTGACTACCGGAGTCATAGAGATAGTTGAAGGTATGGAAGATCTCCTCCTGAAGACTCTCCTTGCCGTGGAGAAACTGGATGTCATCGATGAGGAGAACATCCTTACTCCGGTACTTCTTCTTAAACTTCATCCTGGTATCGGTCTGGATGGCATGAATCAGCTCATTAAAGATATTCTCCGCCGGGGTATAGTAGACCTTGGCCTTCGATCCAGAGGCGATGATGAAGTTACCGATCGCCTGCATCAGATGGGTCTTACCCAGACCGACACCGCCATAGATGAAGAGAGGGTTGTAGGCCTCAGCCGGTGCCTCGGCCACAGCCAAGGCCGCGGCATGGGCAAGTTGATTCGACTTCCCCACCACAAAATTCTCAAAGGTATAGCGCTTCTGAAGTTTGGTCCCATCGTGGGTGATGATTACCGGCTTGACCTTCTTCTTCGGCCTCACCCCTCCAGATTTATGGAGGGGCTTGAAGGCGATGTGAACCTCCTCCTCCACGGTCGATCGGACGATCGTCTCCAGCATCTCCGAATAATGCTTGGCAATCCAGTCGATGTGGAAGGCGGTTGGAACCTCGACCAGCAGGGTCCCATCCCTCATCTCAAGGCCTTTGGTGGTAGCAAACCAGGTCCGGAAGCTCTCCGGAGGGATACGGCTCCTGATCCGATCCAAGACCTTCTGCCAGATCGCTGCGGCCGCCTCTCTCATTTTAACCACCGGAAATTTGAGAATCCACAACTATCCACAAAGTTATCCACAATCGGTCCCAAGAAAAAGCTGTTAACCTTCGCCCTTTTTCTCCGCTCTAACTCATTTTTCCACAGATCGCATGCCTGGCTCACAATCGACTCCATTTCCCAGGCTGGCTATTTTAGTCAGATTCGTAGATCCGTCAAGAAGTTGGTTGTAATTTTTTGCTAAGGTTTCCAGCCGCTGGCCCGATAGTGGTCGGGATGATCGCGGATTTCCACCTTTTGAAAGCCTCCGAGCCGGAGGAGTTCGGTCATCCTTAATCCATCCGGGATGAAATCCTCTTTGATCACCCCGCCGATCTTTTGATGAAACCGGTTGATCTCCTCTCTCGATGCGGAGTGGAGGATATCGATCCTTCCTTCCGGTCTCAGGACCCGGTAGAGCTCTTTAAGTGCCCGCAGCTTATTCCGGAGGTGGGGAAAGACCGCGAAGAGGATCGCCCGATCAAAACTCCGGTCGGAAAAGGGGAGAGAAGCTGCATCGGCCTGGATCAGAAGCCGATGGGGAAATTTCTGCTTTGCCCTTTTGAGCATAAGATAGGAGAGGTCAATCCCGATGATCGGATTCTCGGTGAGGAATTGAAGAAGGATTCCGGTTCCGGTGCCAACATCAAGGATCGACTCGGCTTTATCGATCTTAAGCGCTTCGATCAATTCTTTGATCTTCCCGATCTCATCTTCTTCCCGCTCCTCGTCCCATCCCTCAGCCAATCGATCGAAGAACTCCCGATGATTCATCGCTTGGGCGAGAAGATGAGGGCGATACCGAAGATAACCGATGAGGTGATGATGATCACCGCACCGGTGGGGGTATTGAAGAGGTAGGAGAAGAGTAGGCCAAAGAGGCAGGAGATGACACCAAAAAGGCCGGAGAGAAAAAACATCTGCTTCAGATCATAGGTGAGCTGGTAGGCGGCAGAAGGGGGGTTTATGATTAGTGAGAAGATGAGAAGGCCGCCAATCGTATTTAAGGAGAGGGCGACCGTAAGGCCGGCAAGTGTGATCAGGAGATAGAAGATCGACCGTTCCGGGATACCTACCGATCGGGCAATCTCGCGATGGAAGAGGACCGCCATGATCTCCTTGAAGAAGAGGATGAGGATGAGAAGGATAACCAGGACGATGATAAGGAGGGAGAGGAGGTCCGAATCGGAGAGGAGGAGGATATTCCCCCAGATAAAATTGAGTGCCTCGGTCTTTGGTCCGTGGAGTAGTCCCATCCCCAAGAAGGCAATACCGAGTAGAATAGAGAAGATGATGCCGAGGGAGATGTTGGGATCGAGATCGGCCCGTTCTGCAACTGGCCCGATCAGGCCGGAGGCGATGAGGGCGAAGAGGATCGCCATTAAGAGCGGATTGAGACCGAAGAGGAGGCCGGTGATTGCACCGGCAAAGGCGGCATGGGACATCGCCACACCCACGAACGGAATCCGGGCTAAGATGATCCAGACGCCGATCATCCCACAGCCAAGGCCGCCCAGGATCGAGGCGAAGATTGCCCGGAGCAAAAATTTATAATGGAAGATCGTGATCGGGAATCCCATAGAGATCACCGATTCGGTTTCGTTGGAGGGCCCGCCCCCGTGGGCCATCGAAGGTGATCTTTCCCCTTTTCATCAGGAGGAGACGGGAAGAGGATGGTGGGATATGGGAGAGGATATGGGTGACGAAGACGATGGTGATCGACCTTTCGAGATAGATCTGCTCGATCAGATCGAGGAGCTCATACTGGGCCCGAAGATCAAGATTTGAGGTCGGTTCATCAAGGAGGAGAATCCTCGGTTCTTGGGCGAGCGCTCTGGCAATCTGAACCTTCTGGAGCTCACCACCGGAGAGGTGGCCAATCGGCCGTAGGCTAAAGTCTTTGATTCCGGTCAAGGCCATAACCTCATCGACGATATCTTCATCCCGAGATGAGAGGCGGTGGATGAGTCCGACCTTGCCGAACCTTCCGATCCGGACCACATCCCGGACACGGATTGGCATCCTGGGATCGAGATTCAAGATCTGAGGCACATAGCCGATCTCCTTTCGAATCTCGCCAGCACGGGAAGGGGTGAGACGGATCCCAAAGATCCATACCTCCCCTCCCCTTATCCTCCCCAGACCATTTATTGTCGTCAGTAGGGTCGTCTTTCCCGCCCCGTTGGGACCGAGCACGGTGACAAATTCACCCTCATCGATCTGGAGGTTGATCTTAGTAAGAACCAGATCCTTCTGATAAGCTACCGAGACATCCTTTAATCTAATGATGGCTGAGGCATTCATCCAATCTCTTCATATTCTCGATCAGGGTCTGGGGATAGGATTGATCGATCGGGAAATTGGTCAAAACGAGGTGGTTGATGCTGGCCGCCTCGGCGATGGGGCGGCCAGCATCGGGTCCACTTTGGAGATTGTCGACAACCAATCTCGCTCCGCTACCACGGGCGAGGTCGATGAGTCGGGCGAGCTCCTTGGGGGAGAGATCCTCTGGACGACCATAGGTGGCCACCACATCAAAACCGACCCAGGAGAGGAAAGGGGCCTGATATCGGGCACAGATTACCTTTACCCCTTTGAACTTTGATCGATCAAACTGCTTAACAATTGAATCGATCCTCGCCCGGTAAGACCTCAGATTGGATTGAAAGAGAGCGCTATCCTCGGGGAAGGAGAGAGAGAGGATGCGGGTTATCACCTCGGCAGCCCGGAGATGGATCTCGGGAACCATCCAGCTCCCTTTTACGCCCACAGTTTCGATCCTCACTTCGGGCAGGGCTAAGGCAAGTTTCTTAAGCCAGCCCTCAAATCCGTGATTGAGGATGATCTTGGCGTGGGAGAGTCGATCGATCTCCTTCGGCTTGAGATCGAAATGTCCAGGACACATCCCGGCCGGAACGATTGTGATTGCCTCCACCCGATCCTTCCCAATCGATTTAACGATCGATCCGATCATCGATGTTGTTGCTCCAACCGGATATCCCTCTTCCTTCTGGACACAGGAGATGATGAGAAGAGAGAGAAGTAGAATCCTCACCATCGGAAGTCAAGGCCAATGGTAAAGCTGCGGCCGGGCATCTCGTAACATCCAGCTGCACCACCGGGGAGATCGGCATAGATGGCATATTCCTGATCCAGGATGTTTTCGATGGAAAGAAATGGAACCAGACCGAATCCGAATCGGAAGGAGAGGTTCAGGTTGATGAGGAGATAATCATCGATCCGATCCATACTGCTGTCGGCGGCAAAGTAATTGGTGACATACTGACCCATGAGGCCGATCCGGATGGGCTGGAAATCCCCACTCAGGGAGATACCAAACTTATCCTTGATGCGCCCCCTCGTCTTCTCACCCGGGTCGAGATGGGAGTAGTTGATCTCTCCCTTGAGCTTTCGGTGGTCGATCCGGAGCGAGATCTCGCTCCCATAAAAACGGAAGGAGTCGGTATTCTGGAAGCGGAACTTAGGTGGTGGGGAGGGGTTGGGGGCAAGTTCGATCAGATTCTCACCATCCATCAGAAAACCGACCAGATCGAAACTCAATGGTCCGAAGAGGTGTTGAGAGATCCCGACCTCATAGTTGGTGACGAACTCTGCCTTAAGATCGGGATTGGAGGGGGGGAACATATAGAGCTCATTGAGCTGAGGCGAACGAAAACCTCGACCTATCGATCCCCTGATGATCGTTCCACTCAAAATCGGCCAGACCAGCCCAGCTCTGGGGACGAATACCCGACCCGAGATCTCATCCCAGTTGATCCTACCTCCAACCGTAGCAATGAGTTTATTAAGAATCCGCTGCTCATCGTGGGCAAAGATGCCGATCTCATACTTGCTCCAGGAACCGGTCCCGATCCACTCACCGAGCTGACGCCGGTATTCGACCCCGACCATGAGCTCATTGGTATTGGTAATACGTCCGGTGAGATGGCCGATCATGCCATAGGTCGAATCCTTCGACTTCCAGCCATCAGAGAACTCATGCCTACCAAAATTGAGATAGGACTTGATCATCCCTCTATACCTCTGCCATCGCCCATCGATCGATAGGTCGATCGCCCCCCGCCGATACCGATTCCAGACATCGGACTCAAGGGTCTCGGGATCGGTCACCCGTTTTGGCTCCTCCTTATAACCATCAAAATATTTGGCCGAGAGTGAGGCCCTTAGCCCGGGTAGAAGCTGGTAGCCGATCCGCCCGGTGAAGTCTTTGCCCGAATAGGCAGAGTTTTCCAGATGGCCATCGCTCTTCTCGTAGTCTCCGGTCAGAAAGTAGTCGAACTCTCCGATCCGACCGCCATGGCGGAGCCGGAGCTGCTGGGTCTGATAGCTCCCATAGGCGAGCCTGAGGTCGGTAGTAAATCCGGATTCTACCCGCTTGGTTATGATGTTGACCACACCCCCGAGGGCATCGGAGCCGTAGAGGACCGATGCCGGTCCCCGGACGACTTCGATCCGTTCAACATTGTTGAGGGGAAGGGAGTGGGTCACGGTGCAACCGAAGAGTCCCATCTTGACCGGACGGCCATCGACTAAGACCATCACCTTCCTCCCCCGATCACCAAGCCCCCGGATATCGATATCAGACCGGCCAAAGGATCCGGTCTTTTCGATGAATACTCCGGGAAGGAAGGAGAGGAGATCGGGGGTGGTATGGACATACCGGGAGGAGATCTCCTCCTCGGTCAGGACCGATACCGTTGCCGAGAGATCCTTTATCGCCCGCTCACTCCTGGTTGCGGTGACGACGATCTCCTCCAGCTTATACACCTTCAGGGTATCGGGAAAAGCAAGCAGGATGATAATCAATCCAAACATCACACCTCCTGGTGACACGAATCTGAAAAAAGTAACACCAAATCTTACCCATTAGATCGGAGCTGTCAACCCTGATCCTCATTGACTTCAAAGTAGGATGGGATATAATCTCACCAGGCGGGAGTAGCTCAGCTGGTAGAGCATCGGCCTTCCAAGCCGATGGTCGCGGGTTCGAGACCCGTCTCCCGCTTAAGGCGGCATAGCCAAGTGGTAAGGCGGCGGTCTGCAAAACCGCTATACCCCGGTTCGAATCCGGGTGCCGCCTCTGTGATACAAATCGGAGATTGAAATCAGCTCCGGAGAGGTTATACTGTTTTAGTGCTGATATCTCTCTTGTTTGGCCTCAGCATTACGGACTTCCGTCCTCCGAGTAGTCGAGTATATGGTTGGGAACTGAATGGCGGCTTCCACCATCTCCGGAGTAACCATGGGGATTTCTCATCCCATCTCTACTATTATCTGGAGAGTGACACGATCGAATTCTCTATTTCCGGGGGAGGATCGTACTCCTATTCCACCTTCGATTCTAGCTACCAGGCGGATCTGTCCAGTAGGGTTCAAATCCGCTCCTACCTCTCCAACTCACCTTTCTTTATCGGTGGTATGGTGAGAGGGTCATCCCAGTGGGATCGTATCTTTGGAGAGGAGTATCGTTACCACAGTTTCGATCTTACCCTTAGCAGTGGGGTTGGCCGGATCAGGGATGGGATCTATGTGGTCCGAGCCCTTGCGATCAATAAGATCCTCCTGACCGAAGGGGTGATCAGCCAAGAACTCAAGCCCGAGACCATCCTCGCCCTGGCCCAACTCCTCTCCCAACGCACCTTCTTTCTGCTCCGCTACGAACGCTATTTCAAATACCTTGCCCAGAGGGTCGAATCGATCCTTGAAAAAGATCCGGCCTATAAGGGTAAGATCTCCGGCTACTGCTGGTTTAAGATCTTCGAACTTGCTGACAATATCTACTACCGGGGCCTCTATGAACTAATCGAATGGGAACGGAGATTTGGGATCAGATTGAGCTTGGATCTCAGTGCAGGGGGTATCACCAAAGGAAGGAGCGGGGACCGGGTCGGATTGGGGATCGATGATCTCTATGGTTATCCCGAAATCGGGGTTACCTTGGAGTATGGCTATCCCATCGATCTTTCCCGCCAGCTCTCATTTACCGCCTCTTACACCTTGAGCTTTGTTGATACCATGACCTCCCATTATTGCCAGCTCAGGTTTGCATATGGCTATGGGATAATTGATCGCTATCTCATTCAGCCTCAGTTTGCTGTGGGTAATAGCTGGCATATCAGGGAGGGAAGGGGCGATTGGGAATGCTGGATCTCTCCAGGGATAGGTTTCTATTTTTATCTTGAGGACCGGATCTCCTTTGAATCTAAAGGGGATATCACCTTCTATCGAGATCGGACCGGATGGAGTGGGAGTACCTATTTAAGGCTTGGGGTTGACCATCGAATATTTTAGGCATTTGACAAGGGGGAGTAGATAGTTATCATTATCCATGGATCGGACATTGACAGTTTCCACTCAGGGGTTAAACTTACAGACTGTGAAAGGAGGTGACGGTGGTAAAACTTCACTTTAACTACAAAGATGTCTTCCGTGCCGCAAGACTCGGACTCAGTTTCAAAAAGATTCTGATACAGCTGATCGGCTTTATTATCGGCTTCTTGGGTTATGATCTTTTTGCCTACCTCGCCCATGTCAGCGGTGGCTGGAGCTGGGTTGAGATCTGGGATCAGTTTCGGCTCTGCCCTATCTATCCGATCGGCTTCCCCTGGTATTCCTGGTTGATCTGGTTGATTGGTCTGATCTGGTTCATCTGTGTCCTCTTGATTACCGGCACTGCGGTTGCCAAGGTCACCTATGAGCAGCTGAAGGGCGATGAATTCTACGAGGCCAAGGAGGCATTCAAGTTTGCCCTTACCCATGGCAAGGCGGTTATCCTCACCCCTCTACTCATTATCCTCTTCATCCTCCTTCTGGTGGTCATGGGTCTCATCCTCTCTGCTATCGGTAGGTGGATCCCATATTTTGGCGAACTATTTGTCATGCTTATGTCGATCCCGGCCTTCTTTGCTGCCTTCGGTATCATCATCCTCTTGATCGGGACACTGGTATCATTACTCTATGGACCGGCGATTGTTGCCACCACAAAGAGTGATACCTTCGATACCTTGTTCGAATCCTTCTCCATCCTCCAGTATCAGACCTGGCGGCTCGTTGTCTACACTGTTCTTTTAAGAGTGATAATCGGGGTTGCTCTCTTCATCGCAGGTTATCTATCGGCCAAGGCAATCTTCTTAGGTAAGGGCATCGTTGGTATCTTCATGGCGGATAAACTTGATCTTCTCTTCAACAATGCTGCCCACCTGGTCCGAATCACCATTCCTCCCATCTGTCCCGATTTTGTCTTCCAGAAGATTACCTGGACCTTAGAGAAGTTCGGTATGATGAACCTCCTCTTCCCACCGGGATATCAGGATGTCAACTGGGCCATGGCTATCGCCGGTTTCGGAATGGGGATCTTCTATTATCTCATCATCCTCATGGTCCTCTCCTATGGTTTTGCAATCTGGTGGGCCGGAACTACGGTGATCTTTACCGTCTTGGTGATGAAGAAGGATGAGCGAAACCTTCTTGAGGAGAAAGAGGAGATCCCCCCGGTGATTGAGGAGGAGAAGAAAGAAGAGAAGGAAGAGGAGAAGCCGAAGCGGAGGAGGAGAACCAAGAAAAAGGAGAAGAAGGAGGAAGAGCGTAAGGAAGAGGATACCTCTTCCTCATGAAAGCTGGCTATGTCACGATCATAGGACTTCCCAATGTTGGGAAGTCTACCCTTATGAACCGGATTCTGGGTCAGAAGATATCGATCGTCTCTAAGAAGCCCCAGACCACCAGACATAGGATTATTGGGATTCTGACAGAAAAGGACCATCAGGCCATCTTCGTCGATACCCCGGGTCTGATCGAACCAAGATATCAGCTTCAGGAGATAATGGTGAGGGCGATCGATAAGGCGTTAAAAGGGACCGATCTTGTTCTCTGGATGGTACCGGCTACCAGGATGCCGGCAGAGCCTGAGGTGAAGATTTCCCAGCGATTGGATCCCTTTCCTACCATCATTGCGATCAACAAGATCGATCTGGTTAAGAAAGATCAGCTCCTACCAATTATGGACTTCTTTAAGAAACTGGGAAAGGAGGATATCTATCCCATCTCAGCGCTTTATGGTGAGGGCGTGGGTGAGTTGAAGGAGTCCATTCTTAAGAGTTTACCTGAAGGGGAATTCTACTATCCCGAGGATATGATCACCGAGCATCCGGAGCGGTTCTTTATCGCCGAGATCATCAGAGAGAAGATCTTCGACCTGTATGAGGAGGAGATCCCCTACTCTACCACCGTCACCGTTGAGGAGTTTAAGGAGCGAGGGAAGGAGAAGCACTACATCCGGGCCATCATCTATGTCGAGCGGAGGAGTCAAAAAGGGATCATCATCGGAAAGAATGGCCAGATGCTCAAGAGGGTAGGGATGGAGGCGAGAAGTGCGATTGAAGAGTTTCTGGACCATCCGGTCTATCTCGATCTCTGGGTGAAGATCAAGGAGGGCTGGCGGCGGGATCTGGCCAAGATCAAGGAGCTCGGCTATCATCCTTAAGTCCAGGATCGGAATTGCCTTAGGAGGGGGAGGAGCCAAGGGGCTCGCCCATATCGGAGTGCTGATCGCCCTTGAGGAGATGGGTATTAAATTTGATGCGGTGGTCGGCACCAGCATCGGTGCAATCATCGGTGGGCTCTTCGCCTTGGAGGGGTCAGCCCAGAATCTGAAGGAGAAGGCCAAGGAAATCATTACCTCCAAGGATTTTCTCTCCTTAGGACTTAACGCCTTTCGTAAAGATGGAACGATCTTCCACAAGCTGGCGGAAAAGTTCTATATGGGCAAACTCCTTTTTAAAGAAGCCCAGATCGATGTTGCCAAGACCGAACGGATCTTTCGAGACCTCTTTAAGGATGCGACCTTTGAACAGACCAAGATCCCATTCGCCACCGTCGCCTTAGATCTTGCCACCGGGGATGACTTCGTCTTCGATCATGGCCCACTGATGATCGGCACCTGGGCCAGTGCTGCGATCCCTGGCATCTTTCCCCCTGTGGTCTATGATGAGAAGATCCTGATTGATGGTGGGGTGACCACTGATCTACCGGTGAGGATCTGCCGACGTTATGGTGTTGATGTGGTTATCGGGGTCTATCTCGGGGGATCGATCCTCCGTAAGGAGGAGTATAAGACGGGGTTTCAGATCCTAAAGCGGAGTGCGGAAATCCTCAACTACCGTGTCAACGAACCGAACCTGATCGATGCCGATGTCCTAATCCATCCCCATCTCGAGCAGATCCACTGGGCAGACTTTTCCCGGATCGATGAGTGTGTTGAGGAAGGCAAGCATGCGGTCTTAAGGCGCCAGAAGGAGATAAGGGAGGCCCTCTCCCTGCGGAATCGTATCAAGAGATTATTTCGATTTCTTAAGCACCCTTAAGAAGGCCTGGACCACCTCGGGATCGAACTGGGTTCCGGCATTTCTCCTCAATTCCTCTATCGCCTCCTTCTTAGTGAGGGCGGGACGGTAGGGGCGATCACTGGTCATCGCATCATAGGCATCAGCAACGGAGAGGATCCTCGCCCCAATCGGAATCTGCTTCTTTCCCAGGCCATTGGGGTAGCCACCACCATCATACCGTTCATGTTCAGCCCGAACGATCTCCGAGACCCCGGCCAAAAAGCCGATATCTTTTAGAAGGCCATGGCCAATGATCGGGTGCTTCATCACCAATCGCCACTCACGACCGGTAAGGGGACCGGCTTTGGTCAGAATCTCATCTCTTATTCCAATCTTGCCGATATCATGGAGCAGGCCGGCATAGGTGAGTTTTCTGATCTCCTCCTCTGGTAACCCCATCTCCCTGGCGATCTTTATGGCATAATTGGTCACCCGTTCGGAATGGCCTTTGGTATATCGATCCTTGGCCTCCATGGCCAGAACCAAGGCCTTTACCGTATCATAATAGCTCGCTTCCAGCCTCTGATAGAGGCGGGCATTCTCGATGGCGATTGCGGCCTGGGCCGCAATGGAGGTAAGGATACCGATCGTCTCGGGATCGAAGGCATCCTTTCTACTACTCTCAATATTGAGGACACCGATGGTCCGGTCCCTTACTTTAAGGGGGATGGCGAGGTTAGAGCGGGTCGATTTCAGATACTGAACATAATAGGGATCTTTGGATACATCGGGAGCGTAATAGACCTTCCCGGTCTGGAAGGCCCGAACCGATATCCCCTTCTTCTTTTTGACTGGGAGGCGAATCCTTCTCACCCGTTCGGTGATTCGGGAGCCGGTGGCACGGATGTAAAGTTCCTTTTTCTTCTCATCGTAGAGAAGGATGGCGATATATCTCAATCCGAAGGTTTTGGAGATCATATCGATGATATGGTTGAGGAGATGGTCGAGATCCAGGATTGAGGAGATAGACTGGCCAACATCAAAGACCAGTTCCTGCTCCTTCAATTGCCGCCTCAGCCGGTGGTATTGTCGGGCATTCTCGATCACGATTGCGGCCTGGGCAGCAATCGTGGTTAGGAGATCGAGATCCTCGGGCTGGAAGGCATCGGTCCTCTCCTCATCCCAGATATAGATAAGGCCGATCGGTTCACCTTTGATCAGCATCGGGGCCCCTAACCAGCATTTGGCCGGACGACCATAGGGTTTGATCTTAAGCCGTTCACACTCCCTGTCGTAATCACGGGTGAAGAGAGGTCTTCTGGTTCTTATGAGATAACTGCTCATCCCATAACCGAAGGGGAATCGGTAGCGTTTCACCCTCCGACCCTTCCGATATTTGAGAATGACCTCAAACTCCTTCTCTTCGGGATGGTAGAGGGAGATACAGAAATTCTTCGGATGTAAGATCTCCTTCACCTGCTGATAGAGATGGATCAGGGTCTGCTCCAGGCTAAACTCAGAGCCGAGGATCTTACCGATCTCGCTGAGAGCAGATAGATAGGAGATCCGTTCATTCCGTTCCTTTAATAGTCTCAGATTCTCAATCGCATTACCAAACAGAATCCCCAGCTCCGGAATCGGTCGGGCCTCCTTTTTGATGAGAAGATTCAATACCCCGATCGTCCGCCCATGGGCCTTAAGGGGAAGGATGATCAGGTTACGGAATTTACCTCTCATCCGATAGGGGTTCCTGATGACCGCCGGTTCCTGGCTTTTGAGGACCCTTCGATAGATCCCACTCGATGGGGAGATCGGATTCAAGAGGTTTCCCGGGATTCCAATCTGAGCAGTTGGAATGAGAAGATCCTCCTCCTCTTTATAAAGATAGACGATTCCGGTGTCGGTTCCATAGGCCCGGGTAATCAGTTCCAGCCCTTCCCGGAGAAGTTGATCCAGATCCGAAACTCGATTGATCAGTTCCATCAGGGAGGTAACCGGTGAGTGATGATTCCTGGCAATGCCGATGATCCTCTCTCCAATCAACCACTCCTTGGTTCTCATCCGTATAATCCCGCTCTTGATTCGGAATTCCAGTTCCAGATCCGTGGGCTCGGTTGAGATGGTGCGGAGATGGTTTTGCCATCTCCTCCGACTGGTTGGGGTGAGACGGTCGACAATTCGTTTGGGTGGTGACCCCAGGATCTTCTGGAAGGCCTGATTGGTGTATAGAATCTTTCCTTTCCGATCCAGGATATAGACGATCTCATTTATCTCTTCAATCAAAGGATAGAGCTCCTCAATCATACCCTCCTGGGCGGTAGAGGGGTCGAACCTCTCACCTCTGGTATGTGAGACCAGCGCTCTAACCAGCTGAGCTAACCGCCCGGAAAAAATATAACCGGGCTTATATGAACCGTCAAGTTTTTATCCGGCCCTGAAGGATGGGGAGAGTGGTTGTGTAAAGCGAGGAAAGATCCTCTTGATGTATGGGGATGATTGGGATAGAATATAGGGTAGGAAGGAGGTAGAAATGGTAATACTACTTTTACCTCTGGCGACATGGATGTTCACACCCTGGGATAGTGCCCCTACCCCCCCCCAAGACCGAAGTAGACTTCTCCCGGGACCGATTCGTGGTCCTTAGTAATACCTTAAATGGTGTGGAGTATCAGGACACCACGGTCAACGGCATCACC